>ERZ1066137.547-NODE-547-length-26372-cov-14.590303_pt1 | contig 26372 bp, 21 predicted proteins | sample MGYA00382784_ERZ1066137 | MGnify/ENA primary metagenome ERZ1066137 (study PRJEB33369, sample SAMEA5778367) | biofilm metagenome | biome: Industrial cooling water; feature: Water cooling tower basin; material: Biofilm | place: United Arab Emirates | collected... | reverse complement strand
GTCTTGAACCGTTCCGATCCCCGCCCACCCCTGATCGGAACCCCGCGTCAAACCGGCGGGTGCGTCAACCGAGAGTGGGAGAGAGTTTGAGAGGTTCGGCCGAGATCGCGACGCGAACGCCGGGGGTTCTCGTCGTAGCCCGACCGCGCGGCCGCAAACCGAGAGCACGACGGCCAGACCTACCCAGCGTTTGGCCCCGGAATCTCCGACGTTTCCGCCACCCCGCTCGGACACCGGAAACCGTCCGGCCCGTAAAGCAGAACCGGCCCGCTTTCGCGGGCCGGTCAGAAGCTCCGTATCCGCAACCCTCACGAACCGATTCTCGCCGAATCGACACCTCGGAACCACTAGGAGCGTCGGTTTACATGCGACCGCGGCCGAGGGGCCGGAGTGCGTGCGTCCGGATCCCTCAAACGGGCTGGGGCATTGCCGTGGTCAGGCATCCTTTGGTGTCGGCCGGAGGGTTCTCAAGCCGTTTCCGACCACCAGCAGACTGGCACCCACATCGGCCACGACCGCCATCCACATCGTGGCCACCCCCCCCAACGCGAGGCCGAAGAACACGACCTTGATGCCAATGGCGAAGCCTATGTTCTGAGCGAGGATCGCCCCGGTCCGCCGGGAATGCAGCACGAACTCCGGCACGCCCCGCAGGTCATCCTGCATGAGGGCCACGTCGGCTGTCTCCAGCGCCGCGTCGGTGCCCGCAGCGCCCATGGCAAAGCCGATCGTGGACTTGGCAAGGGCCGGGGCGTCGTTTACGCCGTCGCCGACCATGCCGATCGCGTCCCCGTGCTCCTTCGTGAGACGCTCGATCTCGGCTAGCTTGTCCTCCGGGAGCATCCCGCCGCGGGCCTCGTCGATACCGACCGCCTTGGCGATGGCCGAGGCGGTGGTCTGATTGTCGCCTGAGAGCATCAGCGTCTTGATTCCCAGTTCGTGGAGCGACCGGATCGCCTCGACGCTGCTCGCCCGGGGCGTATCCGCGACGGCGATGATGCCCAGCACCGCGCTGGCCGACGCGACCACGATCGCCGTCTTGCCTTGGGCCTCAAACTGGCCAAGCGTCGCCTCGACCTCGGGCGAGCATACTCCCCGCTCCTCGGCGAGGCGGTGGTTGCCGACGAAGTACGCCGCGCCGTCGATGCGTCCTTCCACTCCGCGACCCGTGAGCGACTTGAACGCTTCGACGCTCGCACGCTCGCCGTTCCAGGCCGCGACCACGGCAATCGCCACCGGGTGCTGCGAAAGCGCATCGAGGCTCGCGGCGATCCGCAACACTTCATCCTTGCTCGCGCGGCCCACGGGCTGCACATCCGTCACGCGGGGCTTGCCCTCGGTGATGGTCCCGGTCTTGTCCAGGGCGACGACCTTGAGTTTTCGGCCATTCTCCAGATGCACGCCGCCCTTGATGAGGATCCCGCGTCGCGCGGCCGCCGTCAGCCCGCTCACGAGCGTCACGGGCGTCGAGATCACCAGCGCGCAGGGGCAGGCGATGACGAGCAGCACCAGCGCCTTGTAGAGCCAGGGGTAGAACGTCTGGCCAAACGCCAGCCACGGGACGACCGCGACCAGCACCGCGACCACGCACACGATGGGCGTGTAGACGCGCGCGAAGCTGTCCACAAACCGCTGCGTCGGTGCCCGGCTCCCCTGCGCCTCCTGGACGGTCCTGATGATCTTGGCGAGCGTGGTCTGGTCCTTGCCGCCGGTGGTCTTGAACTCCAGCACACCCGACTCGTTGATCGTCCCGGCGAAGACCTTGTCGCCCGGCTTCTTGTCCGCGGGCACGCTCTCGCCCGTGACCGGGGCCTGGTTCACGCTCGACTCGCCCGCGACCACCACGCCGTCGAGCGCGAGCCGCTCGCCGGGCTTCACTTGCACGACAGCGCCGACGGCAACCTCGCTCGCGGGCGTGACCTTCCAGGCACCATCGGGCTGCTTCACGCTCGCCTCATCAGGGGCCATCGCCATCAGGCCCATGACGGCGTTGCGGGCGCGGTCGAGGGCCTTGGCCTCGATCAACTCCGCGAGCGCGAAGAGGAAGGTGACCAGCGCGATCTCCGGCCACGCCCCGATGAACGCCCCGCCGATGACCGCCACCGTCATCAGGAAGTTGATGTTGAGCGTGAAGGTCTTGAGCGCGATCCAGCCCTTTTTGAGCGTGGGCAGGCCGCCGAGCAGGATCGACACGACCGCCATCGCGATGATGACGGGCGAGGTCTCCTTGACGCCGGTGAAGTAGAGCGTCTCGGCACCCGCCGCCAGCACGCCCGAGAGAGCGAAAAGTGCATGCCGTCGCCACCAGGGGGTCGACTCACGCGGGGTCGCACGCGACACTTCGCCTCCCGAGGCGCAGCTCTCGCAGGACTCACCGGTCGGCGGCTGCGAAGGGGCGGGCGCGGAGGGCGTCATGCCTATATCGGCGAGCGCGGCGACGATCGACGCGTCGTCGGCATGGTCGTGGACAACCCAGAGCCGCCGTCCGAACAGATCGAACCGCAGCTCTTGCACGCCGGGTACCGAGCCAAGGCGACGACGGATCAGGCTCTCCTCGGCCGGACAGTCCATCGCCGGGATGAGGAATGTGCTGGTCCGCATGGGTCACTTCGATCCGCTCGCGCCATGGGGTTGCGGATCGTACTTCACACGCACGACCGACCCCGCTGGCGGCAAGCCCGGAAACCGCACGGCATAGGTCGCGTGGTTTTCCGACGACGACCTTGGCCCGCGGTACTGACCCCGGGGACCGACCGGCATCGGAGCCTGCGGCATCCGGTAGTTAACCGACGCGTCGTACACGACTGCTCCGTCGGGGCCAACCACCTGAATATCGACGTGTCCTCCCTTGCGCACCTCGGAGGAGTCCATCTGCCCCTTCACGACGAGTTCGCCCTCCTGCTCGTACACCTCCGGCGGATGGGCAAGCGATGCGGTTAGCGTGGGCTGAAGGGACAGATACCCGGTCTTGACGAGGTCTGTGCGGTTGCTGGCACAGCCGGAGAGGATGGAGACGATGACGAGAAGCGGGATCAGTTGACGCATGTTGAGCTCCTGATTCGAGGAATGCCCGGGCCTGGGCGGTGGCCCCGGACCGGGCGTGAGGTCGCCTGGCATTCGAGGTCACTTGCTTTTCGCGGGCTTGGCGTGGTCGTGCCCGTCGCCTTCCTTGTGGTCGTGGTCGTCGTGGCCCTTGGCCTTGCACTCCTTGCACTCGCCGTGGGCGACGACGCGAAGGGACGTGCCCTCGCGGACCCACAGATGCGCGCCGTCCTCGCCGTCTGCGGTGACGAAATACTGAGGCTCCGACTTCACAGGCTGGCTCGCGCCCTGGCCCATCATGACCGCGGCGAGGGCGGTGAGGCCAACGCCCGCGGCGAGGCCGAAGAGCATGGGCTTGGAACGGGGATTGGACTGGTTCATTGAAGGACTCCATTCTGAACGGAAGACACGGGCTGGATCGCCGGATGCTCGCGGGGCACACGCCCGTGAGTTCGGCGGTCACGACTTGGGATCGACTTTCGCATCCGCCGACGCCGCGTTGGTGAGCGGCGGGGGCGGCGGTGTAGGGGCGGGGCTGGCGGTTGCCGTAGGCTGCGTCGCATCGCCGCGGCTGTCACTTGACTGCTCCGTCGGGACCACCGCACCGCCCGCGAGCGCAGGGGTCGGCTCGTTCTGCTCCCACACTTCGGGCCTGGGGCCGGGCAGGCCGTCCTTGCTGGTGCCGGTGAAGATGCGGTAGAGGGCGGGGAGGACGATGAGCGTGAGCAGCGTGCTGGAGATCAGGCCGCCGATCACCACAGTCGCCAGCGGCCTCTGCACCTCCGAGCCGGTGCCGCGCGCCAGCGCCATCGGCACGAACCCGAGCGAGGCGACCAGGGCGGTCATGAGCACCGGCCGCAGGCGCGTGATCGACCCGTGGATGATCGCGTCCTCGAGCCGCTCGCCCTTCTCCCGCAGCTGGTTGATGAAGATGATCATGACCAGCCCGTTGAGCACGGCGACGCCCGAGAGGGCGATGAACCCGACGGCCGCCGAGATCGAGAAGGGCATGCCGCGCGCCCACAGCGCGACGACTCCCCCTGTCAGCCCCAGCGGGACGGCCGCGAAAACCAGGAGCGAGTACTTGAAGCTCTTGAAGGTGGCAAAGAGCAGGAGCAGGATCAGCAGGAAGCAGATCGGTACGACGATCGTGAGCCGCTCCTTGGCCGCGACGAGGTTCTCGTACTGGCCGCCCCACACCAGCCACTGGCCGGCGGGGAGGCTCACCTGCGACATCCGCGTCTGAGCCTCGGCCACGAAGGATCCGAGGTCGCGGCCTCGGACGTTGCACTGGACGACGATCCGCCGCTTTCCGTTCTCGCGGCTGATCTGGTTGACGCCCTCGGCGATCTCGACCCGCGCCACCGCGCCCAGGGGGACGAAGCCCATCTCTTGCTGACCCTGCAACAAGCCCGTGCCGCCGTCGATGCTGGCGACCTGCACGGCGGATCTGACTTCCCCCTCGCCGCGCGGGAGCGGGATCGGCAGACGCTCCAGCATGTCGATCTTGCCGCGCAGGTCGTCGGGCAGGCGCACGACCAGGTCGAAGCGGCGGTCGCCCTCGAAGACGAGCCCCGCCTCGCGGCCCCCCATCGCCACCGCGACGACGTCCTGCACATCCGAGACGTTCAGGCCGTAGCGGGCCAGAGCGGCGCGGTCCGGCTCGACGGTCATCACGGGCAGACCCTCGGTCTGCTCGACTTTGGCGTCGGCCACGCCGGGGACGGACTGCAGCGTCGCCAGCACGCTGGCGGCGGTCTTCTGCATGGCCGCGAAGTCGTCGCCGTAGACCTTGACGGCGACATCGCCGCGCACGCCCGAGATCAGTTCGTTGAAGCGCATCTGGATGGGCTGCGTGAACTCGTAGTTGTTGCCCGGGACGGTCTGGAGCGTGAGTTCCAGCAGCTTGATGACCTTGCCCTTGTGGCCCTCGGGGGGCGGGCCGTGGTCGTGGCCGTCTTTCTCGCCCCCGTGCCCGTGGCCTTCCTCGCCGCCCCCGTGCGCGCCCATCCTCTCCAACGCTTCGGTCCTCTCGGCGATGAGCGCGTCGAGTTCCGCCTCGCTCCGCCACTGGCTCTTGTCCTTCAGGATGATGAACGTATCGGAGACGTTGGGGGGCATCGGGTCCGACGCCAGTTCCGCCGTGCCCGTCTTGGAATAGACGAACGCGACCTCGGGGAACGCCGACACCGCCTTCTCCACGTCGTACTGCATCTTCTGCGACTGCGTGATGCCGGTGGAGGCGATGCGCATGGCGTGCATCGCGATGTCCTTCTCATCGAGCGTGGGCACGAACTCCTGCCCGAGCCGCGTGAACAGGGCCAGCGAGCCGAGGAACGCGACCACCGCGCCGATCACCACCGCGTAGCGGAGCCTGACCGCCCAGCGGACCACCGGCTCGTACGCCTTCTTGGCCCAGCGGATCAGGAACATGTCCTTCTCCGTCACCTTGCCGGTGATGCACAGGGCGACCATCGCGGGGATGAAGGTCAGGGAAAGGATGAAGGCCGCGATGAGGGCGAGGATGACCGTCAGGGCCATCGGATGGAACATCTTGCCCTCGACGCCCGAGAGTGCGAGGATGGGGAAGTAGACCGTGATGATGATCGCCTCGCCGAAGGCGGTGGCCTTGCGGACCTCCTTGCTGGCGTCGAAGACGATGTGCAGGCGCTCCTGGAGCGTCAGCAGTCGTCCCTTGTGGTGTTGCTCCTCGGCCAGCCGCCGCAGGCAGTTCTCGACGATGATGACCGCGCCGTCCACGATCAGGCCGAAGTCGATTGCGCCCAGGGACATGAGGTTGCCGCTCACGCGCGTCTGCACCATGCCGGTCGCGGTCATCAGCATCGACAGCGGGATCGCCAGCCCGCAGATGATCGCCGCCCGCCAGTTTCCCAGCAGCAGCAGCAGGACCACGATCACCAGGATCGCGCCCTCGAGCAGGTTCTTCTTGACCGTTGAGATGGTCGCGTCCACCAGTTTGGTCCGGTTCAGGACCGTCTTGGCCTTGATTCCCGTTGGGAGCGAGCGCTGAATGTCGGTCATCTTGGCGTCTACCGCGGCGGCCACGGTGCGGCTGTTGGCACCGATGAGCATGATCGCCGTGCCCACCACCACGTCTTCGCCGTTCTCGCTGGCCGAGCCGGTGCGCAGCTCGCGCCCCAGACCCACGCCGTTGGCACCGACGACATCGCGCACGTACACCGGCACGCCGTTCCGGCTGCCGATCACGATGCTCTCGATCTCCTCGATGGTCTGGATGCGGCCCGTGGCGCGGACGAGGTAGCTCTCCCCCTTGTGCTCGACGTACCCCGCGCCGGTGGAGACGTTGTTCTTCTCCAGCGCCTCGATCACGTCGTGGAAGGTGAGCCCGTAGGAGACCAGTTTCATCGGGTCGGGCTGCACGTGGTACTGCTTGACGAACCCGCCGATAGCGTCCACGCCCGCCACGTCCTTGACGCCCTTGAGCTGCGGGCGGATGATCCAGTCCTGCACCTCGCGCAGGTACGAGGCGAGTTCGACGTCGGACCTCAGCCGCCGCCCCTCGGGCGAGAGGTACGAGCCGTCGGACTGCCATCCGACCTTGCCGTCGGTGATCGACGCGCCCTTGCCGTGGGGGTGCTCGTACTCGACGGTGTACATGTACACCTCGCCCAGCCCCGTGGCGATGGGCCCCATGATCGTCTCGACGCCCGGCGGCAGCGCGCCCGCCGCCTCGCGGAGGCGCTCGCCCACCTGCTGGCGGGCGAAGTAGATGTCCACGCCGTCCTCGAAGACCGCCGTCACCTGCGAGAACCCGTTGCGCGACAGCGAGCGGGTGTACTGCAGGCCCGGGATGCCCGCGAGGGCGTTCTCCATCGGGAACGTCACCTGCTGCTCGACCTCGAAGGGCGACAGGCTCGCCGCGACGGCGTTGATCTGCACCTGGTTGTTGGTGATGTCGGGGACGGCGTCGATGGGGAGCTTCTTGAGCTGAAAGAAGCCCACGGCCGCGACCACCGCCGTGAGGATCACGACGAGCCAGCGGTTCTTGATCGAGAAGTGGAGGAGGGATTCAAGCATGGGGTGGGGCTCCTATTGCGGCGACGTGGTTTAGTGCTCGTGCGCCGCGGAGCCCTTGCCGAGCTCTGCCTTGAGGATGAACGTGCCGGCGATGACGAACCGCTCGCCCTCAACCAGGCCGGAGTGGATGGGGACGAGGCCGCCCACGGGCTTGCCGACCGTCACGGCCCGCTTGGCGAAGGTGTTGGGTTCGTTGGCGACGGGGACGAAGACGGCGGGGCCTCCCTCGACGGTCTGGATCGCTTCATCGGGCACGGCGACCGTCGGCGCGGGGTCCGCGCCGCCGGGCATCGACGCGACGATCTCGGCCTGCGCGAACATGCCGGGCTTCAGTGTCAGCCCGCCATCGAGCGACGCGGGCACGTCGATCCGCACCTGGGCCGTGCGCGTGGTCGGGTCCACCAAAGGGGCGATGAACGAAACGGTGCCCTCGAACCTCGGAGTGGCGGCGCGGTCGCTTTGGCCCGTCGCCGAGCCGATCGTGATCCAGGCCTTCGCGCCCACGGCGATGCCCGTCAGTTTGGCCTCGGGCACGTCGGCCAGCACCCAGAGCAGGCGCGTGTCGGCCAGGATCATCAGCGCCTCGCGGTCGGGGCCGACCAGTTCGCCAAGCGTCACCTCGCGCTGGACGACCTGCCCATCGATCGCCGCCTTGATCGCGTGGCGGGGCGCGATCTCGCCGGTGCTGGCGAGCGTCGCGACGTCCTCCTGTTTCATGCCCAATAGGTGCAGGCGGTTCTCGGAGGCCGTCACCGCGGCTTCGGCCGCCTTCACGTTTGCGATCGCCGCCTTGTGCTCGGCTTCGCGGCGCTGCACCTCGGTGAGCGAGATGCCCTGGGACTGCTCGTACAGCCCCTTGGCCCGCTCCCAGGCAACCTTCGTGAGTTCGACGGCGGGCCCCGCCGTGAGCACGGCGGTCCGCTTTTGGAGGTGGTCGGCTTGGGCCTCGCCGAGTTCGGGGCTCTCGATGATGACCAGTTCCTGCCCGGCCTTGACCGTCTCGCCGAGGCGAACCTTGACCTCGACGGCACGCCCCCGCAGCGGCGAGCCCACGTGGGCCATCGCTTCGGTGTTGAAGGCGACGCGCGCGGGCGTGACCACGGTGGGCTTGAGGACCCAGAGCTGCGCGGCCTCGTCCTTTACGCCGTAGCGCTCGACCGCCTCCGCTGTGAGTGTGACCTCGTCGGCGTGGGCGCCTCCGCCTTCCTCGTGACCGCCCTCGCCGTGGTCGTGACCGGCGTGATCGTCGGCCTTGCCCTGGGGCTTGGCACCGTGGTCATGCCCGTCCCCCTCGGAGTGCTTCTTGCACCCGCCGAGGAGTGTGAGCGCTGCGATGGCGATGGCGAGCGCCGCCGATGCCGCGAAAGGCCTGTGTCGGCTTGCGGGGGCACTGATGTGTGGAAGTGTGTTCATGGTTGATCTCTGGTGATGGCGACTGGATGATGCTGGGGGGGACCGGACGGGAGTGACGAGGGAATCAGGGTTGGGGACGCGGGGCCGAAGCGGTCCCCTGGCCTGGAACTTGGCCGGACGGCAGGGACGGCGGTGGCGGAGAAGTCGTGAGCGTCGAAGCGACGCCGGGTCCGCCAACGGCCCGCTGCAACCGGACCAGCGCCGTCGCCGCCTGTCGCTCGACCTCGATGGCCCTCGCCTGTGTCAGCCGAAGGTCCTGCTCGGCCAGGAACAGGGCCGTCACGTCGCTCTGGCCGGCGCGGAACGCGGCCTCGGCGAGCTGGCGGCGTGATTCCTGCAAGGGGATCAGCTCGTTTCGGATGCGCTCGAGGTTGGCGCTGCTCGCGGAGAGGGTCTGGTACGCGAGGCGAACTTCCTCGACGACCTTGCGGCGGGCGAGCGTGAGGTCGTGACGAGCCTCGAGCTGCTCGGCGGTGACTCGGGCTCTGCGTGCCTGCCCCATATCGAAGATCGGCACTGGAGTGGAGACGGAGGGACCGGCGAACAACTCGTCGTCGCGCTGTGCATCCACTCCGACACCTGCGCTCTCCCAGGGCAGGAGCCGCGCGAGTGCCTCTTCATCGCCAAGCGCGAGGAGTCTCCATGCGATCGACTGGATCTCGGGACGACGCTGGAGGGCCGTGTCAACCCACCGCACCTCGGGTTGGAGTTCAGTCGTCGGCGAGGTCCAGGCATCGAGCGTCCATGTGGCGGCCGACGAGGGCTGGCCGATCAAGCGGGCAAGGCGAACGCGCTCTTCCCGTTCGGCGAGGACAGCCTGATCGATATCCACGCGGAGTTCGACGATTTGCGCTTGCAGGGTCGCGAGATCACTGCGTGTTCCCTCTCCGGCGTCCAGCCTGGACTTGGCTACACCAACCAGTTTCTCGAGCAAGGCCAGACGGTCGCGGAGCAGCGGAACGAGCTCAGCCGAAGCCTGCGCGGCCGCGTACCGCTCCTGCAACTCGCTCGCGACGTCGATGGCGACGGTGACCGCCTCCGCCGCAGCCTGTCGCAGCTTGTTGTCGGCGGCGCTGGAGCGCCGGGGGATCTGCAGCGCCTGCACGAGATCCTGGGTGAGCGACGCCTCGATCTGAGGCTTGCCCGGTCCCCAGCGCAGCACGAAGTTGAGCACCGGATTCGGCAGCAGACGCGACTGGTCTGCGTCGGCCATCGCGATCCGGACGCGGGCCATCGCCGCCTGGACACCGGGGTCGGTGGTGACCGCTCGGCGGAGAGCCTCCGCCAAGCTCAGCGAAGCGTCGATGGCGGCAGGCTCGTCGAGCGGGGCCCCTTCCGGACCAATGGCGATGAACTCGATGGGCGCGGAGAGCCCGGCGGCGTTCGCCGCCTCGCGGGACGCGTCGATGTCGGCCCGGGGGGTGGATTGGCAGCCGACCATCGCTGTCGTGGCAATGGTCATTGCCAGGCCTAATCCGACACGGCAGACGTTCGATGAATGAATGTGCATTGGATCCGCTTTCATGGATTCGCGAGCGGTCGCTCCGGTCAGGAGGACCCGACGGCGGCGAGTTCCCAAGTCGGGAATCGCAGGGATTCCTCGCGTGAGGGCGACCGCACGGCAGTGGGCCAGGTGGTGTGTTGGAGGGGGGCGTGGCTGGGTCGTCGGGATGCGGTTGGCGGCCGCTTGAGCCGGGGCGCAATGACAACCAGATCACCTATGCCCGCTGGGCATCAAAGGTGATCAAGCCAAATCAAAACTAGACCAAGAGGATGACCGAGCGGAGACGCTCGAGCGAGTCCGGGGGCCGGTCACGATCGCGGCACGGCTGGAACGAGCGCAGAGGCTCGCTGCAGCTGAGAGCCCAGTGGTCCCAGATGATCGCCACAAGGACGGCGGCGACGACGGGCACGGGCACGACGTTCCACGGGATCACCTTGGCCGCCGAGGCCTGTGAACCGATCGGCTCATCCTGGCAGGGAGTCGGCGGAGTCGGATCCGACGTGTGGTCGTCCGCATCCGCGTGCTCCCCCGGATCGACGCACGGTGTCAGGCATGCTCCATCGGCGGACTTCAGACAAGCGAACTCGAACCGGGAGATACCCGAAGCATCCGTGCACCGCACGCCAAAGGACGCAAAGACCGACTGCCCGAAGCCAAAGGCCACGAGGCAGAGGGTCGCGATCAGGCGTTGGATCCAAGGGTGCTTCATAAGCGTCTGCGTCACAGTATACGGCTAACCGGCACAAAGGTTCGTCACGAGGATATCGGCCATTCTCCCGGTTGGCATCAGCCGCCGCTGGACGGCTGCGGCAACCTGTTGTTTGGTGCTTGGCTGAATTACTACGCGGATGTCAAGCAGTCCGGGGCCTGGATCAACGGTCTCGCGGCCGGCCGCCCACATGTGCTTGCACCTTTCCGCGACGTGAATCCCGTGACCCATCGGCCGATATACTGGGGGGCCTATGCGACACCCGTTGCTCCGAGTTCTGCTTGCCCTGCTCATCGGCGTGGTCACGCCGTTGTGCTGCTGCCAGGCAGCCGCGCTCGCGGGCGGGGCGTGTTCCGGATGGAACGTCGCGGTCGCCGAGTCAGACTCTTGCGGCGGCGGGTGCCCGGATGGTCCGGCATCGGACCCGTGCCCGGATCGGTCGCAGGACCAGTCGCGGGATCGCCCCGACCACGATCAGCCGTCTCCTCCCGGCAAGTGCACGTCCTGCCCGTCGTGCCAAGGCACATCCGCCGGCACAGTCATCAACGCCGCGGCGCGTCTCCCGGCCTTCGAGCAGCAATGGAACGCACTGGCGACCTTCGCCCTCGCCGTGCTGTGGACGATGGAAGCGCCCGAGGCCCTTGTTGCGCCGCATCCGCCCGGCTGGGCTCATTACCCGCCGCACCTGAAAGCCAACCGCGATGCGCAGCGGTGGCACTGCGCGCTGCTGGTCTAGCCACATCCTGCAGCGGACGCTCATTGTCTTGCGCGTCCGCGTCGTCCTTGCGCGTCCGGCTCCACGCCGAGCGTGCGGGGCGGGACTTCGCTTGACGCGCCGGGGCTCCCTCGTCGATGCCCGGCCGCCCTCAAAGTGCAGGAACCACTCATGGCCACCACGCAGACCGATCTGCGGGCGCTCCGTCGGGGCCCGCAAACCACCTCGCCTAACACCCAACCCCCGCCGTCATCGGCGGGAAGCACCACCGTCATCGCGCGCCCCAGGGCGCGCTGGGCGACGCGGCTGCTCATTCCCGCCGCCGTGCTGCTGGCGACCGGCGGCCTGCTCGCGTACGCCGCCCGCGATGCGCTCCGGCCTCGGCTCGCGGTGCATGTCGCCGCCGCGATCCCGAAGGAGACCGTCCAAGCCGCGGGCACGAGCGCCGCACCCGGGTCGCCGAGCGACCCCGAGGCGCCGCCGCATGATGCGCCCCTCGGCCCCGCCATTGTGCAGGCCCCGGGGTGGATTGAGCCCGCGCCGTTCGCTGTCAGCGTCCCCGCCTTGGCCGAGGGCGTGGTGCGGGACGTGCTGGTGCTCGAGGGCGAGCGCATCGAGGCGGGCCAGGCTGTCGCCCATCTCATCGACGAGGACGCGCGGCTCAGCCTGCGGGCGGCCGAAGCGACCGTCGCCGAGCGCGACACGGACGTCGCCCGCGCTCGTGCGGCGCTCGCGACCGCCGAATCACAGGTCGAGGTCGAACGAAGCGCCGCCGCCGAGTTGCGGGACGAGGTCGCGAGCAAGCGCGGCCTGGTCGCCGCCGGCGGACTGAGCGAAGGGGCGTTCCGGCGCATGGAGATCCGGCTTTCCGGCCTGGAGGCGAAGGTCGCAACGGCGGAGAAGGCGGCGAGCGAATCCCGCGCCGCGCTGGCGCAGGCAGAGGCGGCCCACGCCGCCGCCCACGTGCTGCGCGACGAGGCCGCGCTGCGGCTCGCCAGGATGGAAGTGCGCTCGCCCGTGGGGGGCGTGGTGCTCGCCCGACTGGTCGAGCCCGGATCGAGGATCAGCATGAGCGGCAAGGGCGGCGACCCCGGCCAGGCGGGGAGCATGACCGGCGCGGTCCTGCGGGTCTATGACCCCGAGAAGTTGCAGGTGCGTGTGGATGTACCTTTGGCTGACGCGGCCAAGGTCGGCGTCGGCACGCGCGCGATGGTGACCACCGAGGCACTCTCCGACCAGACCTTCAGCGGCGTGGTCACACGGGTGGTCCACGAGGCCAACATCCAGCGGAACACCGTGCAGTTCAAGGTGGCCCTCGATGCGCCCTCGCCCGTGCTCAAACCCGAGATGCTCACGCGCGTCAAGTTCCACGCGCCCGCGGGAAACGCGCAGCGCCGAAGCCCCTCTGGCGGCGGAAACGCGGCTGGCGGTCCGCACGACAACGGCACGATGACGCTGCTGGTCCCCACGGCCGCCGTGACCGTGGCCGGCGACGGCAAGGGGCTGGTCTGGGTCGTGGACAACTCGGGAGGAAGCCCCGTCGCCCGCCGCCGAGACGTCGCCACCACGCCTTCGGCTGACGACGGGTTCACCATCGTGATCGGCGGCCTTCGCCTTACTGACCGGATCATCCTTGACCCGCCCGCCCCGCCCGCGATCCAGGACGGCACGCGGCTCAACGTGCTGGGCGAACGCACCGACGCCACGTCCAACCCCGCCCCCTCAACACCGTAACGCCCAGTGTCCGCCCATCGCTGTGACAAGCACGCGGCATCAACGAGCAACGCCATGACGACCAACCACACGCACGCACTCAGCTCCGATTCCGGCCCGCCGCTCATCCAGTGCCGCCGGCTCACCAAGACCTACAAGAAGGGCGATAACACCATCACCCCCTTGCAGGAGCTCGATCTCGACGTGCCCGCGGGCGACTTCCTCGCGCTCATGGGCCCCTCGGGCAGCGGCAAGACCACGCTCCTGAACCTCATCGCCGGGATCGACCGTCCCAGCGGCGGGCAGCTGGTCATAGGCGGCACCGACATCGCCACGCTCTCGCGGTCCAGGCTCGCCGACTGGCGGAGCGTGAACGTGGGCTACGTCTTCCAGCTCTACAACCTCGTGCCCGTGCTCACCGCCTATGAGAACGTCGAGCTCCCCCTGCTGCTGCACAGCATGTCCGCCAAGGACCGGCACGAGAAGGTGCAGACCGCCATGCAGCTGGTCGGGATCGCCGACCGCCACGACCACTACCCGCGGCAACTCTCGGGCGGGCAGGAGCAGCGCGTCGCCATCGCGCGGGCCATCGTGACCGACCCCACCATCATCGTGGGCGACGAGCCGACCGGCGACCTCGACCAGGATTCGGCCAAGGCCATCATGGAGCTCATGGTCCGGCTCTGCGAGGACCTGGGCAAGACCCTCATCATCGTGACCCACGACGCCAAGAGCGCGGCTTACGCCAAGCGGACGCTGCACCTGGAGAAGGGCCGTCTGGTCGAAGCAGAACACCTCGCCGCCCGCCGCGCGGCCCTCGTTCCCCAGGAGGCCTGAACCATGATCGCGCCCAAGTTCATGCCCGTCGTCTTCAAGCAGCTCTGGCGGCACCGCGTCCGCAGCGTGCTCACGCTCTGCGGCGTCGCCATCGCCATGTTCCTGTTCATCGCCGTGCAGACGCTGCAAGAAGGCGTGCGGCAGTCCACGCAAGCCGCGGCGGATGACACCACGCTGGTGGTCTACCGCGCGAACCGTTTCTGCCCCGCCGCCAGCCGCTTGCCGCAGTTCTACGTGGACCGGATCGAGAAGATCCCGGGCGTCGTCTCGGCGGTGCCGGTCAAGATCGTGGTCAACAACTGCCGGGCGTCGCTGGACGTGGTCACGTTCCGGGGCGTGCCCCGCGAGGACTTGGTCGGGCCGCAGGGCGGCGGGGCGGGTCCCACGGGCTGGGCGGGCAAGTGGCAACTCATCTCGGGGTCAGTCGCCGAGTGGGAGAAGCGCTCCGACTCGGCCCTGGTGGGCGAGACGCTGGCGGCCCGGCGCGGCTTCCGGGTGGGCCAGTCCTTCGACGCCTCGGGCATCACCGTCACCGTCGCGGGGATCATCCGCTCCCCCGAGCCGCAGGACCAGAACGTCGCCTATGTCCACCTCGACTTCCTCCAGCAGGCCGCTGGCAAGGGCGGCGGCCTGGGCAGCGTCACGCAGTTCACCGTCCGCGTCGATGACCCGGCGAAGATGGAGCAGGTGGCCGAGGCGATCGACGCGGAGTTCGCCGCCGAGGCCGACCCGACGATGACCAGCCCGGAGAAGGCCTTCGTTGCGCAGGCCGGGGCCGACATCGTGGAGATCGTGAAGTTCACGCGGTGGCTGGGCTGGGGGTGCCTGGCGGCGGTGCTCGCGCTGGTGGCCAACGCGATCGTGCTGAGCGTGCAGGACCGGATCAAGGAGCACGCGGTCTTGCAGACGCTGGGGTTCCGCTCCGGGCTCATCGCCCGGCTGATCGTCAGCGAGGGGATGCTCATCGGGCTCCTGGGGGGCGCGCTGGGCACGGGCATCGCCCTGTCGGTGGTCCACTTCGGCAACTTCTCGCTCTCGCAGGAGGGCCTGTCGATCAGCGTGAGCGCGTCGTGGTCGGTGCTGGCCTGGGGCCTGGTCATCTCCGCGGGCGTGGGGATCGTGGCTGGCCTGGTGCCCGCGTGGCGGGCGGGACGGCGCGAGATCGCCAGTTGCTTCCGGGCGGTGTGAGAAAGGACTCCATGCGACTTCTTCCCTTTGCCTATGCCGTCCGCAACCTGGGGCGATCGCCCTCGCGGCTGTTTCTTTCCGTCGCCGGGGCGGCGATGGTGGTGCTGCTCATTTTGGTCGCGGGCGGGTTCGTGCGCGGCATGAGCGCGGCCCTGCGGGCCACCGGCGGGGAGCACAACGTCATCCTGCTGGGCGCGGGGAGCGAGGAGAGCGTCGAACGCTCGGAGATCCCCGCCGCGACGCCGGGGGTGCTCGCCGCCAGCGTGCCGGGCATCCGCACGCGGGCGGGCGTGGCGTACGTCTCCCCCGAGGTGCACGTGATGCTGCCGGTGGGCGTGGGTGCGGCGGGGGCGGGCACGACCGCGGGGGACGACCGAGGAGGAAGACAAGTGATGCTCCGCGGTGTCACGCCCGCGGCGGCGCTGGTCCACGAGTCGGTCTCGCTGATCGAAGGCCGCTGGCCCGCGTGGGGGGGCGGGGCGGATGAGGTTTTTGTGGGTCGCATGGCGGGGACGGTGCTGGGGGTCGCCGAGCGCGACGTGGCGATCGGCACGGCGCTGGTCATCGATGGGAGGCCGTGGACCATCGTGGGGCGCTTCAGCGCGCCGGGGACGGTCGTCGAGGCCGAGGTGTGGCTGCCGCTGGCGGACCTGATGACCGCGACCAAGCGCGAGACCATCTCGTGCGTCGTCATGACGCTCGACCCGTACAACGAGGCGACGGGCCAGGGCGCGGAGTTCGGCGACGTGGCGGCCTTCACCAAGACCCGGCCCGACCTGGAACTGGTGCCGATGACCGAGCGCGAGTACTACGGCAAGCTCGCCGCCTTCTTCGGGCCGATCAAGATCGTCGCGTGGGTGACGGCGGGGCTGATCGCCGTGGGCGGGCTCTTCGGCGGGCTCAACACAATGTACGCCGCGTTCGCCTCGCGCATCCGCGAACTCGGGACGCTGCAATCCATCGGCTACCGGCGGCTGGCGATCGTCTGGTCGATGATCCAGGAATCGACGCTGGCGACGGCGGCGGGCGGCCTGCTCGCGTGCGGGGTGGGCGTCTTCCTGCTCGACGGCGTGGCGGTGCGGTTCTCGATGGGGGCGTTCGGGCTGCGCATCGACGAGGCGGTGATCGGGCTGGGGCTGCTGACGGGCCTGGCCCTTGGCGTCGTGGGCGCGCTTCCGCCGGCGATTCGATGCCTGAGGCCGACGATCCCCGTCGCCCTCAAGGCGGTGTAGTGATGACCTGACACGCCGCCGCGGCGCGTGCCGCGCGGCGAGATGATTGCAACGGTGTTCACAAGGAGTTTCGACATGAAGACGGCGACGATGCGGACGACGGGGGCGATCAAGGCGATGGCCGTGGCGGCGATGCTGATCGCCGGTGCGGCGGGGCTCGGCGTGCTGACGCCGACGGAGGCGATGGCGCAGATCAAGAGCGTGGCGGATGTGAAGACGATGCTCAAGCCGGAACTGCCCGCCGACGCGCTGGAGATCACCGCCGCGATGAAGTCGGCCAAGGTGGGCCAGACCATCACGGTGCGCGGGAACGTGGCGATGTCGAAGGACGCCTTCGTCGAGAACCGCGCGATGTTCACGCTGGTGGACGAGTCGACCCGCAAGGGATGCTGTCCGCCCTCGGACACGCTGCCCGACACCGCGTGCGACATCCCGGCCCAAGGGCGTGCGACGGTGCAGATCGTGGACGCCGGCGGCAGGCCGCTTCGGGCCGGGCTGAACGGCCAGCACGGGCTCAAGCCGGGCGCGGAGGTGTTTGTGACCGGCAAGGTCGAAACCGCCAACGGGACCGACGCGCTGGTGCTCACCGCAGTCTCGATGCATGTTCCAAAGGCCCCGCTGCCGACCGGCTTCTTCGTCGAGAAGCCGCCGGAGAACGCCAAGGACGTCTCGGAGGCCCGCAGGGCCGGGGGTGAGGGGACACTCAAGGCCGGTGGCGAGGTCGTGCTCCGCGGCCGCGTCGGCGGGAGCAAGGAGCCGTTCGTTGCGGGCCGCGCCGTCTTCACGCTCATGGGCCGAGGGCTCAAGGCCTGCAACGAGAACCCGGACGACAAGTGCTCCAAGCCCTGGGACTATTGCTGCGAGACCAAGGAGGACATCCTCGCCAACTCCGTCACCGTGCAGGTCGTGGACGCCAAGGGCCAGATCCTCCGCACCGACATGAAGGGCCGCCGCGGGATGAAGGAGTTGTCGGAACTGGTTGTGGTGGGCAAAGTCGCCTCGGCCGACGGCAAGGCGGTGGTCATCAATGCGACGGCGGTGCACGCTGTTCATTGACCGCGTTCGCCATCCAAAGGCGATCATGTCGCGGACGGTTCTCTTCCACCCACGTCCCCGCAAAGAGATGTTCGCTCAAGAGGAAGTGCTTCGTGTGAGGATTGGACTTCGACTCTCCGACCGTCGGGTGGAAGTATGCCGGTGGGTACAGCGTCACATCGTCGTACTGCGTGACCACCCGTGCGATCAGGCCCGGACCGGCTTGATCACCGACGTACCGCCGCTCGAAGAACGACTCCTCGACCATCGCCACCGCGTGCCACATCGCCGGGTGATTGGCGGCGAAGCCCATCGCGGCGTTGGTCACAATGTCGAGCTGCTCGCACGCCGCCCACGCGACGACTTCGGGCGGGCACATCTCGTCCAGCGGCCGCACCGGCTTGACGTCGGTGTCGAGGTAGACCCCTCCGAACCGGGCCAAGATCTCCAGCCGCAGGATATCCGAGCGCATCACGCAGCCGGGCGTGCCGCCGACGTTGCCGCAGGCGTCCCAGGCGTTGCGGTTGAGGATCGGCGGCAGGTTGTCGTCGGTCCAGAGCCGCATCTCCCAGTGCGGGTTCATCTCGGCGAAGCGCCGCCGCCAGCGCCGCTGATTGAGCGGCATCTCGCCCTTGCCCAGCCAGATCTGGTGCAGGACCCGCGGGATTGGGGTGGTGTTGGTGCTCAAGCCACAGTCTCCGCCGCCTTGCCGGTCACGAACCCGAACGCGCCGCCGTGGGCCTTGGCGGGTTCTTCGCCCTGCTCGAACATGGCCCAGTGGAACGGCACCACGTCGCGGAAGTGACCGTGGTCGCGGACGACGCGGGTGAGGAACCCCGGCCCGCTCTGGTCCCACACGCCGCGATAGACCAGCACCGAGTGCGGCAGGTCGCGGATGGCGTGCCAGAGCATCGGATGGTTCCGCGTAGCGCCGAGCACCGACGGCGAGAGCATGTGCGGCCTGCTCGCACCGTGGCTGGCGATGGTCGAGCAGAACGCGCCGACCCCGGCGACGAGTTCATCGAGCGGGCGCAGCGGCAGGCGATCGGGATCGACAAACACTCCGCCCTCGCGGGCCAGCACTTCGTAGCGGAGCAGATTCAGCCGTGCCGCCGAGGCTGCGGGCTCGCTGAGCCCAAAGGTCTGCTGCCACTGGTCGTAGTTCAGGATCGGCGGCTTGGTGTCCAGCGTGAGCGTCACCACGTCCCACTCGGGATGCATGGTCTGCCACGCGTGCCGCCAGGCCGTGAGCCGCTGTTTGTCGGGAGTCTCGCTGAGGTCCGCCGTGTAGATGACCTTCGGAATCACGCCTTTGCCTCCTCTTCGATGCCGCTGCTGAGACTTGCTACGCCGCTCTGCTGCCACTTCGCCGGCGGCACGCCCTCCATGCCACCCTCGATGAACGACGACGCGCCTTCGCCCAGCGCCACTGACTGCTGGGCGCTGCCGGACCCCGAGCCGGAACCGGGCGGGCCGGAGCCGCTGTCGCTGCCGCTCGATGAACCCGACGAACTGCCGGAGCTCGATCCAGAACTGGACCCAGAACTCGACATGGACGATCCGCTGGACTTTCCACTGCCGGAGCCGCTCCCGCTCGACGACCCGGACCCGGAGCCTGAACTCGACCCCGAACCCGACGACGATCCGGACCCGCTCTGCTGGGTGGCGGGCATGTCGTTGTGGATCCACACGCCGCCCGCCCCCCCCACAAGGAACACGTTGAGTCCGGGCACATGCACGGCGACGGTCGTCACGCGGTCGCGCGACTGCTGGACCATCTCGACCAGTTCCTCGCTCAGGTCCTGACGCACGAGCGCGTCGCCAACCTGCACGAACTCCGCTGACGCGAAGCCGATCTCCTCGTTGCGCTTCAGCAGCACAGGGTGCTCGGGCGTGAGGCGCAGGCGGCCGTTGATGGTGACGAACCCGTCGTGCGCGCCGAGCTTCACGCTGCCGACGGTGCCGGTGACGGGCGTGAGCGCCGCCTCGGCCCAGGGACGGAGCCACTGGTACTGGGCTCGCCACGGCACATCGCGGTCCAGACCCGCCACGTCGAGCGCTGCGACACGGTCGCCCGGCTGGAGCGCCTCGACCGGCTTGATCGATCCGTCGGCCAGCACCACGGGCGTGCCCGCGAGCACGCAGTTGGAACCGGGTCCGGAGCCGCCGGGACCGCTCCCGCCCGGGCCAGAACCACCCGGCCCCGAGCCCCCAGGCCCGGACCCGCCTGGCCCCGACCCACCGGGGCCGCTGCCGCCGCCGCTCGATCCCCCGCCGCCCGACGACCCGCCTCCGGACGATCCGCCGCCCGATGAACCACCGGACGACCCGCCCGACGACATGCCCGAGGACATACCGGAACTGCCGCCCGACGACATGCCCGACGATGCGCCCGAACTCGCGCCCGAGGACATGCCGCTCGATGCGCCAGATGAACTGCCACCGCCGGAACTGCTCATGCCAGACGAGCCCGTGCTCGAAGGCGTCTGTGAACTCGTCGGCGTCTGCGACGAGTCGGTGGTCATGCCGCTGGATGACATCGGGCCACTGCTCGACGGCGTGTGCGTCGTGCCCGGCGTGTTGCTCGTGAACGCGCCGGTGGTGTAGAACGTGAGCGTCGGCGTGCCGCCCGGACCGGTCGTGTAGATCACGTCGCCGGTCGTTGAGTAACTCGGCGGCATGCTCGGCGTGCTGGTCGGGGTCGAGTACGTGCTCTCGGGTGTCGAGCCCGACGGCGTCGAGTAGTTACTCGACCCGCCGCCCTGCGGAGCACGGCCCGTCGCCCAGACGGGGATGTAGAGGTAGTACCGCGTGGGGCCGTCGCTCATCGTGCGGCCTCCTGTGGCTTGGGATTCGGCTCGTACCACCCGTCGGTGCGGATCGGCTTGCCGCACTCGGAAGCGGCTGCCTTCACCGCGTCCTCAAAGGCCATCTTCTCGAAGACCTCCAGGGCGCTTCCGGGCGAGCAATTGACCACGCGGAAGCGGTGCTTCTCGAAGTGCGGCCTGAGGGCCTGGAACCGGCGCGACAGCGAGTCATACAGCACGTTGTTGTGCCGGATCGCGTTGGCCGCGCGGTGCTCGTCGAAGGCGTACTTGCGCTCCGCGTCCATCTTGAAGTCGCAGCCGAGCAGGTACACCGTCGAGAAGCCGAGGTAGTGCAGCAGCCGCAGGGCGACGAGCATGACCGAGCGCTTGCCGGTGATGCCCAGCGAGTCGGGGTTCTTCGCGTCGTTGCCCCATGAGACCGTGTCCCCGGTGAGGAATCGCTCGTGGTCGAAGTGGTCGCTGCGGCGGAAGAACAGCACGCCGGGCATCTGGTGGACTTTGAAGGCGCTGTTGCGGAGCGTGCCGTCGGGGTTCATCACCTTCAGCCGCTTGTCCCACATGCAGGTGGGCACGAACTTCAGGATGCCCGGGTCCTTCCAGCCCACATCGATGAAGCGCCCGGGGTCATCAACGCAGGTCCAAAGCGTCGGACGACGCACGGACCAGGCGTTGTTGACGGCCATCGTGACGATGCCGCGGGCGTCGAGCAGCGACAGGTCGATCTGCTTGAGCGACGGACCGGAGAGCATGAGGAACGCCGACCGGCCCCGGTAGAACCCGCTCAGGGACACCGACTCGAACGTCGGCGGGGCGGTGTAGAGGCGCAGGCCATCACGGGCGGGCTTGCGCGCCTTGAGCCCCGCCTGCAGCGCCGCGATGTCGGACTGGTTCTCACGCACCGCAGCACCCCCCATCACTCTTGAACCGCCCGACGATGTAGCGGGACCCCGCCTGAGGCCTGCCAGCGACGCCGACGCGGGCGATGCGCTCCAGCCACCAGTCCAGCGGCCGCACCGTCGGGTGCAGACCCTCTCCGGCGACGGTGGTCGTGCTCGGCCGCGTGCAGATCGAGAAGATGAACCGCCCGCGCGGCACCGCGACGCGGCGCATCTCCACGAACGTGAGATCCACGTCCTCGGGCAGGAGGTGCTCGAGGGCGTCGAAGCTCGTTACCACGTCGGCGATGCCCGCCTGCAGGGCGGTCGCGTGCATTGGACGCACGAGGTCCGCCTCGGAGAAGGCAAAGTCGACGCCCAGCCCGTCGATGCCGAGGCGCCGCAGCTCGCGCACAAGGTCGTTGCGGCCGCACCCGAAATCCACCACGAACCTCGGCTTGCTCTCCTGGATGAGCGGGATCGCCGCCCGGCCGTGGTTGGACGAGCCGTACGTCGAGCCGGGCTTGTTCGCTAGTTCGAGATACTTGGCCCGCTCCTTGGCCCGCTTGGTATCCACCGGCCTCACCGGTGCGGGTGTGGTCGGAGTGGTCGTCATTCGGCACCTCCGATGTAGAGGTTGAACCTGCGGTCCTCGTCGGCGGGGTCGGTGATCTCGATCAGGCTCATCGCCTCGAAGACCCACACCGGCTTGCCTCGGCTGTTGCGCTCACAGGTCATCTGCACGCACACGCCTTCGGGGATCGGCACGAGCTTGGGCTTCAGCGATCGCGCGGGCGGGCACTTGGGAAGCACGCCCGGGAGCTCGCACACCGGCCCCAACCCGAGCAGGCCGCCGAACCCGGAGCCGGGCTCCGAGTCGTTCATGTGGTGGGCCTCGAAGCGGTTGATCGCCAGGCGCGTAGGGTCCTCGCCGCCGCTGGGGGTCTTCGACGTCAGACCGTTCTCGACCGGCACGTACCGCAGGTAGTCCGGGCTTCCGGGGTTGCCGTCGATCTGCGCCTCGACCCACGGGTAGCGCCAGCGGTTGCGCTCGGTGGGGATCGGCTGGGCCGCGCCGAGGATCGCGGTGATGCGTCCGGGCGAGGGCCGGCCAAGCTCGATCACGGCCCACTTCTCGCCGGTGCCGTCCTCCTTCCACAGGATCGGGATGCCGCCCATGGGCGTGCTCGCCAGGACTGTCTCGTCGGCGGCGAGCTCGCAGGTGGTGTCGGTCTCGTTGGTGATGTAGACCCGCGCGGTCGTCACGCCGGTGAGCACGCAGGGACCGAGTGCATTGGGCTTGATCGGCTGGATCGCCACCGCAAAAGCGAGCGTGTCAGACTCCTCGGTCGCCACATCGCCTGTTAGGGGCGTTCGGCTGTGGAAGGTTCGCTCTTGGTCGTCCTCGCCTGGCTCGACCAGCACGCCGGTGATCGCCAGCGCGTGGTGCGGCTCGATCAGCTCGTTCGAGTCGTTGCGGACCAGCACCACACCGATGCCACGCTGCGCGGACTCGACGAGCGGGCCGGCGACGGCCTGACCACGACCCTGACGCGTGCGCAGATCGACCGCCGCATCGACGAACGCGTTGTACGCGCCCGCAGGGAGGCGGAGCGGCTGGCCGGAGCGAACTTTGCGGAGGTCGTCGGGCATGGTGCGGGGGTCAGATTCCGAGTGCTCCGAAGTTGGCCTGGTCATACACGCGCTCGACGTACGCAGCGATGGGTTTCTTGATGATCGCGCCGGACCCAGAGTCCTCCGCGTCGGCGTAGCGAACCCACAGGTACTCCCACCCCTTCTTGTTGATCCCGGTCACGGGGCCGACGGTCAGGTTGGTCTGGTTGGGACTCGCCGCGAATCGGAACGTGATCTCCCAGTCGTCGTCGGGACCGTCGCCGCGCTTGGAGCCTGTCGCGCCGAGGAAGAGCACCTCGCCCGCCGCGAACCCGCGGAACGAGCCCGCGTTAGTCTTGCCCGTGCAGGAGAAGATCGCGCCCTTGTACGAGGCGGTGACCTGGGCGTCCGTGAAGTAGTGCGTCTCGGAGAACTGGTAGACCGGGACGGTGATGTCCACGCCCTCAACGCCGTCGGCGGTGACGCCGATCGCCCCGCCGAAGTCGGGCGCGGTGGTGCCGGGTGCGGGGCGGCGCTGCACGGTCTGCAGGCTCTGGGTGATGTGCTGCGTCCCGCCGCCGGTCTCGAACGTGAACGAGGACTCGCTCGGGGTGCTCGTGCCGGTGGAGGCGTTCTGACTGTAGCGGACGGTGACGTCCCACAGCTGCGGGCCGATGGGCTCGATCTGGATGGTCTGGCGCGGGAGCGTGTCGTAGGTCGCCGGGGAGGCCGCCTGTGCCGCGGTGCGGGCCGCGAGGTCGTCGGCGGTGCCGCGCACGATGTAGCCAAGCTCGGCAGACGACTGCGAGGCTTGGTTCGCCTTGGTGGAGCGGCGGCTCTCGAACTTCTCAAAGACCTCGACCGGCACGAGCGATGAACTCCTTCCTGTGGGATGGGGTCAGGCGAAACGCAGCCCGTTGTCGACGCTGGCATCCAGCAGACGCTTGGTGTTGCGAGCGGTCTGCTCGGTGGCGCTCGCGGTGCGCTCTGCGGCGTCGCCGCCCGTGCCCAGACCGGAGACGGCCGCCGCACTGAACGTCCCGGTGACGCTGATGCCCTTGCCGATGGTCGCCCCGAGGCCCGACAGGCGCTCCTCGAAGTCGGCCAGCAGATCCCGCTGTGGCCGAGCTGGCCCCTTCTCCGCGTCGGCGGCCTCGCGCTTCGTGCGGGCCTCCTCGATCGCGGCGGCGAGCTTCTGCTTCGCGGCGTCGAGCGCCGCCTGCGACTCGGCGAGCCCGGCCTCGGTGTCCTTGCGCAGGGCCTCCTGCGCGTTCTCGAAGTCCTGGCCGATCGCGGCCAGCGTCGCCTCGTGCATCGCCGCCGCATCGCGGCGCTGCTGCTCCCGCTGATTCTCGCGGGCGGTCACGGACTGCTGCGCGGCGTTCTCCAGCTCGACCAGTCGGGACTCGAGCTGCTGGTCCACCGCCTTCTTGGCGGCTTCAACATCGAGCCCGTCATCGAACAGCCCCTGGATCTCCAGCATCCGCTTGGCGACCCAGCTCGATGCCTCCTCCCAGATCATCTGGAAGCCGGTGGCGAAGTTGGTCCATGTCTTTGACAGGAAGGCGGTGGTCTCGATCCACGCGACCTCGAGTGCGTGGAACACGATCTCGGCTGCAGCCAGAGCGCCGTACCACATCGAGTAGGCCGTGGAGACGAAGAACTCCTTCGCGCCGAGCCACGCCTTGTTGAGCGCCGCCACACCCTGCTGCCAGATGACCTTGAGCGACAGCCACAGGATCTCGGCTGCGAGTGCGATGTCGCCGGCGGCGAGGGCGTCGGAGATGCCGCCCACCACCTTGCCGACCCAGTCACGCAGCTCCGTGAACCTTTCCGCGAGCCACGACAGGGCCTCGCCGCCCGCACCGGTGACGACCAGCAGTGTGCCGCCCAGCGCCAGGATCGCGGCGATGGTCAGGCCGACGGGCGTGAGGATCGCGCCGATGGCGGCCCCGATCAGGCTGAACGCCGTGCCGATCCCGCCGATGACGGCGGCCACGATGCCGAGTGCCGCGCCGATGCCGGAGATGATGTAGCCCAGGCCGACGATCGCGATCCCCGCGACCGCGACGGCCGCCGCGACTTTGAGGGCCCAGACCACGGTCTCTTTGTTGGCCTTCACCCAGGCCGTGGCGCTCACGACGATGCGGGTGATCCGGTCGGTCAGGTCCTTGATGGTGGGTGCGAGCGCCCCGCCAATGGTGAACACACCCTGCTTGAGGACCTTCCACAGCGTGCCGAGGGCATCGTTGAGTTCGGCGGCATCGCGGGCGGTCTCAGTGCTGACGGTGAGCCCGAGCTTGCGGGCCTGTTCCTGCATCTCGTTGATGCCCGCGGCCCCGTCGGCCATGAGCGGCAGGAGCTTCGTCCCGGCCTTGCCGAAGAGTTCCATCGCCATCGCCGCGCGGCCTGCGGGATCCTGGATGCGGGAGATGCGATCGGCCAGGAGCTTGAACTGCTCGTCGGGGGAGAGCTTGGCCAGGTCCTGCACCGTGAGCCCGAGCCGCGCGAGAGCCTCGTTCGCCCCCTTGGAGCCTTGCGACGCTTCCGTAAGCGTCTTCTGCATGACGCGCAGGCCGTTCTCCAGCGTCTCCATGTCTGTGCCCGAGAGTTCGGCGGCATGCCCGAGCTCACTGAGGGCCTCGACACTCACGCCCGTGCGGGCGCTCATCTTGTCGAGCGCATCGCCCGAGTCGGAGAAGGCCTTCGCGGTGCCGAGCAGCGCGGTGATCGCCGCGACGCCGATGCCCGCTATCTTGGTGCCGATGGACCGAAGCCCCTCGCCGAAGGCTTCGAGCTTCTTCTGGGCTGCCTTGAGCCCGGCGGACAGCTTGTCGCTGACGCCCAGCTCAATGAAGGCTCGCCCGGCTCGGATGCCCCGCGTATCGGCCACGTTCAATCACCCTTTCTTGATCGAGTTCCGCCACAAGAGCGGCAGCTTGGGCCGCTCCTTCTCCAGCGCCGGAGCCATGTACGGCCGCGGAGCGATCTTGACCTTCTGCGAGGTGAGCTTGCCGCCGCGCCTGCGGAACACGACGGTGTCGCCGCCGTACTCGAGCACACTTGGTGCCTCGCTCTTCTTGAATCCCACCGGCCCGACGACGACCGAGTCGTTGGGCTTGTCGTACCCAAAGAGGATCAGCCGACGCAGGCTGCCCTCGTGCGAATGGGGCGGGGCCCCGGGAGGAGCCGACCCCTTGCGTTTGCGGATGCTCGTCTTGGCCGCCGTGCGGATGAACGCGCCGGCCTTGCTGAGCACCTTCCGCTTGGCGTTGTCGACCGCCGCCATGACGACGTGGCGGTCGAAGAACATGTCTTTGATCCGCATGGTGATCACGCACCACTCCCCGCCGGACCGCCGGTCCCGCCGCCGGTGCCAGCGAGACCGCTGCCCTTCTCCAGGCCCTTGTTGAACGACGCTTCCTTTTCCTTGCGGAGACGGCCCGACCCGATGAACAGACCGACGATGCCGGTGAGCGCCGGAAGCGCCGGCCCGAGCACGGGCAGGCCCGCGACGGTCGGGCCAACGGTGTCGAGGGCCGAGAGCGTGAGTTGGCCGAGCAGCCCGCGGATCTCGCCGGCCTTCTCGATGTTGCCCTTCCACTGCG
>ERZ1066137.544-NODE-544-length-26473-cov-8.738285_pt1 | contig 26473 bp, 20 predicted proteins | sample MGYA00382784_ERZ1066137 | MGnify/ENA primary metagenome ERZ1066137 (study PRJEB33369, sample SAMEA5778367) | biofilm metagenome | biome: Industrial cooling water; feature: Water cooling tower basin; material: Biofilm | place: United Arab Emirates | collected... | reverse complement strand
GCCCGCGCCGGCGCTGGGATGCCCCGGGCTCCCCTTGCGGCCGCGCTCGGCCCCTGCGCCGCCCGGGGTGTCGGGGCTAGCCTGTGCCCATGAACAGCTCCCGACGCGAATTCCTGCAGGTTTCGGCGGCCAGCGCCGGTTGGTTGGCTTTGGGCGCCTGCGCCGGCAGCGGCGGCGGCGGCCGGCCCGCCGAGGGCCCCGCGGATTTCGGCGCCAAGCGCCGCCTGGGCCGCACCGACCTGTGGGTCTCGCCGGTCGGCTTCGGCGGCGCCGAGATCGGCTACGGCGAGGTGCCCCAGGAGCAGGTCGACCGCCTGCTGAACCAGGCCCTCGACCGGGGCCTCGACGCGATCGACACCGCCGAGTGCTACCGCGAGTCCGAGGAGCTGATCGGCAAGGCCGTGGCGCACCGCCGCGACGAGTACCTGCTGTTCACCAAGGTCGGCCATTGGCCGACCCGCGACGGCTGGAGCGCGGCCTCGATCGAAAGCACCATCGAGCGCAGCCTGCAACGCCTGCGCACCGACCGCCTCGACCTGGTGCACCTGCACTCCTGCTCCCAGCAGGTGCTCGAGCGCGGCGAAGCCATCGAAGCCCTCGAAAAGGCCAAGGCGGCCGGCAAGGTGCGCTACATCGGCTACAGCGGCGACTCGGCCGCGGCCGCCTACGCGCTCTCGACCAAGCGCTTCGACACGCTGATGACCTCGATCAACTTCGCCGACCAGGAGGCGATCGAGCTGCTGTTGCCCGCCTGCCGCGAGCAGGGGCTCGGGGTGGTCGTCAAGCGCGCCCTGGCCAACGCCGTCTGGCGCTACGACGACCTGCCGGGCAACGACTACCACCAGGAGTACTGGCGCCGCATGCGCGCCCTCGACTTCGACTTCACGCGCCCGGAGCGCCGCTCCGAGACCGGCCCCAGCGGCCCGGCCTCGATCGCGCTGCGCTTCGCCCTGTCCCTGCCCGGCGTGCACACCGCCGTGATCGGCACCACCAACCCCGACCGCTTCGCCGAGAACCAGGGCCTGCTCGCCGCCGGCCCCCTGCCCGAGGCCGAGATCGCCGCCATCCGCCAGCGCTGGGCCGAGGTGGCGCCCAAGGACTGGGTCGGCCAGATCTGACCCCCAGCGCCGGCCCCCTGGGGTGGTCGCGCTCCAGGGGGGCGCCGGGCCCGGGGAGTCCGCGGCCCGCCCGGGCCCGGGAAGGGCTGGTCCCTTCGATCAAAAATGATCGCAAAAGGCCATCTTGGTCCAAGAATCGATCAGATTTGATTGTATTTGTGCCATCGGAGACTTCGGGCGATCAAAATCGATCGATCCGGATTGATTTCGGCCCGTGATCGATCGAAAGTGATCACATGAAGATCCATGAGCTGGGCACCTCCTCCGCCAGGCTGGGGGAGCTCGGGCGGCGCCTGGCCCTGGTGCGGCGCCAGCGCGGCCTGGCCCAGGAGGAGCTGGCCGAACGGGCCGGGGTGGGCGTGGCCACCCTGCGGCGCATCGAGGACGGCAAGGACGCCCGCCTGGGCTCCTGGCTGCGCCTGCTGCAGGCCCTGGACATGCTGGCCGGGGTCGATCTGGTCCTGCCGGCCGAGTTTCGTTCGCCGCGGGCCGAGGTGCAGGGCCGTCGCCGGCGGCGGACCCGCGGTGCCCCGGGGGAGACCGGCAGCGCCGGAGCCCAGGGCGTGTGGGAGGACGAGCGGCCGTGACCACAGCCACCGTGCGCCTGTGGGGCACGCCGATCGGCTACGTCTCCATGGACCGGGACGAGCGCTTCGCGCGCTTCGAGTACGACCCGGACTTCGCTGCCCGCGGCATCCAGCTGGCGCCGCTGTGCATGCCTGCGATCGCCGGGCGCATCTACCGCTTCCCCGAGCTCGACCCGCAGAGCTTCCACGGCCTGCCCGGGCTGCTGGCGGACAGCCTGCCGGACCGCTACGGCAACCGCCTGATCGACGTCTGGCTGGCGCGCACGGGGCGGCGCCGGGAGGACTTCAACGCCGTCGATCGGCTGTGTTACACGGGCACGCGCGGCATGGGCGCGCTCGAATTCGAGCCCGCCAGCGGGCCGGGCGAGGGCGTCGATCGGCCCCTGGAGGTGGCCCAGTTGGTCGAGCTGGCCGCCCTGGCCTTCGCCGAGAAGGACCGGCTGGCCGCGAACCTCGACGGCTCCCAGGGCGATCGCGCGCTGCTCGACATCCTCAGCGTCGGCACCTCGGCGGGCGGCGCGCGCGCCAAGGCGGTGATCGCCTTCGAGCCCCGCACCCAGGCCGTGCGCTCCGGCCAGACCGCCCTGCCCGCCGGCTTCGAGCCCTGGCTGATCAAGTTCGACGGCGTGCGCCTGAGCGGCGACTGGGGCATCGCCGACCCGGCCGGCTACGGGCTGCTCGAGTACTCCTACTCGCGCATCGCCTTGGCCTGCGGCATCGAGATGTCCGCATGCCGGCTGCTCCAAGAGAACGGTCGGTCGCACTTCATGACCCGGCGCTTCGACCGCGACGCCGAGGGCCGCAAGCGCTGCATCCAGACCTTCGCCGCCCTGGCCCACTTCGACTACTCCGCCAGCGGCGTCTATTCCTACGAACAGCTGTTCGAAACCATGCGCCGCCTGGACCTGCCCGCCCCGGCCTTCGACCAGCAGTTCCGCCGCATGGTCTTCAACCTGGTCGGCTGCAACCAGGACGACCACGTCAAGAACTTCGCCTTCGAGATGGACCGCCGCGGGCGCTGGTCCCTGACCCCGGCCTACGACCTCTGCCACGCCGAAGGCAGCGCCTTCACGCGCCGCCACCAGCTCAGCCTGAACGGCAAGACCGACGGCTTCACCCGCGCCGACCTGGACACCCTCTCCGACCACGCCCACCTGCCCCAAGGCCGCGCCCGCCGCATCCTCGACCAAACCCTCTCCGCCTTCTCCACCTGGCCCACCCTGGCCCAAGACCTAGGGATCCCCCCCAGCCTAAAAGCCCACGTCCAACGCACCCTGCGCCTCGCCTGGCCCTGACCTCGCCCCAGCGCTGCCCCCCGCCGCCGCGATCCAGTCCCCGCCCAGCCCAAACCGATCCTCCGGAGCCGCCTTGAAGGCTGCCGCTGTCGCGCAGTTTCGGCGAGCGCTCAAGGCAGTCCTCCAAAGGGCTCCAGGGCGCGGGCAACTTCCCCGAGCCGATAGGGATCCACCAGGCCGCGGGCGAGCGCCTGCTCGCTGGCTGCCCTCAAGAGCTCCGGGCTCAGGCTGGCCGCCGCGCAGTCCTCGAGCGTGCGCTCGACACCGGTGACCGGAACCGGACCCTTCCAGACGATCTCCTTTGGCTCTAGGTCCGCATAGTGCAGCACAAAGCCCTGCGGGACCCGCAGCCGCCGCTTGCGCCACCCCATGGGCAGCGTGAGATGGACCTTGGCCGGCGGGATGTCGCTGAGCTGGTGCAGGCCCAGCGCCGTGTCGTGGGACAGCGTTCCGGCCCGCTCCGTCCACAGCCAGGCCACCACCAGGTCTTCGTGCTCCCCGGCTGGAAACCGCACCAGTCGGTAGATCCCCCTCCGGACCCGCCGAAACGTCCCCCCGCGCCGATGGTGCCCGAGCAGCTGCGCCGAGTACCCCGCCTCCCCCGCCTGGGCCGCCGTAAACAGCCCCTCCTGCCCCGCGGCAATCGCGTAGAGCCGGTCTCCGGCCTCCTTGCGAGCGATACCATCCATGACGCACAAAACTAAAGCTAGGCTTTAGCTTTGTGATCCGATGGTTGCCCGCCCCAGCAATAAAGTAAAGCCCCGCTTTAGGAATTTGCACGGCTGAGCCAGCTTCGGTGGGCCGGCGACCATCCCACGTCCGCCCGCAGAAAGAGGCTGCCCCCCCCTTGCCCCCCCCTTGCCCCCCACGAACCAGGCGAGCAAGCAACCAAGACGATCGCCCAGATGCGTAACGATTGACGTCCCCTAACTGCGTAAGGGCTGACGTCCCAGGGCCGGTGCCTAGGGCTAGGCCGGAGTGCACGAATCGGTCTAGGGGGCGATCGGGTGGTGATTCAAGCCAACGAACAGGCAAAAATCTGCCGTTTGTTGGCTCCAAGTGGGATCAGCAGGCACAAAAGAGCATCTTCATGTTGAACGTGACCAATCAGGTGCTACCCTTAGGAGGCAGAAATCGGCCGATCCTGTCCGGATTGAGGACTAAAAGGCCGAAAAGCGCCGGTAGTGCATCGAATGATCCCTGCAGAGCACCCATGGTCACCCACCAAACACCCGAGGAGTTGGAAGCAGCGCTCGGAGAGCGCCTGAAGGCTCTGCGGCTGTCCAGGGATCTGGACCAGGCCACCTTGGCGGAGCGGGCGGGGGTGGGGGTCAGGGCGCTGCGCAACCTGGAGGCGGGGCGGGGCTCCACGCTCAAGACGCTGATCCGGGTGCTGCGCGCCCTGGGGCGGCAGGCCTGGCTGGAGACGGTCGCTCCGGTGCCGACTATCAATCCGCTGCACCTGACCCGTCAGGATCAGCCGCGGCAGCGCGCTTCGCGGCGGGGGCGCAAGCAAGCTGCGCCGTGAAGGGCCCGGGTGGCGCTAGCTCCAGCGACCGAATCCGCCGCGGTGCCTTTCAAGCCAAATAGCAACATCCATGGCGAAGCAAACCCGGAGCAGGCCCTACCAGCCCGTTCAGGCCGTCAAGGTCCACCTGTGGGGGCAACACATCGGCACGGTGGCCCTCGACCCGACCTACGGCTAATACGCCTTCGCCTACACGCCCCAGTGCGCGGACTTGGGCGTCGAGCCCGCGCCGCTCCACATGCCGGTGGTCGCCGATCAGCCCTACCTGTTCACCGACCTGCCCGAGGCCACCTACAAGCGCCTGCCCGCCCTGCTGAGCGATGCGCTACCCGACGACTTCGGCAACGCGCTGATCGACCGCTATATGGCCGACAAGGGCCTTCGGGCGGCGGATGTGAGCGTCCTCGACCGCCTGGCCTACATGGGCCAGCGCGCCATGGGCGCCTTGACCTTTAAGCCAGCCCAGGGTCCACGGGCCAAGGAGCCCAGCGTGGTCGAAATGTCCACCCTGGTCGAACAAGCCCGCGCCCTGATCAGCGGCCGGCTCAGCTCCGAGCACAGCTCAGCCGCTGCCCTGCGCAGCCTCATCGCCGTCGGTACGAGCGCGGGTGGCGCCCGCGCCAAGGCGGTCCTCGCCATTCACCCGGAGACCGGCGAGATGCGCTCCGGGCAGCTCGACGCCCCCGCAGGCTTCGAACATTGGCTGCTCAAGTTCGACGGCATGGGCGCAGACCGCGAGCTGGGGGCCAGTCAGCACTACGGGCGCATCGAATACGCCTACCACCGGATGGCCCGCCTGGCCGGGATCCGCATGAGCGACTGCCGGCTGCACCTGGAAAACGGCCGCGCCCACTTCATGACCCGGCGCTTCGACCGCGAGGGAGGCCAAACGCGCCATCACATGCAAACGCTCTGCGCCATGGCGCACCTGGACTACAAGAAAAAGGCCACCCACAGCTACGGGCAGCTCTTCGCCACCATCATCCAGCTCGGGCTGCCCTACGCAGACCTGGAAGAGGCTTTCCGCCGCATGGTCTTCAACGTGATGGGCCGCAACTGCGACGACCACACCAAGAACTTCTCGTTCCTCCTGCGCCAGGGCAGCTCCCGCTGGGAGCTGGCCCCCGCCTACGACGTGACCTTCGCCCACAATCCCAAGGGCGAGTGGACCAACCAACACCTGCTCGCGGTGAACGGCAAGTTCAGAGACATCCAAACCGGCGACCTGCTAGCCGACGCCGATCGCTTCGGCATCGGCAGCGCCAAGCGCGTGATCGCCGAAGTCCGCGCCGCCATCAACCGCTGGCCGGAATTCGCCGCCGAGGCGGGCCTTCCCGAAGCCCAAACCCACGAGATCCAGTCGCACCTGCGCCTCCTCAACTAACCCCGGCCCGCCGCGCCCCTTTGTCCCTCGCTCCCGCGGCCTGCCCCGCAAACCCGCCCGGCCTCGCTTGCCGCCCTGCCCGCTGCTCGAGCCCTCGAGCATGAACCCTGCCACCAGGCATCGACTCTCGCAGTCTAAGCGCAAGCCACCTTCACGCAAACCCCGGGGTTTGCCCTTCTGCGTAAGCATTCCAGTCCTCCAAGCACTCAGACACAACGTCCCCTGACAGCTCTGCATCTGCCCTTTAGCGGGTTCGCACGTAGCTGCGTTTGGGATCTTGTGGTCCGGTCCCGAATTCGCGCAGGTGGCCCTGCTCGACCAGACGCGCCAAGCGTGTGCGGGTGGCGCGTGGTGTGAGGCCAATGATCTTCGCGATCTCGCTGGTGACTAGGGCCTGCCCGGCGGCCAGCGCATCGAGGATCGACCGGTCGCGCTCGTCGAGCGACGGCAGCCCGACCCGCTCCATGGACAGGGTCACGCGGAAGCGGTTCGCCAGTTCCTCAAAGCGCGGGGGCGCGAGTCCCATCTCGAGGCAGGCGCTCGTCATGCGTTGCACGCCGCTGCCCCACTGCTCCACCAGGCCAAGCGCGTGAAAAACCCGGCCGATGACGCGGTTGCGGAGCTTTGACACGCCGAGAGAAAGGTCCTCAATCGTGAGCCCGAAGGGCAGCAGTCCCGGATTCTCCACCTCTAGGCGGTCGTCGTAGATCGCCAACCGCAGCGGAGCGCCGCGCTGGGCGTAGTCGGCGTGCGCCACCGCGTTGATCAGCGCCTCGCGAACTGCAACGGGCGGCAAGTTCCAGGTCTCCTTGCGCCGCAGCGCCCCGATTTCAGCGCCATGAAGGGCATGCTTGGCGACGAATGCCGCCGCCTCCTCGATCGCCCGTACGGGGTGGGAGCGGATCTCCGCGCGATCCACGATGCGGCTCTTGTCTCGGCCACCGAAGCGCCCCGCCTGGATCCAGGCGTCCGGAAAGTGCTCAGCGCGCTCCCGCCCGAAGAGCAATACGCCCCCGGTCGTGGGAACCGTGCGTCCCTGGTAATCCGTGAGCAGCCGCAGGGTCCGGAGGTCGCGTCGAGCGAGTCTGCGAACGCCGGCGAAGGACTCGGAAGCCGCTAGGAAGTCCAGCGCTTCCGAGTCGAGCCCGGGCATTGGCTGTTCGTCAAAGCTCTCCCCGCGGTTGAACCGGCGCAGCTCCTCGATCAGGTCGCGGTCAGCACGGCGGTTCGTTGAGCCCACTCGGACGTAGACCCCTCGCTCGACCCCCTCGGGACTGAGGTGGTGTGGCCGCGACGGGCTCGGGTGGATGCGGAGGGCCAAGACCTGGGTGCGGCGCCAGGGGAGGATCTCAATCTCCGGCAGGAGGCGCGGATGGATCCGGTCGCTGATCAGGCTTGCGAGGCGCTCTTCAAGGTCCAGCGGCTCCGCAATGCCCCGGACATGGCCTGTTCTGTCCTCCACGCCCAGCAACAGTGTCCCGCCGGCCGTGTTCGCGAAAGCAACGAGCGTCTTGAGCACGCCATCCGGGGAGGACAACTCGCGCTTGAACTCGAGCGTTTTGCCTTCCGGGTGCCTGAGGAGCTCGACCAGATCCATCGTGCTCGGAAGCATACTAGGAAGCGGCGAGGCGAGTCAAGCTTCCGAGCCCGTAGGCGAGTCCGGCCAGCGTGCGCCCTTCTGAGCCGACACCGGCGATGGCATCTCGGCATCGTCAGATGCGTTTGACCACCAGGCAATCATTGCGGCGGCCTATCACGGCTCGCCCTCGGGGAGGGCCGCGGCCTGCCAGCTTCATGAGGTGCGCCCAGGCCGCCCAGAGCCCGGCGGAAAACCGGAGGAGACTCGGCGCGGTCTCGGCCAGCGCGCTACTTCAGGTCCTCCGCGATGGTGTTGAACTGTTCCAGGGCGGCTTCCAGGTCGGCGGCGATTTCGGCGGCGATGATTTCGGGGGCGGGCAGGTTGGCGGATTCTTCGAGGGCTTCGTCCTTGAGCCAGAAGATGTCCAGGTTGACTTTGTCCCGTTTGATCAGCTCTTCGTAGGTGAAGGCCTTGAAGCGCTCGCTCTCCTTGCGCTGGTGGCGAGCCGCGGCGGTGCCGGCCTTGGAGGCCTTGCCGCCGAAATAACAGCCCACAAAGTCATCCAAATCGCCGCGCTTGAGCGTGTTCTCCTTGAGCGTGAAGTGCAGGTTGGTGCGCAGGTCGTAGATCCAGAGCTTCTGCGTCCAGGGCTTCTGCTGGGCCGGCTTGCGGTCAAAGAACAGCACGTTGGCCTTGACCCCTTGGGCATAGAAGATGCCCGTGGGCAGGCGCAGCAGGGTGTGCACGTCCGCCTGCTTGAGCAATTCCCGCCGGATGGTCTCCCCCGCACCGCCTTCGAACAGCACGTTGTCCGGCAACACCACCGCTGCGCGCCCGTGCTGCTTCAAGATGGTGAAGATGTGCTGGAGGAAATTGAGCTGCTTGTTGCTGGTGCTCGCCCAGAAGTCATCGCGGCTGACGGTTAGCGAGTCCTTCTTCGTCTCGCCCACGTCGGTGACGAAGGTCACGCTGCTCTTCTTGCCGAACGGTGGATTGGCAAGCACGACGTCATACTCTCCGTGCTTGCCCGCCAGCGCATCCTTAGTCACCACCGGCAAGTCCTCCTCAGACTCTCCGCCGATGCCGTGCAACAGCAAATTCATCGCGCATAGCCGCGTGACGCTATCCACCAACTCTATGCCAAAGAACGTCCCGCTCTTGAGCCTCTTCTTCTGCGATTTGTCCAGTCCAGGTTGCTTCGCCAAATAATCATGCGCCGCCAGCAAGAAGCCCCCCGTGCCACAAGCAGGATCACAAATGGTCTGCCCCGGCTGCGGAGCGATCGCATCCACAATCGCAGCAATCAGAGCCCGCGGCGTGAAGTACTGCCCCGCCCCACCCCTCACGTCCTCCGCGTTCTTCTGCAAGAGCCCCTCATACGCGTCGCCCTTCACATCCGCCGACAACGCCGACCACTGCTCCTTGTCGATCAAATCCACAATCAACCGCCGCAACTTCGCCGGATCCTGAATCTTGTTCTGCGCCTTCCTAAAAATCACCCCCAACATGCCCGGCTTCTTGCCCAGCTCCTCCAACGTATGCCGATAATGCACCTCCAACTCATCCCCCTCCCTCGCCAACAACGCCGGCCAACCCTTGCTCTTGGGAATGAGCGATGTCTTGTTGAACGGCGGCCGCGACTGCTCATCCGCCATCTTGAGGAACAGCAGAAACGTCAACTGCTCAACATAATCGCCATAAGACAGTCCATCGTCCCGCAGGATGTTGCAGTAGTTCCAGAGTTTCTGGACGAGCGCGGTGGGCGATGACATGTTTAGGGAGAAAGAACTCAACCAACCTTAAAGGCAGTTTCCACATGCTCCGCCCCTACTCTGTATCCCGAGATGAGTCCGTCAGCAGACACTTTCACGCCTAGTCCATATTGCCCCAGTGCCCTTGCTGCAGCCGATCGACCGCCCTGGTTACCTCGCTCTACATCGCCGAGGTCCAGAATGGCGCCGGCTGCATAGAAGGTGCCATCAGCCCTCAAGACTATCGCGCCATCAAGACCTAGAAGTTCCTTGCGGATGAGCCGTGGGACCATATGGAACTTAAGGTTCCTGATTAGCCTAGACGCAACCTTCGTCTTTAGGGACCCATCAATTCCAAGGATGTCAGTAGCGGCAACCATATGACTCTCAAGAAACGCTTCCTCATTTATTCTCGATAACAAACCAATGCAGGCTCCACTACGAGAAAACGACACATCAATGCAAGATTCATAGATCGCCTGCCGGAGTTCCTTTGGCCCACGGCCACCGTTGGACATTTGCTTGATGGTGGCCTGATGCGCGAAGTGCACCCAGGAACCGCGACGCTTCGCAAATTTTAGGCTACCGTCCGCGAACAGGAGAACCTCTCCGTTACGGTTGAGCGTTATACCTACTCGACCGGAGTGAGCTTCCGTCGCCAAACCTCGGTACCGAAAGGGAAACAACCCGTGATCTCCTCGCTGTTGTCCAGTCTGCCGTGCTGCATCAGCTTCCAGGGCATCCCCTATCCCAGCAACTTCTGTTGCAAACCCCTGGAAAACGCCCGCTGCATCAATCCCCCACCACGTCTCGACCCCATCAGAAAGCGCCTTTGAGAAGTCTTCGCCCATGACCTCATCAAAGGTCAAATCATCTTGTCCACCTTGACTCATCGCATGAACAATTACCCCGCAAGAGACTCGTGTTCCTTCATATGTTTGGGCTGACCAATCAGAGAATTTACTGAGCACCTTGACAATTGTCTCTTGCTGTGGAAGTACATTCGGAGCAACTGCCCGAGCAATTGCGCGCGCGAGAATGTAGTCAACAAGATGCTCGATGAGGCTTCCCGCCGCCTCCTTGGCTTCTGTGTATGTCATCACGAGCGATTCGACGAGCTGCTTCTCGGAATCGTCAAACTCTTGTGTACGACTTAGTGTATACTCCATCTCCGCCGCAGATGACTCCCTCACCTTCAATTCAATCCGTCCAACCGAAAATGCAGCCAATGATCTCGCGGTTCGCTGTTGCCTTCTTGAGGGAGGCGATACAGTCGCACCAGCCAGCAGCGGACTCACCATATTCGTGAGAAAATCACTGAATTCTTGGATTTGCATGGTGATCTGGTTCTATACCGTGAAGGCTTTTTGGAGGATGGACTGGCGGAGACGAGTGACACGCTGAAGGTTAGCGAGCACGACCGACTCCAACCCCTCCACAACGCTCAACCGCTGTTCCAGCTTAGCGAGAATACGTGCCTGCTCGCGGAGAGGAGGAAGAGGGATTGCAATCGTGCTGAATCGTCCGAGGCTCAACTTCATCTGCGCCACCCCCTTGGTTATGAGCTGAAGCTGTGACTTGACGACTTGGGAGTTAATTGAATGGACAAAGTACTGTCTTTGTGGAAGCAACGGAGATAGCCGCAGTTTGATGCAGTCAGCAGTAATCACAGCGTCAGGTTGTCCATCAGGGTAAGAGCACGCATCGCCAGGAGGATCACCCATTTTTGTAATAAGTAAATCGCCACCACTCACACTGTGCGCGCGAAGCTCTGCTGCTTTGGCATTCGAAACGAAAACAGCTCCCTCGCCCCCGAAGCGCGATAAGCGTATGTTTCGAACAAAGACAAGCGGAACACCGAAGTCGGTGTAGTCACAGACCTTTAGGTTGCTCCCGAATGGACCAATTGCTAAGGAGTGGGGTTCCGCTGCGGACAACTGCTCTGGTGATGCCCACGTCCAACCTTCCGGCAGATGCGGGAGACCCTGTGTTTCGGGGCGGGCGGGTTCTTTGTATTTGCCACGGCCCTGCCAGTTTTGGCGGCGTTCGGTGAGGATGCGGGTGAGGAGGGCTTCGCCGGATTCGTAGGCGGGTTGGCCGTTTTTGGAGGGGGGGCGGGAGCGGGCGAGGGAGGCTTCGGTGGGGACGAGGCGGCCTTCACAGGCGGCTTTGAGGACGGCGGCGCGGTAGCGCTTGAGGTTGGCTTGCACTCGCCGCAATGCCGCTACTCCCGCCTCTAGGCGCGTGAATTGCTTTCCGATCTCCGCAACAATCCGCTGCTGTTCGGCGACAGGTGCGACGGGAATCTGGAAGCGCAGGAAAATCGGCATTTCCAAACTCTGAACTGTCGTTCCGGTCTTCGTGCAAGTGTGGAGAATGTCTTGCTCGAATGCCTTCAGCGCGAGAGCGAGATAATCCGAGTTAATATTTCTGAGCGGCTTTATGGCCTTGAGGTCTTGGTTCAATGCGACCGGCCGCGAGGCCACGGCGACCGGGAGCGTGTGTTGAAGGATGCCGCTACGAACGACAATGAGGACACTACCCGCTTCGACGAGATTGGTAGCTGACTGGGCAACCGCATCTTCAGTTATGTGATCCTGAGCGTCGGTAACGACGTCAAACTTCATGTCCTTAGGTGAAACCCAGGGAATGTTGCCTCCGGTCCAGAAACGCGGGTTCGCTTTGCTCGGAGTGCCGCCGCCGAACCAGCGACCGACTTCGCCCAGCGTGAGGCGAGTCCAGCCTTCCGGAAGATCGCCGTCTTCTTTCGCCCCTTCCGGGCTTGAGGAGCTCTGAGATGCGTAACCACGGGCGGCGTCGCTGAGCGTTCTGCCCTGGGCTGGCTGATTTCGCCCCTTTGTTGCTGCGTTCTTGGCTTTGGCGCTCATCGCTTCGCCCTCAGCGTATTCGTTGTCTTTGCGAGGATACGGCGGTTGATTTCAGCGCGTATTTGTTCCTGCTTCGTGGATAGCTTCCGCTTGCGAATTGTTCCCAGACAAAATTTCTTCTCCCAATCAGTTATCCACCCTTGCAAATGGGCGTAATTGGTCGCCGCTTCGTTGAGGGATTTACCCGCGTCCTGCGCAACTCGCCGCAGGCCTGAAAAAATGAGTTCGGACCCCAAACCGAGGAACTTGTTGACGCATACATTTCCAACCTCGGCAGTGTTCCTGTTTTGCCGGTTGTGCAAGACGCAGATTTCAATAATGGGTGAATGGCCGCAGAGACACGTAGAAGGTTCTGTCTCCCGATAGACGGATTTCAAATCCCATTCGAGTTTTGCTGCCTCCCAATTTTTGGAGACGCTACGAGCGATGATTTCCGTGACGAGACGATATTGATTGCTCTGTTCCGTGCTCATGCCACCAGCACCTCGCTGAGTTCACCGGGCCGTTTAGTCAGTTGCTTTCCGAAGAGATCAGGCGCCTTCCTGAGGCCGGCGAGTTCGCCGGAGGGGGTGTAGGTGAAGGCTCCGGGAGAGCGACTACGGCTGATCAGCAGGACGTAGTGAGACCAGAGCAAGGGGAATGCGCGGGCGAGCTCGGCGAGTTGGAATGGCGCAGACACAGAATGCACGATTGCTGCTCCGCTAGATTCGGTCGACGGTGTCGAACCAATTGCGGGGAGCGTGGCGGAGGAGTCGTTTTGCGCAGCTGGACGAAGCGCGGGCTTGGGGAAGGCCTGGTAGAACTGGCGGAAGCGGATGAGGTTAGGGCGGGCAAAGCCGCGGCCGAACCGGGCGGTGAGGTCTTGGGAGAGGCGTTCCAGCAGTTTATTGCCATACTCCGCGCGCTTCTGGCCGGACTGCTCGAACTCCACGATCTGCCGGCCAACTTCACAGTAGGTGGCGGTCATGAAGGCATTGATAGTGCGTGCGCTGGCGTGGCGGGCGGCTTCGAGCAGGTCGCTGACGTTCTTGACCAGTCCGAGGTAGCCGGGTTGCTTGGGGGTTGAGGCCCTCTTGGTTTTCTTGGCCGTTTTTTTCATGCCGCCAGGACCTCGTTCAGTTCATCGAGCAGTTTGGGCAGTTGCTCGCCGAAGAGTTGGTGGGCTTTGCCTAGGCCGCCGCGTTCGTTGAAGGGGGTGTAGTCGAAGTCGTCGGGGTCGATGCTGAGGCTGGTGGCGATGTGGTCGCGGATTAGGTTGAGCCAGGTCAGCTGTTCGGGGGTGAAGCTGGCGCCGGATTGGGCTTTGTCCATCAGCCACTCGTTGAAGCGCTCGCGGACGGAGTCGGCGAAGGGGGTTAGGAGGGGCTGTTGTTCCAGGGCGAAGCGCACCAGGGCCACCAGGTCGGCGAAGCGGCCGGCTTGGGAGCGGCCTTTGACCTTGTCGGGGTTGGTGACGGCGAAGGCGTCCCAGAGGCGGTCCTCGGTCCAGGTGGCGTGGGTGTCGCGCAGTTTTTGCTCCAGTTCCTTGAGCATGGGCTCGGTCAGGCGCTGCTTGTAGGGGCGGCTGTAGAGGATCTGGAGGGCGTCGATCTGGGCCTGGTTCTTCACCAGGTAGTCGCGGAAGGCCTGGACCAGGCCGGCGGCTTTGGCCTTGGCGGCGGGGTCGAAGCCCTGCTCGAGCACCTCGTCGGGGGTGTAGATGTCGACGGCCTGTTCGGTCTCGCGCTTGAGGTTCTCGAGGGTCTCGCGCAGGGCGGGCTTGTCGAAGGGGGCGCAGGCTTCGTGGATCAAGGCGCTCTGCACGGCGCTCAGTGTAGCGGGGGCGAGGTCCTCGGGCGAGGCTCCGGGCGTGCCCGTGGCGCGTTCGGCGATGGCGTCGGGGTCGAAGGCGCGCAGCAGGGCGCCGGCCAGGCTGGCGGGGGTTTGGCCGCCGGAGGCGCTGGCGATCTGCTGGCGCTGGGCGGGTTCCAGTTCGCGGTCGAGGCGCGCCAGGCGCGCGGCCAGGGTGGTCAGGGTGTCTTCGTCGCGGCCGCCGGGGAAGATGACCCGCTGGAGCAGGGTCTTGAGCGGCAGGCTGGGCTGGCGGTCGAGGGGCCGGGACTCGGTCTTGTCGCTCTCGCACACGCCCACGGCGTCGACGATCACGAAATGGGTCTTGGCGCGGGCGTCTTCGCCGGAGACGGATTGCAGGTCGGTGGAGGAGAGCACGCGGGTGCCGCGGCCCTTCATCTGCTCGAAGTAGACGCGGCTGCGCACGTCGCGCAGGAAGATCAGGACTTCCAGGGGCTTGATGTCGGTGCCGGTGGCGATCATGTCCACGGTCACGGCGATGCGCAGGTTGGTCGTGATGCGGAATTCCTTGATGAGCTCCTTGGTCCTGGCGGGCTTGCCGGTGACCGGGTGTTTGGCCTGGTAGGTGATCTTTTTGCAGAAATCGTTGCCCTGGTCGAAGACCTCGCGGCAGATGTGGACGATGTCTTCGGCGTGGGAGTCGTCCTTGGCGAAGATCAGCGTCTTGGGCACGAGCGTGCGGCCGGGGAAGAGTTCGGTCTGGACCACATCGCGGTAGGTGCGCAGGATGGTGCGGATCTGGTCGGGCACGACCACGGACCGGTCCAGGTCGGCGGGAGTGTACTCCAGATCGTCGGCGAGCACCTCCTGGCGGGCGCGGCGCGAGGCTTTGCTGCGCTGGTCGATCAGGAAGCCCTTTTCCACCTTGCCGCCGGCCTCGGTGACGCGGGTTTTGATGCGATAGACGTCGTAGCCGACGTTGACGCCGTCGGCGACGGCGCGCTCATGGGTGTATTCGGCGACCCGGTTTTGGTGAAAGTAGGCGATGGTGGCGGGCGCGGGCGTGGCGGTCAGGCCGATCAGGGAGGCGTCGAAGTACTCGAGCACCTGACGCCAGAGGTTATAGATCGAGCGGTGGCACTCGTCGGTGATGATGAAGTCGAACTTTTCGATCGGGACAGCGGGATTGTAGGCGACTTCCCGAGTGCGGGTGACCCCCAGGGAGGCCGCGATCTCGGCGCCGGAAAGGTCGTCGGCGCCTTCCGCCAGCTCCTCGCCACGCAGGATCGAGTAGAGGCGCTGGATGGTGCAGATGGTGACCCGGCAGACGTCGTCGATGTGGGGCGAGGTCAGGTGCTGGACGTTGTAGAGCTCTTTGAATAGGCGGCCGGTGTCGGGGGTCCGGTAGCCGTTGAACTCGTCGCGGGCCTGTTCGCCCAGGTTGGCGCGGTCGACCAGGAAGAGGATGCGGCGGGCCTTGGCGTACTTGATCAGGCGGTAGGCGAAGGCGCAGGCGGTGAAGGTCTTGCCGGCGCCGGTGGCCATGTGGATCAGGGCGCGCGGGCGATCGGCGGCCAGGGATTGTTCCAGGCCGTTGATGGCTTCGATTTGGCACTGGCGCATGCCCTGGGTGGCCAGCGGGTGGGCGCGGGGCAGCGCTCTGAGGCGCGCGCGCAGGGTGTCGGGCTCGGCGGCCCAGCCGGAGAGCGTCTCGGGGCGGTGGAAGCTGAAGACGCGGCGGGAACGGGGAGAGGGGTCGCGTTCGTCGCGGAAGAGGGTTTCGACGCCCGTGGATTCGTAGAGGAACGGGAGCGAGCCCGTGGATCCGTCCGCCAGGAAGTCGGGCAGGCTTGTGCCGTAACGCCCGGACTGTTCGGCAACCGCGGACAGAGTCGTGCCGACCTTTTTGGCTTCGACGATGCCCAGGGCCTGGCGGTCCACCAACAACAGGTAGTCGCAGGGGCCTGTCTTGAGCGGCACTTCCCGCAGCGCGATGCCCCGGCCGGCGGAAAAGTCCACCGCTTTGTAGTCCTGAACCACCCAGCCCGACGCGGTCAGTAACGCGTCGATCTGCTGGCGGGCGAGCTGTTCGGGGGTCTCAGGCATGAGCCGGCAAGGGGTGCTCGTGGCAGAAGACGAGCCCCGAAGGATCTGCCGATGGGGCGCTGGCCACCAGTTCCTGGCCAACGCCGTGGATATCGTAGCGCGCTGATTCTCGAAGGAAGGGGGAGCTGCTCGACGGCATGCAGCGCGCAGCGCTCGAGGCGCTTTCGTGCTCCAGATCCGCCGCCGCCTGAGATCCTCGCGTTGGGTCCGGCGAGAGTCCTGTCGCGCGCTTGTAAACTACTGTGAGAAAGGGACTTAGCGCAGGCGGGCGACGCTTCTCCGGGGCCCCGGGAGCCGCCGCTCCGGGCTGGCAAGGCGGGTCCGCCGGCCGTGTGGCAGCGGACTCAGCCGTACCCGCCGAGAGTGCGGCTTCACGGGCATGGCTGCTATCCCGAGGCAGGGTGACCGATGGGAGGTGGCGAACTGGCGGGCGGGATCGCAGGCCGCGCATGGGAAGCGACCGGGCAGGGCATGGGGGTCGGGCTTTGCCGAGGCAACTCCTGGGGAAGCCGCGCCGAGGGCTTTATTGCACACACATGGGGCATGCGATACATATGCAATCCACAGGGGCCCTGCTCGCCCCCCCATGCCGTCACAACTCGACAGCCTGATTGCGGAAGGCTTGGTGCGGCTCGAGGGGCTGCTCCTGGGGGCGGGGTTGGACTCCAGGCGGGTTGAGGCGGTGGAGTTGCCGGGGGCGGCGGCGGACGGGTCGGGGGGCGGGGCGCTGCGGGTCCAGGCGGATGGGTTGGGGTATCTGGTGTTGCTGCAGGGGGTGGTTGGCAATCCGAGCTTCGAGAGCCTGCGGCGGGCTTTGGGTGAGGGCGTGCTGACGGGCAGGGTGGCGGCGGCGGAGCGGGGGCTGGTGGCGCTGCCGGTGGTGGTCGGGACGCCGATCACGGCGCGCATGGTGGGCAGGTTGGCGGAGTACCACGGCTGGGCCGATCCGGGGGGGAGCTGGGGACTGCTCGACCCCACGGGGGGTGCGTGGATCCAGATCGGCGCACGGCGGATCGAGGTGGCGGAGCCGACGCGCGGTCGGATGGAAGCTGCGGAACGGGTGGTGACGCCCTTCACGGACCAGGGGCAGTGGCTGCTCAAGGTGCTGCTGGCGCCGCGCATCGAGGAGCGCCTGCTCAACGCACCGCGGCTGCGCGCGGGCAGCGATGCGGAGCTGGCCAAGGGCGCCCGGATTTCGAGCTCCACGGTCTCGCGGCTCCTGGCGGGACTCGAGAGCTTGGGCTATCTCGATCGCTCTGCGCAGGGCCACCGCCTGATCCGGCTCCCGGAGCTGCTGGGGGCGTGGAGCAGCGCGGCGGCGAGCACCGTGCGCGAGCGCGGCGCGCGCTTTCGCCTGCCCGGTGGCGATCCCTTGCAGCGGCTGCGCGCTGCTCTGGAACGAGCTCAGCAGAGCGCAACGCTAGATCAAAGCCCGCGCGCCTGCCTGGCGCTCTTCGCCGCCTGCAGGCAATTGGGCATCGGACACGCCGCCGGAGCTCCGGTGCACCTATACCACGAGAACCCGAGCCCAAACGCCCTAGAGACCCTGGGCTTGCGCGCCACCGGCCCCCAAGAGAAGCCCGAGGTCTGGATCCGCCGTCCACCCTATCCCGAAGCGGTCTTCCGCGCCGCTCCCTTGATCGAGGGCGTGCCCACCGCCGATGCACTGCAGTGTTGGCTGGACGTCAAGAGCCATCCTGCACGCGGCGCAGAGCAGGCCGAAGAAATGATGGCTCGCCTGGGCCTGTTGCTACAGGATTCCCTGTGAACGAGACGCTGCTCCACCGAGTCGCGGCCGCCATCCAACCGCTCGGCAAGGACGTTGTTCTGGTGGGTGGCGCTGCTCATGCCTTGTTTCGACGCCATCCACGGGCCTCCCCTCCCGGCTTCCCAGTCCTCCACACCGAAGACATCGACATCGCCGCTAGCCGAGACCTAGGCAAGACCGGTGTGCGGCACCTCTTCGCGGTGCGGGTTCCGGGCTGAGGCCCGCGGCGATCCGGCCCGGGGGTGGCGCGGGGTGCAGCGCCGGCCCCCGGGGGAATCGCGGGCCGCGTCGGAGCGCGGCCCGCGCGGCGATCACATCGAGAAGCTGCTGAGCCAGCTTTGCTGGAACTCGATGCCGTTGGCGCCGACGAGGCCGAGGACGGCGCGGATGCGCAGGTCCATGCCGGGGTGGTCGGTGGCCTGCAGGATCAGGGAGTGGGTTTCAGCGCCCGGCAGCACGGTGAACAAGCCCGGCAGCAGCTCGGGGGTGAACACGATCGGCAGCGTCATCGGCAGCAGCGGGTTGTTGGCGGCCAGCTGGCCTTGGAAGCCCAGGACGCCGATCCGATCCGGAGGGATCGACAGGCCGTGCACCTCGAACAGCAGCGCGTCGATCGGGTTGCTCGGCTGCCCCGGGGCGAAGAAGTCGAAGCGCTGGAGCGACAGGCCCAGTTGCGATTGGGCGCTGTTGTCCTCCCCGGCGACCGGCAGCGGCGTGCCGACGACGTCGTCGAGGATGCGGGTCTCCTTGGGGTCGCGGCCGCACAGGCCGGTGATCTCATCGGGGCCGATGCCGATCTTGTTGTCGACGGGGATCCCGGGGCCGCCCGGCACCTCGCGCACGCCCAGGGGCTTGGCCGTCACCGGAGCCGTGCTGCCGCTCGTCGGCTGCGAGACCAGGATCTCGGCGACCGGCTCCTGCCCCGAGATGGTGCTGCTCGAATCCAGGGAGAACACCACGCGCCAGACGAGGTTCAGGTTCTCGGGCTGGTCGACCGACAGGCCGTCGATCGCCGGGCCGAAGTTCTGGCCCACCGCTTGCGGCGATCCGTACAGCGCCATCTGGTCGAAGGCCACCACGGGGATGGTCCACTGTCCGCCGACCCAGTCCATCCGGTAGACCACCGAGGGGTCCAGGGGGAAGGCCGGTCCATCGGGAGGCGTCACCAGCAGGTTGGTGCGCCCCTGGCCGGCGGCCACCGAACCGAACTGCAGCCACCAGGTGCGGTCCAGGGTGAAGTACAGGCGGTTGCGGATCGGCTGCAAGGTTCCCGGCGAGCCGGTGGCCCCGGTCGAGATGATGCCCATGCCCCAGTCGAGGGCCGTGATCTCGGTCGTCGTGCCCCCCAGGCCCATCTGGTTGCGGGTGTATTCGAAGCGCAGCGTGTTGACCAGCTCCGGGCGGATGCCGGTGCTGAGGGGCGCGGTGTAGCTGAAGACGTGACCGGCCGCGTTCGGCAGCTGGGAGAAGACGCTGCCCGTTTCTCCGCGCGTGCCGTTGGCGACGGTGAACGACAGGGAGTACCAGGCCGTGTCGGAGCCGGCGATCATGTTCATCACGCCGTTGGCATCGACCGGCGGGGTCAGGTCTCCGCCGGTGGACATGTCGCCGAACACCGGGTTGTGCAGGGGGTCGAAGGGGTACCAGGCCTGACCTGTGGTCGGGTTGTTGATGTAGGGCGTCCAGCGGCTGAACAGCGCCTCGTTCCGGTAGTCGGGATGCTGGGCGGAGGGCGCGCCGAAGGTGGCCGGATTCCAGGCCACGTTGGTGCCGGTGGTGGTGCCCGGGGTCCGGAAGCGCAGGCGGCTGCCCGTGCTGTCCTCCAGTTGGGTTCCGAGCGAGATGCCCGTGAACATGCCCTGGCTCGACTGGGGCCACACGATCGGGGCGAGCTGCGCCTCCGCGGATTCGATCAGGAACAAGCTGACCAGGCAGAGGAGGGGTGAACGGTGCATGGCTGCGGGATGGAATGGGGTTGGTTTACTGCGCTGTTTATCAGCGTTTCGATCGGGCGCCGGTTCGGGGACCGGCAGCGGTACGGTCCGCGGCGTCGCCACGGACCAGTTCGTCGTACAGGCCGAGGATGGCCTTCAGGGCGGCCGTCGATCCTTGGCCGAGTTCCCCGGGCACGTTCTGCTCGAGCAGCGCCAGGGCCCATTGCAGTCTGCGGGGCTGGCGCACGGCGATCTCGGCCAGGGCCTGGAACAGCGCCTCCGCATCGTCGTCCGCGAGGGCCGCGCTGAGGCGCTTGAGCTGGCCGGAGGGGGCGGGCTGGCCCAGTGCGATCGCCTCGGCGTAGGCCTGCTCCGCGCGCTCCAGGGCGCCCAGCACCAGCTCTCGGCCCGCTTCGGCCTGGCGCAGCTCGAGGGCCTCGAACAGGGCCACCTCGCCGCGCAGGGCTTCGTCCACCCCGGGCGGGGCCTGCTCCCAGGCATCGATGGCGGCCTGGGCGGCCGGGAAGTCGCCTTGCGCCACGTGGCTCCAGACGATCCAGGGCATCAGCTTGGGGTCGTCGGGGCGCACGTCGAGCGCCTCGAGCAGCAGCTCCCGAGCGAGCTCGTATTCGCCCAGCGCGAAGGCCGCCGCGCTGGCGTTGTTGCGGTTGGTGTGGAAGCGCGGCGCCAGCTCCACGCTGGTCAGGCCCGCTTCCAGGGCGCCCTGGTAGGCGTGCGCCATGCAAAGGGCGTAGCAGGCCCAGTGGGCGGTCGCGGCGGTGCGCGCGCCGATCTGTTGCTCGTGCAGCAGCACGTCCTCGTGCAGGGCCAGGGCCTCACGGAAGCGCTCGGCTTCGGAGTGGGCGGTCAAGCTGCGCAGGATGAAGCGCAGCGTGGCCGCGTGCGGCACGGCCTGCACGACCTCGTCGTCCAGCAGGGCACGCGCCTGCTCGTCGCCCGCGTCGGACCAGGAGCGCAGCCCGTGGTAGCCGAGCAGGTAGCGGTCGCGGGGACCCCGGGCCTCGGGCAGTCCCGCGAGGTCGAGGGCCCTGTGGCCGCTCGCACCGGCGGGCAGGTCGGCGTAGGCGCGGGCCAGGGCCTGCGCCAGGGGCGTGCCTTCGCTGCGCGCGATGCGCTGCATGTCCGCGGCGGCGCCCGCGGCGTCGCCTTGGTCCAGGCGGAAGGAAGCCCGCAGCAGGTAGGTGGGCAGCGGGTCCACGCACAGCTCGCAAGCGCGGTCCAGGAGGGTCCCGAGCTCGAGGCGGTCCTGCTCGTGGAGCGGAACCCGCTGGCTCGGATCGACCAGCGTGAAGTTGGGCGGGAAATGCCGAGCGAGCTCGAGCCAGGCGGCTTGGCGGTGCTTCGACCAAGCCTCGCGGGCTAGCCAGCCCAGGCCGACCACGACCAGCGACCCCACGGCGGCGGCGGCACCCCGGCCGCTGCGCGAGCGCCACAGGCGCCGGGCGCCGCGGCGCAGGGGACCGATCGGGCGCGCCTTGACCGGCCGGTGGTCGAGGAACGCGCGCAGGTCGGCCTCCAGCTCCGTGGCGTTCGGGTAGCGCCCCTCCGGCCCACGGCTGAGGCCCTTTTCCACGATCGCCACGAGGTCCCGCGGCAGGTTCGGGTGCAGCTTGCCGATCGGTTTGGGATCGCGGGTGGCCAGGGCGTGCAGGACGGCCGTCGGCGATCCGCTGTAGGGGGCTTGCAGGCCGAGCAGGCTGTAGAGCACCGCGCACAGCCCGTACACGTCCACCCGGGGGGATGCGGGGCAATCCGGGTCCAGGAGCTCGGGGGCCATGTAGGCCGGCGTCCCCAGGCTGGTGCCGCCCCGGGTGATCGGCTCGGCGGAAGCCAGGTGAGCGATGCCGAAATCGAGCAGCACGGCGCGCCCGTCCCGGCGCACCATGATGTTCGAGGGCTTGATGTCCCGGTGGATGACCCCGGCGGCATGGCTGCGCTGCAGGCCGGCGGCGAGGTCGGCTGCCCAGCGCACCGCCATGCGCACGGGGCTCTCACCGGACTCGACTCCAAAGTCCAGGGCCTTCGATAGGTCCGCCGAGCGGATGCGGTCCGGGGTTGATCCGCTTGCGGACAGGCGCTCGACCAGGGTGCCCAGCTGGCACCCATCGATCAGTTCCATCACCAGGAAGGCCTCCCCATCGGAGGTTTGGCCCCGGTCGTAGATGGCGATCACCGCGGCGTGGTCCACGGCCGCCATCGCCAGCGACTCGCGCTCGAAGCGCAGCAAGGCGCGCTCGCGCTCCACGAGGCCCAGGCTCAGCACCTTGATGGCCACGCGCCGCAGCAGCTCGAGGTCATAGGCCTCGTACACCACCCCCATGGCCCCGGAGCCCAGACGCCGCTCGATCCGATAGCGCCCGGCCAAGACCTTGCCCACCCGGGAGTCGTTGGTGAAAGCGCCGTTCAGTGCCCGGGGCAGGCCATCGGCCAGCGCGATCGCCTCGCGGACCTCTGGCTCGAGCTGCGTATCCGCGCCGCAGGCCTGCGCCAGCCAATCGCCGACGCCGCGGTCGCGCAGCTCCAGGGCCAGCGCCACGCGCTCTTCGATCGGCATCGCAGCGCCGGGTTCGCGCGGGTTCGGCTTCATCCCGGTTCCCGGCCGTCCTGCCCGCGGGGGGTACGGTCCTTGAGGCGCAGCGCCAGACGCGCTTGTGCCGAGAAAAAAGCGCGCCGGGCCGCCGATTCCGAACCCAAGCCCAGCTGCTCGGCCAGCTCCTGGAAGCTGGCCTGGTCCTCCGCGCGGGCCCGCACCAGCAGCTGCAGCTTGGGGTCGAGCTCCGCCAGCGCTTCCTCCAGGCGCTGAATCTGCTCCGCCCGCGCCGCCGCCGCCAGGGGATCGGTTCCTTCGTGGGGCCCGAGCTGTTCCTCGTCCTCCGGGATCGACAGGCCCTTGCGCCCATCGCGGCAGTCCGCCTCATGGAAGCGGATCGAGTCGACGATGCGGTTGCGCACCACGATCGCCAGCCAGCCGCAGAAGGCGTCCTCGCTGCTGCCGCCGAAGGTCTCCAGGTCGCCGAGCACGCTGCGGAAGACCTCCTGGACCACGTCCCCCGTGCTGAAGCGCGACTTGAGCCAGGGCCGGCTGATGCGCACGTCCCGGGACAGGCGCCGGTGCACGTCGGTCTGCACCCGCTCGTAGAAGCGGGTGAAGAGTCCTTCCAGCGCCGCGCCATCCCGGGTGCGGGCGCGGGCCAGAAGGGCGAGAAAGATAGGATCGTCGGACGAGGCGGACGGTCTGGTCACGGTCGCTTGCATGGTCAGGAAGCGCCACCCGGGGGTACCGACAGGCCGGATTGACTCGCCATAGGACCTCGGCGGGGTGCGTCGCTGAGTCCGTCGGTCGAATCCGGTTTTTTTTGGCCCCCGCGAGTCCCGGAGCATGCAGGTGGGGCTGGGCGGCACCCCGTAGTCGGGCGGGCCGGGCGGGTCACTCCCCCGCGGCCCACCCCGAAGGGCAGCCTTGTATTCTCCGCGCTCGGCATGGCTGCGGCGTCCGGAAACTAGCCGGGCACTTCTTGGGCAATCCTGGACAGAGCTGCGCAGGCTTGGGCAGCCCCCGGAGGGCTCGGGGAAACCCGGGTGCTTGCCCGGGCCCCCGGCTTCGGGGGCCGATCCGCCGGGGGTCTGGGGGGGGCAGGCGCACCTCCTCCGGGCGGCCCAGGACCCTGCGGCCCCCCGGCCGCAGGGTCGCGCTCCCCGCGGGCCGCTCAGGCCGCCCAGCCCGCCGCCCGCCCCGGGCTGCCCAGCTCGCTCCGCCCCAAAGCAGGCCCCCCCCGCGGCACAGGGGCCGCGGGGGGGGGCGCTCGGACCGCGGGCGGTCCAGGCTTGCGGGCGGGCCCCGTCAGGCGGGGTCCAGAGGCGTGCGCCTCACCAGCCGGCGGGCGCACGCCGCTCCCGATCACCAGCTGCCGATGCGCGACAGGATGCCGTTGCTGACCGTGAAGGTGGCGAAGGCCGGGGCGTTGAACTGGATCGCCTGGAAGACCAGGCCTTCGAAGTTGAAGCCGCCCGGGATCGAGATCGGGAGGTTCAGCTGCCCGAGGCCCGAGGGCACGCCCGCTTGACCCGCAGGAACGAGGCCCCCACCGAAGTTGATGAAGCCGGCCGGCAGGTAATTGAAGGTCGTCCCTTCCAGCAGGACCGGCACCGGCGGAGCATCGGCCCCCAGCAGGAACGCCAGGTTCCCGGAGGGCGCGGTGATGCGCATCCCGAAGCCCGTGACGCCCGGCCGACCGACGGCATCGAGGCGCGCCAGCGCGTTGCCCTCGGGGTTCGGCAGGCGGATGTTGTTGGCCATGGGCAGGACCTCCACGAGACCGCCGCCGTTGTTGATCCGCGGGGCGCCGACGACGACATCGGTGGCACCCTTGCCGAACACATCGGGGCCGCTGGCGAGGGTCAGCGGGCCGGTGGTGGTCAGGGCATAGGTGGCGCCGGTGGCGAAGGGGGTCAGGTTGCCCCCGGCCGTGGAGTAGCGCACGACCCCGCCGGCGGTGCTGAGGGTGCCCACCACGTCGCCGAGCCCATCCCCGTCGATGTCGCCCGCCGCGACCAGCTGCCCGAAGGCCGCGCTCGAAGCCGTGGCCAGGAAGATCGGGGAGCCATACAGCGGGGTCAGGCCCGGGCCAACGCTGTTGGGCGTGTGGCAGGCGGCGAGCACGCTGTTGACACCCGGGGTCAGCGAGCGGCCCAGCACGACGAAGTCAGACAGCGGCGAGACGATCTGGGTGGTCTCCGGGAGGAAGCCCACGGAAGCCACCGCGGTGCCGAAGAACTCGCGCGCCACGCCACGGTAGAGGAACCGGTCGGGCTGCCGGCCGGAAGCGGTGGAGCCCTGGGACATGTCGAAGATGCCCACGAAGCCGATCGAGGGGATGATCGTGGAGGGGCTCGTGAAGGTGCCGTAGTTGGGCGTGCCGACGGCCAGGATCGACTGCGTCGGTGCGCTGCCCAGCGGCGGGGTCAGCTTGGGACCGACCGCCAGGCTGGCGCCGAAGCTGCCGTTCGGGCTGCCCGCCGGCAGCGGGGAGGCTTGCGGGTTGAAGGGCACCAGCGTCTGGGTCGGCGCCGGGTTCAGTCCCGGGGTGCTCAGGTCGTAGAGCAGGACCTGGTCTTGACCGGGAACACCCGCGGCCAGCCGGCGGCCAGACTGGGTGTCGACCATGACCATCGCAGTGCCCAGCGACTGAGGACCGGTGATCGACTTGAGCAGCAGCGTGGTGAAGGTCGAGCCGGAGGTCGGCTGGCGCAGGGACCAGACCGCGATCGACCCGGCGGTCGGATTCGAGATCGCGAACTCGTCGCCCGGGAAGCCATCGATGTTGCCCACCGAGATCACGACCGACCCGGCGCCGACCCCGCCGACGCTGGCCAGGTCCACCGGCGTGGATCCGCCGCTTTCCCCGCGGACGATGCGGCAGATTCCGCCGAACGGAGTCTGCGCCAGGATCGCCAGTTCGCGCTTGCCGCCGGTGGCGGGAGCGGCCGGCGGATCGTAGTCGCTGAGGATGGCCACGGAGAACCCGTAGCTTCCCGGAGCGGTCGAGTTGAAGGTCAGGCAGGGGCCAGCGCCGGTGCAGACCTGCGCTTGGGCCGAGGATTGGATGAATGCGGTCAGAGCGATGGCGCTCAGACCCAGGGTACGGATCTTCATGGAACGAAAGGTTTGGATGAGCGCGCCCGGCCGCGATCGATGCGATCGCACAACAAAGCCGGGTGCGCGCCACTGGACACAAGCGTCCGCGGCGGCCGACTCCGCCGCAGAATCCGTCGGAAAATCGCGGGGTCGCTCGACGGAAGCTGAGCTTCGCCAGCGATGTCCGCAGGCCCGGGAGCGGTCAGCGCTCCCAGCTCGATGGGGCCTTCCGCGGCCGTGTCCCAAGAGCTGCACCGCTTGCCCGGAATCGGATGCGCACCGCCCTGAGCCAAGCACGGCCCGCTCCGTCCTCGCTGCCCGGGAGCGGGGCCGCGGATCGCCGCGCCCGGTGCGCGGCGCTGATGTTGTCCCCGCTGTGTCCGCCCGCGCCTCCGCCGGCGCGCTCGCAGGCTAGGGTTGGCTCGATCGCAGGGCGATGCTGCGGGGGAACAGGCGCTCGATCGAGGCCCGCGAGCCGAGCGGCACCTGCAGGCTTTGGCCGGCTTCGAACAGCGGGACCTGGTCCAAGGTGTTGGCGCTGCCGGTGTAGCCGTCCTGACCGCCGAGCAGCACGAACCAGGTCTGGTCGGGGTCGGAGAGGTCGGCGAGGAAGCGGCTCTGGGCCCCGAAGAAGGCCTGGTGCGGTTTGGCGCTCAGGGGGCCCGCGGACTTCTTGACCGTGCTGGCCATGCCGGAGGTGGGCAGCAGGCCGTCGCGCCAGGGCCGGCCCAGCAAGGGCAGGCGCCCGAGGGGGTGCTGCAGCGGCAGGCGGTGCACGTCGCCCCAGGTGCGCTCGTCCGGGTGGCGCTGCTGGCGCGCGGCGGCGCGGGCCAGGGCCCGTTCGAGCGTCTCCCGGGGGATCTCGCCGCGCTCGAGTTCGCGGGCCACGAAGTCGTGCACCGCCGGCGAGCTGCGCAGGCTCTCCGCGATCGCCCGGCCCCAGGCTTCGCGGTGGTGCTCCTCGAGCAGGGCGTCCAGCCAGCGCACGTAGGCCAGGGCGCCGGCGCTGTCGGCGGCGAAGCGTCCGTCCCAGGCGGCCACCTCGGCGCGCTGGGCGGCCCAGGCGGGGTCCGAGGCGGGCGCCGGCC
>ERZ1066137.516-NODE-516-length-28013-cov-9.627262_pt1 | contig 28013 bp, 19 predicted proteins | sample MGYA00382784_ERZ1066137 | MGnify/ENA primary metagenome ERZ1066137 (study PRJEB33369, sample SAMEA5778367) | biofilm metagenome | biome: Industrial cooling water; feature: Water cooling tower basin; material: Biofilm | place: United Arab Emirates | collected... | reverse complement strand
CGGCCCGCGGGACGGGCCCGCGCGGCAGCGGGGGCGTTGTTCGCGGGGGGCGGCATGGCGCGTGGGCCGCAGAGTCTAGCGGGCCAGCGCTTTCGCGCCGGCCCCGGGCGCGGCCAGCGCCCGGGCCGGGGCAGCGCGGCGCTTCCGCGCTGCGCCGCCCGGGCGGCCAGGCCGCGGACTTCAGCCGCGCTGCAGCGCCGGCTCGGGCAGGCGGACCGCCGGGAAATCCAGGGCGGTCTGGGCCACGTGGTTGAAGTAGTTGGTGAACAGGTTCAGCGCCACGACCGCGACCAGCTCGGCCAGCTCCCGGTCGCCCAGGCCCGCGGCCCGCAGTCGGGCCACGCTGGCGTCGCTGACCAGGCCGCGTTTCTCGACGATCTCGGCCGCCAGTTCCAGCAGCGCCTGGGTGCGCGGCGAGCGCGAGCGCCCGAGCAGGTTCTGGCCCAACTCGTCGGCGTCGACCGCGAGCCGCTTGCCGATCGCGGTGTGGGCGGCGGCGCAGTACTCGCAGGCGTTTTTGCTGGCCACGACCAGGGCGATCGCCTCGCGTTCCGCCGCGCTGAGGGAGGCCTTGCCCAAGGCGCCGGAGAAGCCCAGGTAAGCCTCGAGCACCGCCGGAGAGGCGGCGAAGGTGCGCATCAGGTTGGGCACGGCGCCGAGCTTGGCGGCGATCTGGTCGAAGGCGGGCTTGAGGGCGGCCGGGGCGGTTTCGGGAGCGATCGGTTGGATGCGGGGCATGGTCGGTTGGGGTTGGGGTCCGGGGCGCCCCGGAGATGCCCGGGGCGAGCGCGTATACAGACCGGTCAGTATAGCTGTGACCGACCGACCTAGAATTCCGGCCGCCGGGGCCCAGCCCGGGCCGCCCAGCGGGCGGCCGGCCCCCGAGCCACCCATGGAAGCGCCCCCCGAACCCCGCCAGCGCCTGCTCGAGGCCGGCCTCGAGCTTTTCGCCCGCCAGGGCATCGGGGCGACCGGCATCGAACAGATCCTCGAGCGCGCCGGCGTGGCCAAAATGACCCTCTACAAGCACTTCGGCAGCAAGGAAGGTCTGGCCGAGGCGGTGCTCGAGGACTACGGCCTGCGGGTGCGCAGGGCCCTGTTCGAGGGCATCGAGCGGGCGCGGGACCCGCGGGCCGCGCTGCTGTCCGTGTTCGAGAGCGCCGGGCGGCTGGTGGCCGCCCCGGATTGGCGCGGCTGCCTGTTCGCCCGGGCGGCGCTCGAATTCGGGCCGCCCGAGGATCCCCTGCACCGCATCGCCAGCGCGCACCAGGCCCTGCTCGCCGAGCGCCTGACCGACCTGGCGCGCTCCGCCGGGGTGGCCCAACCCGCGCCCCTGGTCCAAAGCCTGCTGTGCCTGTTCGACGGCCTGCTGCTGCGCGCCCACGTGCTTTCGGATCCGGCCCTGGCGCGCTGCGCCCGCGACAGCGCCGCGGCCCTGCTGGACGCGGCGGGGGCCAAGCGCCGCTGAGGTCCGGCGCCCGGGCCGCCCCGGGCCCGGCGCCGGCCCGACCTCCGGCCCGCTGCGGCCCCCGCCGCAGCGCCGGGACCCGGCGGGTCGCCGCAGGCCCCCGGCGCCTATACTCCTCGCCCCCTTCACCGCGGCCCAAGCCCCATGACCGACCTCAATCAACACCTACAACAGGCCGCCGCGGCCAAGAGCCGGCTCGAGGAGCTGAAGGAGGGTCTTTGACTACGCCCTCAAGCACAAGCGCTTCCAGGAGCTGAACGAGCTGCAGAGCGGGGCCGATTTCTGGAACGACCCGAACAAGGCCCAGAAGCTGGTCTCCGAGATGAAGGCCCTGCGCGCGGTGATCGATCCGGTCAGCGGGCTCGAGAAGGCCATCGAGGAGTCCGAGCTGCTGGTCGAGCTCGGGCGCGAGGCCGGGGCCGAGGCGGTGGCTTCCGACCTGGAGGCCAATTCGAGCCAGATCCAATCGCGCCTCGAGGCCCTCGAATTCCAGGTGCTGCTGGGCGGCGATCACGACCGCGCCAATGCCTATGTGGCCTTCTCGGCCGGAGCGGGCGGCATCGACGCCTGCGACTGGGCCGCGATCCTCGAGCGCATGGTGATCCGCTGGGCCGAGCGCAAGGGCTTCGAAGTCGAGACCATCGAGCGTTCGGCGGAGGACGAAGGCGGCATCCGCGGCTCGCAGATCCTGGTCAAGGGACCCTACGCTTTCGGCTTCCTGAAGGGCGAATCCGGCGTGCACCGTCTGGTGCGCATCAGCCCCTTCGACGCCCAGGCGCGCCGGCAGACCTCCTTCGCTTCGATCGAGGTCACGCCCGAGATCGAGGACGACGCCGAGATCGAGATCAACGAAGCCGACGTGCGCATCGACACCATGCGTGCGGGCGGCGCGGGCGGCCAGCACGTCAACAAGACCGAATCGGCCGTGCGCTTGACCCACGTGCCCAGCGGCATCGTCGTGCGCTGCCAGAGCGAGCGCTCGCAGATCAAGAACCGCGAGCTGGCCTGGAAGCTGCTCAAGGCCAAGCTGGTGGCGCTCAAGGAGGCCGCGCGCGACGAGGAGATGGCCAAGCTCTATGGCGAAAAGGGCGAGATCGCCTTCGGCAGCCAGATCCGCTCCTACGTCATGCATCCTTACCAGCTGGTCAAGGACCACCGCACGGACTTCGAAAAAGGCAACATCAACGCGGTGCTCGACGGGGACCTCGACGATTTCATGCAAAACCACCTCCGCAGCCGCGGGGGTAAGTGATGTCCGCGGGCGGCGCAGCGCGGGGCCCGGAGCCGGGTCCCTCCGGCGCCGAGCGCCCGACGCGCGGCGGCACGCCGCTGACGCCGGCCGATGGGGGCCTGGCCCTGCTGCTCGCCCTCGGGCTGGCCCTGATCTACCGCGCCACGCGGCAGCGCTGGCTCTGGAACGACGGCTTCGGGCTGGGACCGCTGCTCGAGTGGAATCCGGACGGCTCCTGGCCCCACCCGCTGTACCTGCCCGTGGTCCGCGCCCTGGGGCGGCTGCTCGGAGAAACCTGGCCCTACGGCGCGCTGCAGGCGGCTTCCTGGCTGCCGGGGGCGCTGGCCGGCGCCGGCCTGTACCTGTGGCTGCGCCGCACCGAGCAGCGCGCCGTGGCGGCCGCCTGGAGCCTGGTCTGGGCGCTCGCTCCGCTGTGCTGGTTCTTTGCGACGACGATCGAGGTCCACGCCCTGCACGCCGCCGCCGTGGCCCTCTGCGCGCCCCTGTGTCTGGCCCTGCCCTGGTCGCGGCCGGCCCTGGCGCTGCCGCTTGCAGCCCTGACCTTCCTGCCGGTGGGTGCCAGCCATCTGACGGCGGTGCTGCTGCTGCCGGGCTGGTGGGCCCTGTGCCGGCTGGGCGCCGCGCGGCAGCGACCCCTGGCGCCCCTGGAAGCCTGGCTGCTGCTGCCGGGGCTGCTGGCGGGCGCCTGGCTCCTGACCCTGCTCGGCAGCGCCTCCAGCCACTGGGGCGGCGGGCTCGGCCACACGGTGCTGCGCATCCTGGAGCAGATCCAGCGGGACACGCGCGGTCCGAGCCTGGCTTGGCTGCAGGCGGATCTGGCGGCGCCCCTCGGCTACCTGACCTGGATCCCGATCCTCTGCGGGGCCCTGTGGCTGCTGCGCCGCGGCCCCTCCGCCGAGGCCTTGATGGCGGCCCTCTGGCTGCTGCCGACCCTGGCCTTCACCGCCCTGTGGGCCGTGCCCAACGCCGGCGGCTACCTGCTCGGCCTGCTGCTGCCCCTGGGCCAACTGGCCGCCCAGGGCGGCGCCGCACTGCTGGCCAACCCCCGAAGGCGGCTGCTCCTGCCGCTGATGCTGCTGCCCTGCGTGGCCTGGTTCGGCTGGCGCGACAACCGGGCCTGGACCGCGCTGTACCGCGCCGAGGCGCGCCCCGAGCGGGCCCGTGCGATCGCCGCGCAGGGACCTGCCGCGGGCCTGCTGCTCTCGTTCGATCCGCGCCGCCAGCCGATCGGGCTCGACCTGCCCGGGGTGCGCGAATTCAACGCCGCGCCGCGCTGCGAAGCGGCCCTCGCCAGCGGCCGGGATCCCCTGGACCTGGCCCGCGAGCTGCGCGCCGATCTCGAGCGCCTGTGGCCCGGCTTTCCCGGCCGCATCCTGGTCGACGCGCGCCTGCTGCGCGCCCCGGGCCTCGACCCGGCGCTGCAGTCCCTGGCCGCGGCGATCGAAGCCGAGCTGCGCGCGGGATTCACGCTCGAGCCCGCGGAGGGCGGGCCGTGGCCCCTGCTGCGGCTCTCGGCGCGCCTCGCGCGCGGCGAGGGGTCCTAGCGGCTCGCGTGTGGCTTGCGGAAGCTGACCAGGGACGAGTTGCCGCAGGAAAGGAAGCGGTGATAGAAGTCGAGCAGGGGCTCGAGCGCGAGGCGCGCCAGCAGCGCTTGCATGTCGCCGGAGCGGTAGTCCGCGCGCCAGCCGACGCGCGGGTCGGGATCCTGGGCCAGGTCGGCGCGGTCGATGGTGGCGTAGTGGATCGAGGCCACGCCGCCCGGCACCAGCACGCGCACCAGCTCGGCGAAGTAGGCCTCGAGCTCGGCCTTCTCGATGTGCACGAACACATCGAAACTGAAGCAAAAATCGATCGAGGCGTCGGCCACGCCCGCCAGGGAGCGTCCGTCGCCCAGCAGATAGCTCAGGCGCGGATCGGGCCCGAAGCGCTGGCGGCACATGTCCAGGCACTTCTCGGCCAGGTCCACCAGCACCAGCGAGCTGGGGCCCCGGCGCAGCAGCTCTTCCGTGAAGCGCCCGCCGCCGGGTCCGATCTCGAGCACGCGCGCCCCGGGCGCCTGATAGGGGTCGACCGCCAGCTCGAGGATCGTGGCCTTCCAGCGCGGGTCCTTCGGTCCCCATTCCTCGCCCAGGTCCTTCCAGTGGTAGCCCCGGCCCCAGAAATCGCGATTCTCTTCGATGCTCGGCATGGCGGGGAGCGGGCATCGGAGCCCGAGCGCAGGGACCAGTCTAACCGCGGCCGGCCTTGCCTTGCGGCGCCGATCCGACGGCCGATCAGGGCGCGATCACGGACGGGTCGCCGATCGAGAGGGATTGCCCGTTGGTCAGCGCAAACTCCACCACCTGGGCTTGGATCTCCGCCGTCGCGGCGGGGGATGCCGTGGGCAGCAGGATCGAAGCATGGTCCCCGGCGCTGAAGCGCACCGCGCCGCGGATGCCCAGGGGATCGATCACGGAACGGGTGATCGCAGCCAGGCCCAGGGCCGCGATCAGCGGCTCGCTGCCGGACAGGGGTCTCCCGGCGACGGAGGCGGGGATGGTCTGGTCGGGCGGGCTGACGCCCTCCTGGCCCACGATCGCCACCCAGTGGATCGGCAGCGGGCCGGCCGCCAAGGCCGCGGCGTGGTTCAGGGGATCCCCGGAATCGACCACGGTTTGGGCGCTGGCCAGGAAGGCCTCGAAGGCGGCGCTGCCCGGGCTGATGCCGAAGGCGGCCAGGGCGGCCTCGAGCACCGGGCCGTAGACGCCGGAGCCGGCCAGCAGGCCGGCGATGCCCCCGCCGGGCATGGCCAGGGTGGCGGATTCGAAGTCGCCGCCCTGGGCCAGGGCGACCGCCCCGGTGATCGCGCCCAGGGAGTGGCCCACGAAGTGCAGGTCCTCGGTGTCGAGGTCGGGGCCGCCGCCGTCGTAATCGAGGCTCCCCAGGCTGCGCCACAAGGCGAGCTGGTCGAGGGCCCCCTGGCGCAGGTTGTCGCGCGCCACGGCCAGGTTGGCCAGGTTCAGGAAGTGGAAGCCCGAGGCATCCGCCAGGCCGTCCGGGCCGGCCGCGCTGCTGACGTTGTCCACCAGGTCGAGGCCGAAGGTGCGCTCGCGGGGGCCGGCCGCGTCGTAGCCGACGAACAGCGGATCGCCGCTTCCCAGGCCGTGCAGCGGCAGGTCGATGCCGATCACCGCGAAACCGGAGAAAGCCAGGACGTCCGCCAGGGCCAGCAGGTCCGCGCGGGAGCGCGTGATGCCGTGCTGGAAGACCACCACCGGCCAACCGCCGGCGGGCTTGGTGGTTTTGGGCACGCTCAGCAGCACCGGTATCTCGGAGGCCGAGCGCACCCGCGGCAGCGCATTGAAGCGCGTCGGGTGCAAGTCCAGATCCTCCTCCGCGCCCGCATACCGGGAGCGCCAGCGCACGGCGAGCACGCTGGCATCGCTTGAAAGCGCGTCCGGGGCCGGGCCGCCGGGGGTCGGCGTACCGAGCAGGTAGGGCAGGGTCAGGCTGCCTTGCCAGGCGTTGGCGGCGTTGGCGGGGGAACCGAACAGACTGCCCGTATCGCCCACCAGCGACCAGCTCGAGGACAGCGCCGGCAGCCAGGCGGGGTCGGGCGTCGCATCGTCCACGACCACGTTCGGATTGGCTTCGAGGGCGGCGATCAAGGCCGCTTCCCCGCCGGCCTGGGCCGTCGTCGCCGCCGCGAGCACGCCGGCGATCGACTGGGTGGTGAACTGCATCGAAACCAGGATCGAGTCGGGAGCGATGCCCTGGGTGGCTGCGGCCGCATGCATGGCCTGCACCAGCACCTGCACGGGGGCCAGGGGATCGAAGGGCGAAAGCGGCTGGCTCTGGGCCGCCGCCGCGTACACCACCGAGCGTGTCACCGGCTCTCCCTCGGCGTCCAAGACCGCTCCGAACAGGTGCACCAGATAGGTTGTCTCCGCGGCCAGCGCGCGCAGCGGCAGCATTTCGATCGAGCGCGCGTCCGCCGCGAAACGCAGCAGGAAATCCGCGTCCGGATCGAGCGGCAGCCCGGTCAGGGGATCGGCCAGGGTGCCTTCGAGCTCCCCCAGCACGGCGCTGACCGGCCCGCCGATCGGCAGCTGGTCCGTGGCGGTGCTGACCCGAAAGGCGCGCAGGGTCTGGCCCGGCTGGACGGTGCTCGTGTCGATCGGGGCCGAAAAGGCCAGCGTCCAGCGCGCCACCGGCGACCAGCCGTCCAGGCTGGACAGCGCCGCGGCGACCGCGGCCTGACCGGGATCGGCGGGCAACGGCGGGTTCAGGGTGCCATCCAGGGAGCCCAGGAACAGCAGGTCGTTCGGCAGCGGGATGTCGCCGGTGCTCGGCGAGTAGATCGCCGTGGTGCCGAGCACGGTGGTCTCGAGATCCGAGCTCTCGGTGCAGGCGGCCAGCAGGCCGAGGAGCAGGAGCGACGCCGAGCGGGAGGCGGTGTGCATGGGCGAAGGGAACAGGCGGAGCCGAATCGTAGCAGCGCCGCCCCGCGTCGGTCCGCCGCTGCCGGGGGCCCGCGGCTTCCCGCAGCACGGACACCTGCGGGGGCCCCGGCCTGGGCCGACCTTCAAGCGGCCCCTTGCGGCCGAAATCCCGGCCGGGGTGCAAGCCGGCCGGGCCGGGACGTGCGCCTGCGGCGCCCTTCCCGCCGCGCGCTCACAGTCCCGCCGGCCGCGCGTGGCGGCACGCCCCGGCCGCGGCTAGCATGCCGTGGCGCCGGTCGATCACCGCGCACCCCGATGCACGCCACGAAGTCGTTCCGCGCCCGCGAGACCCTGGCGCTTCCGCTGACCGCGCTGGTCCTCTCGGGCTGCGCTGGACTGGGGGCGCCCCTCGGTCCCGATCCCTGGTCCGAGATCCAGGCCGGCACCCACGCCCTGGGCGCGTCCACCGGCTGGGCCGAGTACGAGGCCAAGGTGCTGCTGGCCGACCAATCGGGCAATCCCGACCTCGGCAGCGGCGCCTCGACCGCCGATCTCGATCCGATCGGCGGCGGCGCGCTCAAATACAATTATTTTTGGGAAGACGATTTTTCGGTGGGCCTGATCGTCGAGGGCCGCTCCTTCGACCCCCAGCCGACGGCGCCGCTCTCGGCCACCCTCGATGGCGACGAATACACCTCGTTCCACTACCTGCTGACCACGCGCTGGTGGGCCGAGCCCTTCGGGGCCAGCCGCCGCTGGCGCTGGTTCGGGGGGGTCGACCTGGCCTACACGCCCGAGATCGAACTCGACGCCACGGTGATCTACGCCCCGGGCTTCATCGAGCGCATCTCGCTCTCCGGCGATGCCTACATCTCGATCAACCCGGTGATCGGCACCAGCTACCTGCTGACCCGGCGTCTGTCCCTGGAGCTCGGCGCCTTCTACGAGATCCCCCTGGGCACCGCCGACGACGAGGTCACCCTGCAGGTCCCGAACGGCCTCGGCCAGACCGAGGCCAACGAGTTCTCGGCCCAGGTCGAACCCAAGGGCCTGATCCTGTTCCTGGGGCTCACGTATTACCTCTGACCGCCCGAGGGGCGTGTGTGGCTTGCGCGGCGCATGGGCTGCACAGCGACGCCGCGGATGCCCCTGAGCGCCGTTCCCGCCCGACCATGAATCGACCGATCCAGAGCGCTCTGCTGAGCGTTTCCGACAAGCAAGGCCTGATCGAGTTCGCCCGCGGACTCGCCGCGCTCGGCGTGCGCCTGATCTCCACCGGCGGAACGCACCGCGCCCTGCGCGAAGCCGGCCTGCCGGTGGTCGAGGTGGCCGCGCACACGGGCTTCCCGGAGATGCTCGACGGGCGCGTCAAGACGCTGCACCCCAAGATCCACGGGGGCCTGCTCGGCCGCCGGGACGATCCGGCCCACGTGGCCGCCATGCGCGAGCACGGCATCGATCCGATCGACCTGGTGGTGGTCAACCTGTATCCCTTCGAGGCCACCGTGGCCCGCGCGGGGGTCAGCCGGGACGAGGCCATCGAGCAGATCGACATCGGCGGGCCCTCGATGCTGCGTTCGGCGGCCAAAAACCACCGCGACGTGGCCGTGGTCGTCGATCCCGCGCGCTACGGCGAGGTGCTCGAAGAGCTGCAGCTTTCCGGCGGCCGGCTGGCCGAAACCACGCGCCGGGCCCTGGCCCTCGAGGCCTTCGAGACCACCGCGCGCTACGACGCCGCCATCGCCCGCTGGCTGTTCGAGCAGGAGCGCGGCGGCGAGCAAGCCGAGCGTTTTCCGCGCGGCTTCAGCCTGGCCGGCCGGCGCGAGATGCTGCTGCGCTACGGCGAGAATCCGCACCAACATGCGGCCGTGTACCAGGCGGGGACCCGCGCGGGATCCCTGGTCGGCGCGCGCGTGCTGAACGGCAAGGCCCTGTCCTACAACAACTACGTGGACCTGGATGCGGCCCTGGCCCTGGCCTGCGAGTTCGACGCGCCCTTCGCCTGCGTGATCAAGCACAACAACCCCTGCGGCGCCGCCATCGGCCGCGATCTGGCCCAGGCCCTCGAGCTGGCCTGGGCCGGGGACCCGGTCTCGGCCTTCGGCTCGGTGCTGGCGCTGACCCGCACGGTCGACCGCGCCGCAGCCGAGTTCCTGGCCAGCGAACAGCGCTTCGTCGAGGCGATCGTGGCGCCGGATTTCGCGCCCGAGGCCTTCGAGCTGCTGACCACCAAGCCCAAGTGGGGCAAGAACGTGCGCCTCTTGGCGGTCGGCGCGGTGGGGCCCGCGGCGCCGGCGCGGGCGCGCCTCGAGCTCAAGGCCATCTCCGGCGGATTCCTGCTGCAGGATCCCGACCTCGAGGAGACGCCGGCCGGCGAGCTCCAGACGGTGACCCACAGCGCGCCCAGCGCCGCCGAGGTGGAAGCGCTGCGCTTCGCCGAAAAGGTCGCCAAACACGTCAAGTCGAACGCCATCGTGCTGGCCCAGGGGCTGGCCGTGGTGGGCGTCGGCGCCGGGCAGATGAGCCGCGTCGACTCCGTGCGCCTGGCGCTCGACAAGGCCGGCGAGCGCCGCCGCGGCGCGGTGCTGGCCTCCGACGCCTTCTTCCCCTTCCCGGACGGCCCCGAACTGGCCATCCGCGCCGGGGTGCGAGCCCTGTTGCAGCCCGGCGGCTCGGTCAAGGACCGCGAGGTCATCGCCCTGTGCGACTCCCTGGGAGCCGCCATGGTCTTCACCGGCCGCCGCCACTTCCGCCATTGAGCCCGGGCGCAACGGAACGCGACCGCGCTGGGTCAGAAACGATCCGGCGGGCGGGCGGGCGATGAAGGGGCTGGGCCCTGGCTCGCCGGGGGGCAACCGCATCGGGCTGCTGATCGCGGTCTCCCTGGGTGCCCTGGCGGTCTGGCTGCTGTGGCTGCGGGCACGGCCCAGCGATCCGGCCGGCGCCGGACCGCGGGTTCCGCCGGCAGCGCAGGAGCCGGGGCCGCGGGCCGGCCTTGCGGCAGCGTCTCTGGATGGGCCGCCGGGCGGGGCAGCCCGGGAGCTGGTCGAAGCTCAGGGCAGACCCGCCAGCCAGGTCGCGCCCGGGGCGGACGATCGGGCCCCCGCAGACCCGCGTCTGCTGGTGCAGCTATTCAGCGCCGACCCGCGGGTCGACCTGAGCGCCGCGGATGTGCGCCTGCGCTCGCTCGAGACCGCTTGGAGCCGGCTGGCGCAGAGCGCGGAACCTGCGGGCGCTTTCGTCGCGGAGCTGCCGACGCTGCCCTTCGAGGTCTGCGCCGGGTTGGACGGCTGGGGCGGCGAGCAGATCGTGGGGGACCTGGAGGAGTTGGCCTTCGATGGGGACCTTGGCACCTACACGCTGCTGCTGGAGCTGGCTGCCTGGCGCTCGCTCGGCGGAGAGGTGGTGACCCAACTGGGGGCCGAGCTGGGCTCCGAGGGCTGGGTGTATTACCACCTGAACGATCGCGGCGACCCGCCGGAGACCCTGGAGCAATTGCTCGCGCTGCCCGCTGCCCGCGGCGGCCGGGTCCCGGTCGGAACCGACGCCCGCTTCGAAATCCGCGGGCTCGTGCCCGAAGCCGATTACCGCCTGTGGGCCAGCGGGGTAGCCGGTGTTTCCTCGCCTTGGGTCAAGGCGGTGGGCCGCACCGAGCAGGAGCTGCGCCTCGAGCTCTATCCGCTGTTCGGACTGCGGCTGGCGCCCGCGGATCCGGAGCGGGACCGCGCGCATGCCTGCCTCCCGTTGAGTCAGGCGAAATGGGGCTTTCCCGTGGAGCCGGGACTGGCCGGGGTCGGTCCGCGCTCCGTGCCGCTGCGCTGGCTTTCCGGGGCCTTCGCGGAGGCACGCGCGGAGACCGAGGCCTTCTCTTGGTTCTGGCTGCGCTGGCAGCCCGGGGAATCGCAGCCCAAGACGACCTTGAGCGTGAACTGGCCCGGTTTCGAACCCATGGCGATCCTCAGCGAGCTCGGCGCCGTGAGGCTGGACCAGCCCCTGCGGCAGCAGCGCTTCGAGCTGGTGCCGAGCGCGGTCGCCCCGGGGGCCGTCGAGGTGCTGTTCGTGGACGGGGCCGCGCGGCCCCTGTCGGTGGGGCCAGAGGCGCGCATCGGACGGCTGACGCTGTATCCCGAAGGCGGCCAAGGGCGACAAGCGGAGGCCGATCTGCATGGCCGCGACTATCCGCGGGCCCACGTTGCCTGCGTGCCCGCCGGGCTTTATCGGGCCTATTTCGTCTCGTCGGGTGGTCTGCAGCCCGGGGGGGACGAGGATCCGCTGGTGGCGGTGACGCCCGGGCAGACCGCGCGAGTCGAGCTGCGCCTCGAAGACTGGGGCTCCCTCGAACTGCGCTTGGAGGATCCGCGCCTGCGGCTGCGCTCGGAGCGCCGTTTCCTCGAGCTGATCGAAAGGGTCGAGCGCCCCGAGCTCAGCTCGCCGGGAAGCGCCGGCCTCGCCCGAATCCAGGTCGGAGAACGCCTCGAGTTGGTCGGGGATCCCCCGCGGATCGACATGGTTCCGGTCGGGGTCTGGAGCTACCGCCTGGGTCCCGGGCTCATCGGCGGCAGCGGGGGACCGGATTCGCTGGTGATCCGCAGCACAGAGCGCACGCTGCTCGAGCTGCGCTGAAGCGCCGGCGCCGCGGAACCGCGGGCCCCGCAGCCTTCGCGGGCGCGCGGCCGAAGGATCTCCGCCTCGGCCGGGCTCGGCGCCCCGGGCTCGTCGCCTCCGCTCCAGGGGTCTGCCCCCGCCCGCAAACAGCCGCCCTGCAGCTTTGGGTTGGCGGTTTCTCGCTTTTGAAATCGGACCGTCCCCGGGTCCCCGGATCGCCGCGCGGGCTCGAGCGCACCGGATCGCGCGGAGCTTGATGTCGGGCCGCTATGGCCCCGAATCTTAGGGCCTCCGGCGCAGGCGGGGCCCGCTCGACGAAAATCTGGGCCGGTGCGCCGCGCCAGCGCCGCCAGGGCTGGGGGGCAGCGATTTGCCCAAAACGTTCGCTTCCCGTAATGTCGGCAATCTGTGTTCTTTCGCCTGGCGCGGGCCCCCGGGCCCCAGAGCCGGGAGCCACCCGAGGAGGTCCGCCCATGATCGCTTGGTCCGCCCTGCTGCTGCCCGCCCTGCTCTCTGCCCTGGCGGTCTTCGCGATCAGTTCGCTGGTGCACATGGTGCTGCGCTGGCACGCGCCGGAGTACCGCGGCTTCAGCAACGAGGACGAGGTGCGAGCGGCGATCAATCGCGGCGGCGCCGGGCCGGGGCAGTACATCCTCCCCTACGGCAAGGACATGCAGGCCATGGGCACCCCCGAGATGCAGGCGCGCTACGCGGAAGGGCCGGTGGGGCAGGTGCTGCTGCGCCGCAAGGGCATGCCGCCCATGGGCCAGCTGCTCGGGGCCTGGTTCGCGCAGTCCCTGGTGCTGGGCCTGCTGGCGGGTTACGTGGGCCGGGCCAGCCTGCCGGCGGGGGCTGAGTTCCTGCGCGTGCTGCAGGTGGTCGGCATGGCCGCCTGGCTGGGCTACTCCTGGGGCGAGCCGACCGCATCGATCTGGAAGGGGCAGCCCTGGAGCTCCACGGCGCGCTACCTGCTGGACGGGCTGCTCTACGCCCTGGCCACGGGAGCGATCTTCGCGGCGCTCTGGCCTGCCGCCTGAGGCCAGCGCGCGGCACACTCAGGGACCATGGATCCCAGAGCTTTGGGCCCCGCCGAGGATCGACACGCGCCGGATCCAAAGCCCCAGGGCGCGGGCGCGGCCGCCGGGCTGGTCCGTGCAGCCTCCGGCCCCGGCCCCTCCTCCAGCGCGGCCCCGGGCGGTTTTCCTGCGGCCCGGATGGGCTCGCGCGAGCTGTTTCCCGAGCTGACCGCGCGGTCGTATCTGGCCCACGCGGCGATCGCCCCGCCCAGCCGGCCGGTGCGGGCCGCGGCGGACGAGGTCACGGCGCGCTTCGCGCGCGAGGGGCTGCCGGCGATCGTGCACGCCAAGGCCGAGGCCGAGCGCGCGCGGCGCGCTTTCGCCGGCCTGATCGGCGTGGCGCCCGAACAGGTCGCGCGCCTGGCCAACACCTCGGCCGGGGTGATCGCCGTGGCCGAGGGGCTTGCCTGGCGCGCCGGGGAGCGGGTCCTGCTGGTGGAGGGGGAGTTCCCCACCAACGTGGCGCCCTGGCTGGCGGTGGCGCAGCGCCGCGGGCTCGAGGTGCTGAGCGTGCCCCTGGCGGACTTCGAGCGCGGGAGCGGGGCCGGCCTCGAGCGGGTCGAAGCCGCCCTGCGCCGCGGCGTGCGCCTGCTGGCGGTCAGCGCCGTCCAATTCGCCAGCGGCTACGCCATGCCCCTGGCCGAGCTGGGCCACCTGTGCCGCGCTTTCGGCTGCCTGCTGTTCGTCGACGCGATCCAGGCCGTCGGGGCCACGCCCTTGGATGCCGGCGCCCTGGGGCTCGATTTCCTGGCGGCCGGCGCGCACAAGTGGCTGAGCGGCATCCTCGGCGCCGGGTTCCTCTACGTGCGACCCGGGGCCGAGCGGGAGCTTGTGCCCCACGGCGTGGGCTGGATGAGCCTGGCGGACCCCGAGCGCTTCCTGTTCGCCGACCAGGGCCCGGTGCCCTTCGCGGCGCCCGCCGCGGAGGGGGTCGCACGGCTCGAGCCGGGGGTGCTGCCCTTCGCGGCCCTGGCCGCCGCCGCGACCGGGATGGAGCTGCTCCAGGGACTCGGGGTGCCCGCGATCCACGCCCACGTGAACGCCCTGTTCGGGCGCTTCGAGCCCCTGTTCCTGGCGCGCGGCTTCCGCTCGCGGCGTGCGCCGAGCGCCGCCGGACGCTCGACGATCCTGGCCCTCGAGCCGCCCCCCGACCGCAGCCTGGGGCAGGTGCTCGCCGCCCTCGCCGCCGAAGGGGTGGCCGCCACGGCCCCGGCCGGCCTGCTGCGCCTCGCGCCCCATTGGCCGAACCACCCCGATGAAGCGGCCGTCCTGGCCGCTGCCCTGCGCCGGCTGTAGCCGTCCGCGATGCCGCCGCGCCCGGCGCGGACGGAGAACGGGCTGGGCTCGAGCGCTGCGCCGGACACCCCGGTTGCGACTGTCCCCGGACCGCTCCGCCGCTTCCCCGCGCGGACTCAGCGCACGCCCGAGGGGGCCGGCAGCGCCGCGTCGCTGGAGAGGCGCACGCGCAGCACCTCGCTCAGGAGTCCGGCCTCGTCGCGGCGATAGCCCTGCTCTTCGAGCCAGTCGAGCACGGCCGCCAAAGGCGTCACCAGGCCCATGTGGGGCACGATCGTCGGCCGCACCGAGCCATGGTTGTAGATCTTCGAGAACAGGCCGATCAGCTGCAGGGTCTGGCCGTCGAAGATGCCCCCGCCGGAATTGCCGATGTAGGTCGGCGCGTTGATCATCCAGTAGTGCTGGCCGTCGACGCGGTGGTTGGGGGCGGCGATCTGGCCGGCGGTCGGGATCGGGTCGGTGCCGAGCGGGCAGCCCACGGCGTAGATCGGTTCGAAGGTGCGCGCGGCCAGGATGCGCTCGCGGCTGGCGAGGCGCGCTCCGAAGGGCTGGGGCTCGCGGGTCGAGAGCTCGCACAGGGCCGCATCGAGGTCGGCTCGGAAGCACAGCACCCGGGCGGACTCCTCGCGCACGCTGCCATCCGGGGCATAGATGCGGGTCGGCACCGGATCGCGGGGATCGAGGGGATCCTGCTGCATGTCGCGCACAACGTGCCAGGCGGTCAGCAGGAAGGTGCGGAAGCCCTGGCCGTCCGGGTGGGGGACCGACTCCAACAGGACGCCGGAGCCCACGCTGGCCTGGCCGTTGAGCTGCACCACGGGCCCCATCAGCGCCTCCCAGAGCTGCTCGGGGCCGCGCTCGCGGGCGGCCCGCTCGGCAGCCTCGCGCGCCAGGGCTTCGGCCGTGCGCCGCGCGGCTTCGGCTTCGGCTTCGCCCGCCCGGGCGATGCCCAGGGCCTGATCGAGCAGGCCCAGCAGCTCCTGGTTCTGCGCCGCCAGGCGCCGGTCGACCTCCAGGAAGCGCGATTCGAGCTCCTCGGGGCCCAGCAACACCCGGCCTTCGACCAGGGCTTCGTAGCGCTGCTGCCCGGCGGCCAGCTGCCCGCGCAGCTCGGCCAAGCTGGCTTCGGTCAAGCCGACCTCGGCGCCGCTGGCTTCGAGCTGCTGCTTCAGCAGGCCATGCTCGAGGTGCAGCGCCGCCAAGCGCTGCTCGAGGGCGCTGCGCTCGCCGCGCTCGGCGGCCAGCTGCTGCACCAGCCCGCCCAGGGCGCGCTCCTGGTCCTCGAAGCGCCGCTGGCTGCTCTGCTCTAGGGTCGTGCCGGAAAGCAGGGCCAGGGTGCCGAAGCTGAGGACCAGTCCGAGGCGGATCATGGGCGGGTGCGGGGGAGGGAGCCGGAATACCGCTCACCCCGGTTCCCAGAGGTGGGCCGAACCCCTCGCAGGGCCTATCGGCCGGCGGCGCCCGGGCGGGTGAAGCGCGCCTGGTTTCAGGCCGAGCGCGGCCCGGCTCGGCGGCCGCAAATGCAGCTTGGGAAGGCATTTAGGAGCGCCTGCTCCGGCTCTGGCCAGGGCTTTCTTGCGCCCCTGCCCGGGGCCCCGCGGGCCCGCCCGGCGGGCCTTTGCCGAACGCTGACCCACCCGGCCCTTGGGGCCGAGGCTAGGCTGACGCCCGGCCTCGCGGCCACCGGACATGCACCTCCTGCGACCGTTGTTGCTCCTGGCCTTGGCCGGCGGCCCGCTTCCCGCGGCCCAGGCCCAGACGGTGTGGCTGGTCGACGCCGCCGGCGGGGGGAACTTCTCGAGCCTGGAGGCCGCGGCCGAGGCCGCGCAGCCCGGGGACGTGCTCTGGATCGCAGCGGGCGAGTACGGCCAGCTCAGCACCGGCAAGCGACTGACCCTGCTCTCGGATGAGTCCGGACCCCGGCCCCGCATCGCTTCCCTCGAATTGGTGGGCGCCGCGGGCTTTCAAGCCCTGCACCTCGAGATCCGCTCCCTGCGCCTCGCGGGCCCCGGGCGCGTCCTGATCGACGACTGCCACATCGGCCCCGGGGATTTTTGGCGCAATTTCTTCGGCTCCTTCCTGGTCACCAACGGGGCCGATCTGCTGCTGAGCCGCTGCGATGTGCGCGGGGGCAGCTTCGCCACCGACGGCGCTCCGGCGCTCGTGGTCGAGAAGGGTTCGACCGCCCAGGTGGTCAGCTCGGTCCTGCGCGGCGCCCAGGTGCCCGCGTCGGACCTGTTCAAGCTCTCCGGCTACGGCGGCCCGGCCCTGGTCGCCCGCAGCTCAGCCCGCGTTTGGGTGGTCGACAGCGAGCTGAGCGGCGGGGATGGCGAGGATTACGGGCAGGGCAGCAGCTTCCAGCCCGGGGCCGGCGGGGCCGGCCTGGTGGTCGGATCGGGAGCCCGGGTCGACCTGCGCGGGCAGGCCGACGATCGCCTGTCGGGGGGCCTGCAGAACCCGGGCTGGCCCGGACCCCTGGACGGCCCGGCGCTGTTCTGCCAACCGGGCTTGCCGGCGCCCCAGGCGCTGCTCGGCCCGATCACGATCTCCGGCGCGGTCTCGGCCTGCGCCCAGCAGGGGGATCCGCCGCGCTCCTTCCTGGTGCCCACCGAGCGCGAATTCGGTTCACCGGAGCGGCGCGTGCAATGCTTCGGGCCAGCGGGCCAGGCCGCCGTCCTGGCCACCAGCTTCCAATCCGCGTTGCTGGCCGTCCCGCTGGTGGCGGAGACGCCCGTGTTCCTCGATTCGAACGCCCTGGCCGAGCTGCTGCCGATCGTGTTGCAGGGCTTCGACGAGGGCGCCGAATACGCCTGGATGGCACCCTCGGGGGTCCCCTTCGCCGGCCTGTCCTATCACGTGCAGCTGTTCGAGGTCTGGCCGGCCAACGGGCTGCTGGGGGCCAACTCGATCACCTTCGTGCTCGCGCCCTGAGCGGCCCGGCTGGGTCCGCGCGCGCCGTTGCGCCTCAGCGCGCCGGCGGGCTCTCGATCACCGGCAGGTGCTCGACCTCCAGGATGCGATCGCCGACCTCGAGCAGGTCGAGCACCTCGAAGCCGCGCACGAGCTGGCCGAACAGCGTGTAATCGCCATCGAGATGCGGCGTAGGCCGATGGGTGACGAAAATCTGGCAGCCGCCCGAGTCGGGATCCTCGTTGCGCGGCATGCCCAGGGAGCCGCGCACAAACTTGCGCTCGCTGAACTCGCTGCGCAGCGGCAGGCCGCGCCAATCGCTGCCGCCGTTGCCATCGCCGCGCGGGTCGGCGCCCTGGACCACGAAGTTGGGCACCACGCGATGGAAGCTGAGATTCTCGAAATGGCCGCGCTTGGCCAGTTCGAGGAAGGAGAGCACATGCAGCGGCGCTTCGGCCGGGAATAGCTCGAACACCAGGTCGCCGCGGTTGGTCTCGATGCGCACCAGGGGGTTGCGCGTCCAGCGCGGGTAATCGATGCCCGGCAGAGGGATGGTGCGCGGCGCGCCCGGAGCGGGAGCCAGCTCCGGCAGGGGCCGGTCCGGGAACAGCTCGACGAAGGCCTCCCGGGCCACCCGGGTCACCCGCGGGTGCGGATAGCGCAGGGCCTGCTCGAGGATCGGTCGAGCGCCATCGCCGCCGATGCGGCGCACGTTGAGCAGCGCGTTCCAGGCCACCTCGGCGGCGACCTCGCCAGCCGAGGACTGGATCGCCTCCGCCAGGTGCGCCAGATCGCGTTCGCTGGAGTGGGGCCGCAGGGCCAGGATCGCCGCCAAGCGCCGGCCGGTGTCGAACTGGCCGTCGATCTCGCGGCGCAGGCGGGCTAGGTTGGCCTCGCTCGGCAATTCGCCCAGGGTCTCGATCGCCGCGGTGGCCACGAAGGGGCGCAGGTCGCGCAGGCATTCGTCCAAGTAGGCCGACGCGGCCGGGCTCGGCAGGTGCCGCAGCGCCCGCGCCACCCCGGCCCGCTGCACCGCATCCTGCTCGCGGAACAGGTCCTCGACCGCCTCGAGGGCGACCGCCTCGGGCCCCTGTTTGCACAGGCCCTCGAGCGCCGCCACGCGGACGCTGGGCGAGCGATCGGTCAAGCCGCGCCGCAGCAGGGTGCGCACCTCGGCTGCGCCCCCCGGCAGATCCCCGAGGGCTGCGTTGGCCAGGCCGCGCACATGGGCGGACGGATGCCTGGCGCAGCGCTCGAGGCATTCGAGCGCCTCGCCGGTGGGCCGTCTGCCCAGGGCCGCCAGCGCCTCGCAGACCACGCGCCAATCCGCATCCAGGGTCGCGGCCAGCAAGGCCTGCAAGCTCTCCGAGGGCGTCCCCGCCTCCCAATCCGGCTCCAGCCTGGAGAGCCCCTGGGCGGCGAACAGGCGCGCGGTCGGGTCGGCCGAGCCGATGAACTCGAGGAACGCCGCCCGGCCGCGTTCGCTGCGCCGGCGCGCCAGGGCGTAGAGGATCATCCAGCTTTCCTCGGCCGAGCGCTGCGCCTCGCCCCGTCCAGCGGCCGGGCTGAGGGCCTCGATCAGCGCCCGGTCGATGCGCGCCGCCTCGCGGCTGCCGCGGTCCCAGCGCGCCAGGCCCGCGATCGCCTCCAGGCGCACCCCCTGGTCCGGATCGCCCAGGGCCCGCAGCAGGTCGGCGGTCAGGCTGGCCTCGCCGACCCGCGCCCCGGCCTCGACCACCCGGGCCCGCACGGCCGGGTCCGGATCGCTCCAGTGGCGCGCCAGCACGCCGGCTGCGGTCTCGTCCCGGCGCTGCCCCAGGGCCCAGGCGGCGCGCCGGCGGACCCCCCGGTCCGGGTTGTCGAGGGCCTGGCACAGGGCCTGCGTGATGCGGTCGCCGGGGGATTGCAGGGGCAGGCGCGAGAGCGCCAGGGCCGCGCGTGCCGCCAGGGGAGGATCGCCGCCCTGCAGGAACTCGATCAGCCGGGCCGCCCCCTCGCGGTTTTCCTCCAAACCGGCGATCTCGGCGAAATCCGAGCGGGTCGGCAGGGCCACCGGAGTGCCCTGGGGCAACTCCTGGGCGGCCCGCTGGCGCTCGGCCTCGGCGGCCTGGCGATCCGCGCTGGATTGGCAGCCGGCCAGGGCCAGGCCCAGGCAGAGGGCCCAGCCCGCAGCGGGGCGCGGGAAACGAGCTTCGGTGGGCAGGGCGGGGTGTCGAGCGGTGGGCATGGCGCGGTGGGCCGGGCGAGAGCGGACGGCGCCGGCCCCGGTTAGCATGCGGATTGGGCCCGCGGGGCTCCAACTCGACCCCCCGGCCGCGCCGCCGTCCGGTACCACCTGGGGACCGTGCGGATCCGGGCCGACCCTTGAAGCCCGGTCGGTCCGGGCTTTCGATCCGGGGTGACCAGGCCTCCTCCTCCCATGCCGCTCGAATCGATTCCCAAGGCCCTGGCCGAGCTCAAGGCCGGTCGGATGGTGATCCTGGTCGACGACCCTGGCCGCGAAAACGAGGGCGACCTGGCCATGCTGGCCGAGCACGTCACCCCCGAGGCGATCAATTTCATGATCCGCGAGGCCCGCGGCCTGGTCTGCCTGCCGATGTCCGAGGAGCTGTGCGATGCCCTCGAACTGCCTCCCCAGGTGGGCAAGAACACCAGCCGCATGACCACCGCCTTCACGGTCTCGATCGAGGCCGCCCAGGGCGTGAGCACCGGCATCAGCGCGGCCGACCGGGCCCATACGATCCGCACCGCCGTGCGCCCCGGGGCCCGGCCGGAGGACCTGGCGCGTCCGGGGCACATCTTTCCGCTGCGGGCCAAGAACGGCGGCGTGCTCGTGCGCGGCGGACAGACCGAAGGCGTCGTCGACCTGGCGCGGCTGTGCGGCGCCCGGCCCGCGGGCGTGATCTGCGAGATCATGAACGAAGACGGGACCATGGCGCGCATGCCCGATCTGGAGCAGTTCGCCAAGAAGTGGGACCTGCGCATCGTCACGATCGCCGACCTGATCGCCTACCGCCGCATCACCGAGCGCCTGATCGAGCCGGTGCAGATGGATCTGCCCATGCCGACGCGCTACGGGGAGTTCCGGGTGCACCTGTTCCGCTCCAGCGTCGATGGCCGCGAGCACCTGGCCCTGTGCACGCCGGGCATGCCCGGCCCGGGCCTGGACGGACCGCGCCAGGCTATCGCCGATCCGGTGCTGGTGCGCGTGCACAGCGAGTGCCTGACCGGCGACGTGTTCGGCTCCCTGCGCTGCGACTGCGGTCCCCAGCTCGACCTGGCCCTCGAGCGCCTGGCCAAGGAGCGCTACGGCTGTCTGGTCTACATGCGCCAGGAGGGCCGCGGCATCGGCCTGGCCAACAAGCTCAAGGCCTATGCCCTGCAGGACCGCGGCCTCGACACCGTCGAGGCCAACCAGGCCCTGGGCTTCGCCCCGGACCTGCGCGAATACGGCCTGGGAGCCCAGATCCTGTCCTATCTGGGTGTGCGCCACATGCGCCTCCTGACCAACAACCCCAAAAAGATCGCCGGCCTCGAAGGCTACGGACTGACCCTGGTCGAAAACGTGCCCTTGGCCACCCCCCCCAACCCGATCAACGCCCGCTACCTGGCCACCAAGCGCGACAAGCTGGGCCATTGGCTGCAGGAGCAACCCGCCGATCCTGCCGCGCCCAGCGCGCTGCCCAGCGAACCGCGGCCCCGCACCCATTCGGACAAGCCCGGACAAGCCCGGACAAGCCCGGACTAGCCCGGACTAGCCCGGACTAGCCGCGGCGGTCGACCCGCTCCGGATGCGCAGATGCGCCCCCGCTACCATCGGCCAGCGACCGTCCCGCCGCGCAGCAGAGCTCGCTCTTCGGGCGCCTCCGATCAGCGCCCTGGGAGGCTGACACCCTCCCAGTCTCGACCAAATCTGGAAATTCATGTGGGTGGCTAGCCCGTATAGCGTCGCTTCGATCAGAAGTAGGTCGCGTAGGCATCTTGTCAGAAAAGGTGTCCGTCAATGAAAAGTATTGCCAGCATCCCTAGTTGATGCGGCAACGTGACACGCTTCCCGCGATCCCCTCAAGCAGGCACGACAAGTCCTTCGCAAGGTGACGGCTTACTTCTTCGCGGGCTTGCCGTGGTCGTGCCCGTCGTCTTCCTTGCGCTCGCCATCCTTGTGCTGGCTTTCCGCGTCGAGCGCACAGTCCTTGCACGTTCTGTGGCCGACGACCCACAGGCCGTTGCCTTCGCGCACCCACAAGTGTGCATTGTTGCCTTCGGCGGTGACGAAGTACTCGGGCGTGGACTTCATAGGCTCCGACGCCCCTTGCGTGGTGAAGAGCGCGGCCGTCGAGGCGAGCACGAGTCCGCCAAGAATCGAGTCAGACAGGGTCATTGAGGTTCTCCGTGGTTGGTAGTGTCGAGGTTCATGGCGTCGCGCCTTAGGACCGGCTACGTCCGGAAGTCGAACGCCTGTGCGTGTGATCGAGGCGGCTCTCAGCTCGTCAAAGTGGGGGCCGCGTCGTGAGGCGACGCTCCTTCGTCCGGCTCTGGAGTCGCTCCGGAATGCCTGGTGTTACCGCTCGACGCGTTCGTCAACGACTTGGTCGAATCGGCTGCCCTGTCTAACTTCACTCCGTCGCCTGTCTCTGAGTGTTCGCGTCTCGGACCCGGGCGTACCTCGGCCTGTGTTCCTGTGAAGATGCGATAAAGTGCGGGCAGCACGACGAGCGTCAGCAAGGTGCTGGAGATCAGGCCGCCGATGACGACGGTTGCGAGCGGGCGCTGTACTTCGGCCCCCGTGCCGGTGGCGATTGCCATCGGCACGAATCCGAGCGAGGCAACAAGCGCCGTCATCAAAACGGGCCGCAAGCGCGTGATCGAGCCCTGGATGATCGCGGCTTCGACCGCCTCTCCTTTCTCTCGCAGTTGGTTGATGAAGATGATCATCACCAAGCCATTGAGCACGGCCACACCGGACAGCGCGATGAAACCGACAGCTGCCGAGATCGAGAATGGCATGTCGCGCAACCACAGCGCAACGACTCCGCCAGTTAGCCCGAGCGGGACGGCCGCGAAGACGAGCAGTGAATACTTCAAGCTCTTAAAAGTTGCGAAGAGGAGGAGGAGGATCATCGCGAAGCACACCGGCACGACGACCGAGAGTCGCTGCTTTGCCGCGACCAAGTTCTCGAACTGACCGCCCCACACGAGCCACTGTCCAGCCGGTAGCGCGAGGGCTCCAATCTTGTCCTGCGCTTCGGTCACGAAGGAGCCAAGGTCGCGTCCGCGCACGTTGCATTGCACTACAATACGCCGCTTGCCGTTCTCGCGGCTGATCTGGTTGACGCCTTCGGCAACCTCAATGCGTGCGACCGTTCCCAGCGGCACGAATCCTCGCTCCGCCGGAGCGCGGGACAGTGCGGTTCCGCCATCGTCCCCAATCGCCGATAGTCCGGGCTCTTGTAGCTCCCGTTGGCCTCGCGGCAGCGGAATGGGAAGCCGGTAGAGGATGTCCACTTTGCCTCGCAGGGCGTCGGGGAGTCGCACTACGAGATCGAAGCGACGGTCGCCTTCGAACACGAGTCCAGCTTCGCGACCGCCCATCGCGACGGCAACCACATCCTGCACGTCGGACAAGTTTAGTCCGTAGCGAGCGAGCTTCGCTCGATCGGGGTCGACCGTCATCACGGGCAGTCCCTCGGTCTGCTCAACCTTGGCGTCGGCGACGCCAGCGATGCCCTGCAGCATAGAGAGGACCTTGTTTGCCGTTTCTTGCATCGACGTGAAGTCGTCGCCGTAAACTTTCACGGCAACGTCGCCGCGAACGCCGGAGATGAGCTCGTTAAAGCGCATCTGGATCGGTTGCGTGAATTCGTAGTTGTTTCCAGGAACCGACTGAAGGGTCAGTTCAAGCAGCCTAATCAGCTTCCCCTTGTGCCCTTGCACAGCGACCTTGCTTTCGGCCTCTTCTCCGTGGCTGTGACCTTCCTCCTCGTGCGAGTCCTCATGTGGACTCGCAGCCTCCAACTCGGAGATGCGGAGGTCGAGTTCCTCTTCGCTACGCCATTCTTCGCGCGGCTTGAGGATGATGAACGTGTCCGAGACGTTGGGGGGCATAGGGTCCGATGCCAGCTCTGCCGTTCCGGTTTTCGAGTAGGTAAACGCAACCTCTGGGAATGCGGAAACGGTGCGCTCCACGTCGTATTGCATCCACTGCGATTGCGTGATGCCCGTCGATGGGATGCGCATTGCGTGCATCGCGATGTCCTTCTCGTCGAGCGTCGGCACGAACTCCTGACCTAGGTTGCCGAACAGGAAAAGCGCACTGGCGAATGCGGCAATGGCAGATCCGACGACCAGGTAGCGCAGCCTAACCGCCACGCGAACCACGGGCGCGTAAAGTACCTTCGCCCAACGGACGAGGAACATGTCCTTCTCTGTGACACGCCCGCAGATGCATAGCGCCACCATCGCGGGTACGAAAGTGAGCGACAAAAGGAAGGCTGCTATTAGCGCGAAGATGACCGTCAAGGCCATCGGGTGGAACATCTTCCCCTCGATGCCGGATAGCGCGAGGATCGGAAAGTAGACGGTAATGATGATCGCCTCACCGAAGGCGGTCGCCTTGCGGACTTCCTTTGATGCATCGAATACGACGATCAGTCGCTCCTGGAGCGTCAGCAAGCGCCCCTTGTGGTGCTGCTCTTCAGCGAGCCTGCGCAGGCAATTCTCCACGATGATCACCGCACCATCGACGATCAAACCGAAGTCGATCGCGCCGAGCGACATGAGGTTGCCGCTCACTCGTCCCTGCACCATGCCTATGGCCGTCATGAGCATCGAGAGCGGGATCGCCAATGCGCAGATCAGCGCTGAACGCCAGTTCCCGAGCATGATGAGCAGCACGACCATGACGAGGATCGCGCCTTCGATCAGGTTCTTCTGAACCGTCAAGATCGTTGCATCGACGAGCTTGGTGCGGTTGAGCACCGTCTTCGCTTGGATGCCCTCGGGAAGCGAGCGCTGGATCTCGCTCATCTTCGCGTCCACGGCAGCTGCGACCGTGCGGCTGTTCGCGCCGATCAGCATCACGGCCGTGCCGACGACAACGTCTTCGCCGTTTTCGCTTGCCGAGCCCGTGCGCAGCTCACGGCCCACGCAGACCCCGTCCGAGCCGACGATATCACGGATGTAGATGGGCACCCCGTTGCGGGTGCCAATCACGATGGTCTCGATTTCTTCGATCGTTTGGATGCGGCCGGTCGCGCGAACGAGGTATGACTCGCCCTTGTGCTCGACGTAACCTGCGCCGGTGGAGACGTTGTTCTTCTCCAGCGCTTCGACGACCTCCGAGAAGGTCAGCCCATACGAGACGAGCTTCATCGGGTCCGGCTGCACGTGGTATTGCTTGACGTAGCCGCCAATCGCGTCCACGCCGGCGACGTTCTTCACGCTCTTGAGCTGAGGCCGGATGATCCAGTCCTGCACTTCTCGTAAGTATGCGGCCAGCTCAACGTCCGTGGTGAGGCGCGCGCGTTCCGGTGTGAGGTAGGCACCGTCGGACTGCCAGCCGGGTTCACCATCGCGAACCACGGCCCCCTTGCCGCGCGGGTGCTCGTACTCGACGGTGTACATGTACACCTCCCCGAGTCCGGTCGCGATCGGTCCCATTATCGTCTCGACGCCTGGTGGCAGGCTGCCGCTCGCCTCGCGCAAACGCTCGCCTACTTGCTGCCTAGCAAAGTAGATGTCTACGGCGTCTTCGAAGACGGCCGTGACCTGTGCGAAGCCGTTGCGCGAGAGCGAACGCGTGTAATCCAGGCCAGGAATGCCTGCGAGCGCATTCTCAATCGGAAACGTGACTTGCTTCTCGACCTCGAAAGGCGACAGCGAGGGAGCGACCGCGTTGACCTGGACTTGATTGTTGGTGATGTCTGGGACAGCGTCGATCGGAAGACGCTGGAGCTGGATTAACCCGAAAGCTGCAACAACCGCCGTTAGAACGACGATCAGCCAGCGATTCTTGATCGAGAGGTAGAGGAGGGATTCGAGCATGGGATGGTCTCCGTTGAATCTCAGTGCTCGTGCGCCGCGGCGCCCTTGCCCAGCTCGGCCTTGAGGATGAATGTGCCTTCGCTGACGAACAGTTCGCCTTCGACGAGGCCAGCGAGCACAGGTACGAGCCCCCCCACGGCCCGCCCGATGGTGACCGCGCGCTTCGCGTAAGTGTTAGGCTCGCCATCGACGAGCACGAACAGCGCCGGTCCGTCCTCGACGGTCTGGATTGCGCCTTCGGGCACGGCGATGACCGGAGCCGGGGACAGTTCGTCGCGGTCCATCTCGACGATCTCCGCCTGCACAAACATTCCGGGCCGCAGGCCAAGTTCCGCAATAGGTACCTCAATGCGAATCTGCGCCGTTCGTGTCGTGGGATCGACAAATGGCGAGATGAAGGCGACCGAGCCCTCGAAACGCCTGCTGCCAGCCTCAATAAGCGAGACACTGATCCAAGCCTTGGCTCCTGGATGGACCCGCAAGAGATTCGCTTCGGGAACGTCAGCAAGCACCCACAATTGAGTCGCATCCGCGAGGACCATGAGGTACTCGCGATCCGGGCCGACCAACTCGCCGAGTGTTACCTCGCGTTGCACCACGACACCGTCGATCGCCGCTCGAATCGCGTAGCGCGGAACGACCTGACCCGTGCTCGCTAGTGCCGTTATCGCGTCCTGGTGCATGCCGAGTAGTTGAAGTCGATGCGCTGCTACGGTCCGTGCAGACTCGGCAGCCTTTAGCGTAGCGATCGAGAGCTTGTGCTCTGCCTCGCGCCGCCCAACCTCAGTGAGCGAGATCCCTTGGGACTTCTCGTAGAGTCCCAGCGCACGTTCCCACGCGGCCTTGGATAGGTCCACGGCTGGGCCGGCGAACTCGACGGCGACGCAGCGCTGCAAGTAGTCAGCCTGGGCTTCACCAAGCTCGGGGCTCTCGATCACAGCAAGCTCTTGTCCGACCTTGACTGAGTCGCCGACCCGCACGGCGACCTCGGAAATGCGGCCGCGGAGCGGCGATCCGACATGCGCCATAGCCTCGGTGTTGAAACTGACGCGCGCCGGAACCGTGATCGTCGGTCGTAAAACCCAAAGCTGGGCGGCCTGCGTCTTGATCCCATAGCGAGTGATCGCATCGCTCGTGAGGGTCACCTCGTCAACGTGCTCGGATTCTCCTGTGGCCCCATGCGCATGTTCCTCCTCATGCGCGTGGTTGTTCTGCTCCACGGCGAATTGGCCTGGCACACTAGTGGCCGGATGCGCTCCTTGCTCGTCGCATGCAGCGAAAAGCAGGAGTGAAACCGCTAGCACGGTGGAATCGAGGTGGCTGCGGTGGATCATGCGGGGAGCAGAGGATGGATGTGACGTTGCTCGAGCGAAGGAGGAGTTGGACTTCATGAGGAGGTAACTCACAGCTTGGTCAATGGTGGGACGACGCCGTCGGTAGGGTGCTGAGTTGATGGCGAGTCTGGCGAGCCAGTGTCGGCCATTCGTTTGGCCGCGCCAGGGCCACCTACGGCACGCTGCAACCGAACCAGGGCGCGTGCAGCCTGCGCCTCGACTTCGATCGCCTGCGTCTGCGCAACGCGGAGGTCCTGCTCGGCCAGGAAAAGCGGAGTTACGTCGGTCTGGCCAGCGCGGTAGGCGTCTTCCGCCAGCTGCCTGCGTTCCAACTGCAGGGGAATCAACTCGTGTTCAATCCGTCTCAGGTTGGTGGCGAGTGCAGCCAGGCCCTGAAAGGCGACTCGAACCTCCTCGACCACGACTCGTTTCGCGAGCGTGAGGTCATGCCGGGCCATCAGTTGCTCGGCGGTATTGACTGCTCGTCGGGCCTTCCCGGAGTCGAAGATGGGCAGCGTCGCAGAGATCGTCGGTCCTACCTGCCACCCGCCGCCGCTCTGCCCTTCCAGCCCGGCGCTAGAGCCCTCCCAAGGTAGGAGGCGGACGAGAGCTGCTTCGTCGCCGAGAGCCTTGAGCCTCCAAGCCACGGCTTGGACCTCCGGACGAGCCAGAAGAGCGGCGTCGGTCCAATCTTGTTCGGATCGTCGGGGGAGATCCGGGCCCGTCCACGGCTCGAGGGTCCAGGTTGCAGCAGCCGACGGTTCTCCTATGAGGCGCGCGAGTCGCAATCGGTTCGTGCGCTCGTCCAATCGTGCGCGGTCGATGGAGACTTGAAGTTCCACCCGCAGCGCTCTCAGGGCTACGAGATCGCTGCGTGTGCCCTCGCCTGCGTTGAGCCGAGCTTGCGACGTAGCTACGAGGCGGTCTACCAGAACCATGCGTTCTTCGAGCAGAGGTAGGAGCACGGCGGACGCCTGCGCATCCACATAACGCTCCTGCACTTCGCTGATCACGTCGAGCGCAACGACGACGGCCTCTGCTGCAAGTGCTCTAAGCCGGTTGTCGGCAACGCGGGCGCGGGTCGGGCGCTGAAGCGCCTGAACAAACTCCTGCACAAACGAGACTTCGAACTGAGGGGTGCCCTTCCCGGCGCGAGCGATGACACCCAGGGCGGGGTTGGGAAGCAGTCGCGCTTGATCTGATTCCGCTACCCCGACGCGAACCCGTGCAAGCGCAGCTTGGAGGCCAGGGTCGGAAGTGACCGCACGTCGAACGGCGTCGCAGAGAGAGAGCGTTTCTCCGGCCGCGTCAGGCTCATCGAGCGGACTGCCCTCAGGACCGACCACACGGAACGCCAGCGGTGCCGGCAGCTGTGCGGCCAGTTCGATCGCGGTCTCGGGCGCGACCTCGGTGCGAGGCTGTGCCTTACAGCCTCCTAGCGCGATCGAAGCGAGGATGACTGACGTCGCTATCGCTGCACCAGATCGCAGCGTGTAGGGATCGCTGGTTGGATTCTGAACGCAAACACGGAATCGAATTCGCACGCAATATCTCCGAGGTATGGTCAAGAGCTGTGGACGAGAAATCCTGGGAGGTCACGCGGCGGCC
>ERZ1066137.496-NODE-496-length-28872-cov-17.130027_pt1 | contig 28872 bp, 16 predicted proteins | sample MGYA00382784_ERZ1066137 | MGnify/ENA primary metagenome ERZ1066137 (study PRJEB33369, sample SAMEA5778367) | biofilm metagenome | biome: Industrial cooling water; feature: Water cooling tower basin; material: Biofilm | place: United Arab Emirates | collected... | reverse complement strand
CGGCCTTGGCCTGCCGCGCGGCCTCCTCGGCGGCCTTCTTCGCGGCCTCCTCGGCCGCCTCGGCGGCCTGCCTCGCGGCCTCCTCGGCGGCCTTCTTCGCGGCCTCTTCGGCGGCCTTCTTCGCGGCCTCCTCGGCGGCCTTGGCCTGCCGCGCGGCCTCCTCGGCGGCCTTCTTCGCGGCCTCCTCGGCGGCCTTCGCCTTCCTTGCCGCTTCCTCGGCCCTGCGCGCCTCCTCCTCCGCCTGCTTGCGCGCCGCCTCCTCGGCCCTGCGCGCCTCCTCCTCCGCCTTCTTCCTCGCGTCGTCGCCCTTGTTGACCGCGTCCTTGCCCGCCTTCTCGACGCTCTTGCCGGCCTTCTTGAACGGCTTGCCGATCCCGAAGTCGACCTCCTCCTGCGGCGCCGGCTCCTCCTGCGGCGCGACCGGAAGCGCCGCACCGAGAGCCGACAGCGCTTCGACCAGCGCCTCGGCGTCCTCGGCTGTCGCGTCGGCCGGCAACGGGGAGCTGCGGCCGTCCGCCGGCGCCCGCAGGTCACCGGCGTCGAGCGCCGAGAGGCCGGCGTACAGCGCCTCGGCCGGGCGGACCACCGTCCACAGGTCGCCAGGCATCGCCGACCAACGGACCCGCAGGCCCGGGCACTGCAGCGAGTCTCCGGCGAGCACGCGCACGCGCGCGCGGCCGCTCGCCGGTACGGCGAGCCGTACCACCTGTCCCGCGGACCATGTGGCTGCCGTCGTCTCCTCCGCGTCGTCGACGAGCACGCGCACCGACGCGTCCGCACAGACCTCGAGCGTCTCGCCGACCGCCGCGGTGTCCACGTCGTGGCGCGGCTCGAGGTAGGCCTCGTACACGCTGCACAGCACGCGATCGCCCTCGACCGTTCCGAACGCCGCCGCGTTGGCGGCCCGCCTGTCGGCCGCCTGCGCCGCCGCCGGTGACCACACCGCGTCGGCGGGGAACAGCGCCAGCGGCAGGTGCTCACGGACCAGCGCGCCGCGGACCCGGACGTGCGCGAGCCCGGTGTCGGCCGGGTCGTGCAGCGGCAGGCCCGGCGCCGTCTGGACGCCCGCGCTGCCGCTGATCTGTCCGTGCGAACAGGTCGGGCTGCGATCGAGCACCGCGCCGGCGACGGCCGTGTCCATCGTATAGGCGATCATCAGCCCCGCCTCGTCGCCGCGGACCCGCCGCAACCACGAGATCGCCGGATCGCCGACCGCCCGCGCGCCGCGGAACACCCGGACCTCGGCGAGCATCCCGACGAAGGTCGTCGGTCCGGCGACGCTGCTGCCGAGCGTGACGCGCTCGAGCACGTCGGCCTGCAGCAGCTGGGCCAGCGTCGCGGCCTGCTCGGGCCGCTTCGCCTCCGCGACCGCCCGGTCATCGACCAGCAAGGTCGCGCCGCCGGCCGCGTCGAGGTGCAGCGCGACGTGCGTCCACGACCCGGCGACCATGATCTGTGCCCGTGACGCCGCGAGCACCGTCGCGCCGCCGATCACGACCGCGACGCCGACCCCGCCCGCGCCCCCACACGAAAGTGTCACGCGGGCGCCGGTCTGCTCGTCGACCGCCTCGAACAGCGGTTGCTCGACGTCGACCCGCTCGGCGCGGATCCACATCTGCACGGTCAACCCGCCGAGGGGCCCGCGCAGCGGCGCCGCGTCGACCGAACCGCCGGCGAGCCGCAGCGCGACCGCGCCGTCGGCCAGCGGCGCGGCGCCGCCGTCGACGCGCAACGGCCCGCTCGCGCGCGCGTGCCGGTTCCCGTCGGCCTTGTCGCGCAGCACGTCGCCGTCGACGGCGTCGAGCGGGTAGTAGGCCCACAGCCGCTTCTCGGTGCCGACGGGCGTCGCCAGCACCGGCGCGTCGGCGCGGCGCCAGATCTGCAGCTGCGCCAGACGGCCGATGAAGTTGCCCCCGCTCGCCCCGCGACCGACAAGGTTCACCGTCAACGGGCGGTCCGTCGGCGGCATCAGGGTCCCGCGCGCCGCGACGATCCCGTGGATCGCCAGCGTCGCCTCGCCCCGCGAGGTCAGCGTTGCACGCACGAGCAGCCACGCCGCGTCGGGCAGCGCGTTCGTGGCGATCGTCCGCGTCGCCCCCTCCGCGTCGACGCCGAAGCAGATCCCGCCCTCGCCGTGTGTGGCGAGGAAGATCCGCCGCCCCTCCGCGTCGCCGAGCTCGAGCACGCGCTGCCCGGACGCCTGCGCCAATCGCTGCACCCACACTTGCACTGTCAACCCCTCGGGCAGCCCTCCACCCATCGCCGGCAGCTCGACCCGATCTCCGTCCCGCTCGAAGCACAACCCCTGCATCGACTCACCCTCCGCGCCCGTTCAACCGTACGCTCCGCGACCGTACAACGCCGCGCGAGAACTCTCAAGCGTCCGCGACGCCGTCGATCGCGGCGCCGCGATCGCTCGCGCCCGCAGATCACCCCGCCGCGCGTCCGCGGCCGTCCGCGCTGCGCACAGACCCTGCACGAACCCTCGACAGGGAAGCCCAGGCGAGCCCATCGTGACAATCGTTCATCATGACAATCGAGAATCGTGACAATCGCTCACCGTGGCGAACGCCCATTCGTGACAATCGCCGCGGGCCGGATCGACACCGTCTCGCGCGGTCGGGACGAGCTCGGACACTCGCGCCCGATCGCGTCGAAGCGTGGGCCGGGCCGGAGGGCGCCTCGCTCGTCAACCTCCGGCGCCGCCGTCACGGGCCGCGGCGCAGGTGCGCGCCGCCAGGGCCGCGGCGTCGACCTGCGAGAGGCCGAGGTCGCTCCATTCGCCCGCCGGGACGCAATACGTCGAGCGCACCCGCAGCTCCGCCGCGAGCGCCGGGTCGTCGCCGAGGACGCTCCAGAAGCGCAGCTCGCCGGTCCGGGCCAGCGCCCAGACCTGCGCGCCGTCGGGGCTGAATCCGAGCGCCGTGATGCGCTCGTCGGAGATCGTGGCGAGCCCGCGCGGGAGGGCCGCGCCGAGGTCGCTCCATAGCATCAGCTGGCGCGAAGGGTCGGCGCTGACCAGCTGCGTGCCGTCGGCCGAGAAGGCGAGCAGGCGCGGAGGGGAGCGATGTCGCCGCAGGAGCGCCCGATCGACGAGGCGACCGTCGGGGCCGATGTCGACGAACGCGACGGCGCCGCCTTCGAGCCCGAGCGCGAGCATCTGGCCGTCGGGCGCGAACGCGGCGCCGAGGACGGCCGCGCGGACGACGGGCGGCGCGAGGGGATCGGTGAGATCGAGCAGGCTCAGGGTCTTCGCCGCGCCGTCGACGACGGCGAGCCGCCGCCCGCGCGGGTCGAGGAGCACCGGGGAGCCGGGCATCACCGTCACCGGCAGCGTCTCACCCGTCGCGGTCGGATCGCGGAGGCTCCGGCGGGCGAGCGCACCGTTGCGGACGGTGAACATGTGGGCGCCGCCTGGCGCCAGCGCGACGACCGCGGTGTCGGCGGCGATCGGGAGCGCCGCGGGGCGGAGGTCGATCGCGGCGTCGCGGAGGTCGCCGACGAGCAGCCGCTCGCTCCCGTCGGCCGCCGCGATCCGGACGACGAACGCGTCGTGGTCGATCAGGCGGCCCACGTACGATTCGCCGGGGGCGAGCGGGAGCTCGCGCCGGAGGGCCGGGCTCCGTTCGGCGATCGTCTCGCTGCGCAGCGGCCACGCGGCCACCACCACCGCGTCCGTCGTCGTCGCCACGGCGACCACGCGGCCCCGCTCGGCCTGCAGCACCGGCGAGCGGCGGTCGTCCGTCGCTGCGCCGGGGCCCGCGCCGCCGAACGCGAGCGCGCCGGAGCGCGGGCGGCGGAGGTCCCAGCGCCACGCGCGGCCCTTGGTGTCGAACAGCGCGACGAAGCCGCGCGCGTCGACGAATCGCCGGCGGTCCGTCGAGTCAGGTCCGCGGAGGCGCCGCGAGAGCGCCCGGGTCTCGCGGGCGCGCAGATCGATCCCCTCGGGCGAGCTCATGACCACCTCGCGGCCGACGACGCCGGCGAACGTCGCATCGAGCGGGGCGTCGACGCAGGTCGTCCGGCCGCCGATCGCCGCGCACCACTGCCTGCGCGGCTCGTCACCGGCGCCGACGGTGCGGCGCCAGCCGACGCCGCCGGGGAACACCATCACCTCGTCGATGTCGGCGAGCTGCGCCCCGTCGACCGCGTGGCGCGTCAGCGTCGCGCCCGCGCCCGGCCACGACCACGCGACCAGCGGGCCCGCGCGCGCGACCAGCCCGCCGTGGGTCGCGCGCGCGGCGGCGAGGCCCGGCGACTCGACGCGGCCGACGGGCGCGCCGGTCCACGTCTCGACCAGCGCCGCGTCGGCGCCGGCCCGGCAGATCCGCTGCTCGCTGCCGGCGTCGAGCGTCAGGCAGCCCTCCCGCGCGCCGCGCGGCTCGAGGCGATCGCCGGCTGGCTCGAAGACCAGGTGGGTCTCGCCGGCGACGAGGACCACGCGCCCGCTCTGCGCGCCGACGGCGAGGTCGCGTTCGGGGCCCGCGCGCAGCTCGACCTCGCTGCGCCGCTCGAGCGTGTCGTCGCGGCGCGCCCACACCTCGATCGTCGTCGGCCGCACGACGTACAGGTGCGCGTCGGACGGCGCGAACGCGAGGGCCTGCACGGGGCCGGCGCCGGGGAACACGCGGGCCTCGCCGCGGCCGGCCCAGTAGCCGCGCAGGGTGCCGTCGGCGAGTCCGGCGACGAACGATCCGTCGGCGGTGAAGGCGACGTGCTCGGCCGGCGTCGCGGGCCCGTCCCAGATCGCCGGCAGCGGCGTCTGAAGGGTGTTCCACGCCAGATCGCGCCAGCGCGGGAGCTGCTCGCCCGGGAGGTCCCGCAGCAGCGCGGCGGCCAGGTGGGGCCGGTCGGCGCGCAGCAGCTCGGCCATGACGAGGCGGGAGGTGACGTCCATGCGCGCCGCGGCGCCGTCGGCCCGCGCCCGGTTCGCCTCGGCGTCGCGGAAGTTGGCGACGGCGCGGACGTACAGCGCCGACACGACGGTCAAGAAGACCGCGAGGGTCCCGATCGCGGCGCCGACGAGGCCGCGGCGCAGCCGCGCTTGACGGGTCGCGCGCGCCTCGCTGACCGCCAGCATCTCGCGCGCGTCGGCCGGGACGTCGTCGGCCTCGAGGCCGTGCACGAGCTCCTGGGCGAACGCGAGGGCCTTGCCGGTCAGCGGTCCGTACGCGCGCCACTGGGCGACCAGCCGGGCGAGCTCGTCGGCCATCGTCAGGCGGCGGAGGTCGGCCTGGTACCACGTCCACAGCCGGCCCCAGCGGCGGATCAGCGCCTCGTGGGCGACCTCGAGGGTCGCGCGCGCCGGGTCGTCGCCGCGGCGCACGAGCAGCCGCGCCGCGACCAGGGCCGCGAGCGCCCGGTCCCACGCCTCCGGATCGCGACGCGAGCGCAGGCCCGCGATGTCCTCGCGCCGGCGGGCGCCGGTCGCCGGATCGCCGCCGAACTGGACCAGGCGGACGAAGGTCCGCCGCGCCTGCTCGCGGGCGGCGTCGTCGAGGCCGTCGACCAGCGCGTCCGCGTGGCGTGCGAGGGCCCCGTGCACCCCGCCGGACGCGTCCAGGGCGGCGTGGGTCAGCACGTCCCCCTCGCGTCGGCGCCACAGCTCGTCGAGCACGTACTCGAGCAGCGGCAGCGCGTTGCTCTCGCCGCGGAGCTCCTGGATCAGCCGCTCGGCGAGGCCGGCCTCGACGCGCAGGCCGACGCGCTGCGCCGGCCGCTCGATGACCTCGCGCAGCGCGGCGGGCGACAGCTCGGCGACGAAGACGCGGTGCGCCTCGTCGTAGACCAGCGCGTCGAGGCGGGTCCCGCGGTCGTCGAGCACGAGCTCGCCGCAGCGGCCGGCGAAGTCGACGCGCAGGGTCGCGATCACCGCGACGCGCTCGTCCGGGCGGGTCACCAGGCCCCACAGCGACCGCACGAAGGCGGCCGCGCCCGCGGCGTCCCCCTGATCGATCGCGTGGGTGAACACCTCCTCGAACTGATCGACGATCAGCACGAACGGCTCGCCGGCGCGGCGCGTCCGCAGCACCGCGTCCAGCGCCTCGGCGGGGACGCGCCCGGGCCGGATCACCGCGACCTGCCGGCCCTGCCGCTCGAGCGCCGCGCGGGCGGCCGCCAGAACGAGCGACGACTTGCCGGTCCCCGAGGCGCCGGCGACGACGAGCAGGCGCGGGCGGCCGCCCTCGATCAGCGCGTCGAGGTCGCCCAGGACCTCGGCGAGCTCGGCGTCGCGGCCGAAGAACAGCCCCGCGTGCTCGCGCTCGAACGCGAGCAGCCCGCGGTACGGGCGGACGACGAACGGCCGCGTGCCGGCGTCCGCGTCCGCGTGGCTGTACAGCTGGTAGGCCGCCCAGTCGGGGCTGCCGGCGGCGAGCAGGCGCTCGCGGCCGGCCTGCAGCGCCTGCTCGATCGAGCATGCCCCTTCCAGCATGCCCTTCAGGACATGACCCGTCAGCGCGTGGGCGCTCGCGCCGGCGACCGGCCAGCGCGGGGCGATCACCGCCGCGAAGCCGCCGCGGTGCAGCTCGTGGGCGGCGCTGCCGAGGTGCGCGCCGATCGCCCCGGGGTTGCCGCCGTCGCAGGCCATCAGCATCACGGCCCGCACGTGGCCGGCGAACGGCGCGAGGGCCCGGCGCAGCGCCCCGCCGTCGATCACGACGCGGCCGCCGCGGCCGTCGTCGAGGCCGAGCCCGTAGCCCGAGCCGACCGGCGCGCCGTGGCACAGCAGGTACAGCAGATCCGGCGGGTCGCCGGCCTCCACGCGCGCCGCGAGGGCCGCGGCGAGCCCGGCGAGCGAGGCGTCGCCGATGACGTCGCGCGAGGCGTCGAACCCGAGCCCGCCGGCCTGCAGCGCCGCGGCGATCGCGTCGATCGCGAAGCGCTCGCCGACGTTGCCGAACGCGCGCGACCACGCGACGAGCACGCGGCCGCCCTCGCGGTGCGCCGGCCGGGCGGTCGGCGCGGCGCGGGCGCCCGGCCAGCGGTAGACGAGCTCGACGCCGGGCAGCTCGCCGAGGTGTCGCGCCGCGCGGCCGATCGTCAGCAGCTCCCACGGCAGCGCGTACAGCTCGGCCGCGGCCGCGGCGATCTCGACGCGGACCGGGCGGCGCTCCTGGGCCGCGCGCTCGATCGCCTCCTCGATCGCGGCGAAGCGGGTCGTCGCCAGCAGCCGGCGCAGCCGCTCGCCGAGCGCCTGGACCGCCGCCGGATCGCGGCCGTCGCGGACCCGTGCGAGCGACTCGAGCAGCGCGTCGTCCCACCGCAGCGTCGCGGCCGCGTAGGTGCCGTCGTCGCTGCGCAGCAGGTACTCCTGCACGCCGAAGCGGAACGCCGCGCCGTCGTCCTGCTCGACGCGGACCAGCTCGAGCACCGCGGACAACCCCGGCTCCCGCACCCTGCCTCCCCGGACGTCACGCTAGCACGACCCGCGACGAGCGCGGCGTCCGCGGCTTCGTAAAGGAATCATCGCAGCCGGCGCGAGACCGTCCCCGCTCCACCCTGCGATCGACGGGAGGCCGCGAGCGAACTCGCCAGTCCAGGCGGGCTCGCGTTGTCGCTGGAGAGGTCGCGTGCTCGGGTGCACTCGAGTCCCCGGGCGAGGTCGAGCGGCGCTCGACGAGGTTGGACAATGTCGATAGTTTGTCGAACGTGCTGCGGGGAGCCGGCTGGCGAGTCGTGCGTTGAATGTCGTGACCGGGGGGTCGCGATGTCGGCACGAGCGGAGCGCCGCTCGACGCGACCCGGCCCACCTGGTATGGCTTGGGGATGCTTCGTCCGATCTCGCGCGCCCTGCTGCTCGGTCTCCTCGGCCTCGGCGGCTGCTCCGACATTCCGACCGCCGCGGAGGCGGGCATCTCGTTCCCGACGACGCCGGTCGGCTGGCCCGAGGGGGTCGAGTGCCTCAACGACCAGAACCCGGGGTTCGCCAAGGAGGTGCTGATCGGCAGGACGCGCACGATCGTGGTCGCCGGCGGCGACGACCCGATCTCGGACGCCGACTGGCAGGAATTCAGGCCCGGCATCGGCAATCAGAAGAACGCCGACCGCAACCTCCTCTTCGGCTCGTCGTGCTTCGCGCGCTCGCCGTACGAGTCGGCCGACTGTGTGGGCGACGCATGTCGTTCGGTCGTCGAGCTCAAGGGTCATACGTGGATCGAACTGTCGGCGATCGAGGCGATGGATTGCATCCCGGCCGGGACCGAGGATTGCGGGGTCGAAGGCGTCCCGCCGGGCGCCCTCAGCGTGACCGTGACCCGCAAGTGCCACGAGCTCGTGTTCACCGGCGAGGCGTGGTTTCTGGTCGGGCCGGCCGGCGAGCTCGCGGTGATGCACGCGACCGAGGCCGCCCAGCCGACCGACGACGTCACGCTGCCGAGCGGCTGGAGCCTCGAGCGGCGCGACCTCGACGAGCCGCTGGTGCTGCACCCGTTCGGTGTCGGCGACGACTGCTTCTACAACATCATCCGCGACCACCGGGTCCAGGCGTACCACCAGATCGGCTTCGCCGGCGAAACGTACCCTTGAGCCGCGGGCGCTCGTGCGTCGGAGGCCGGCGTCGTGCGCCGTGGCGGGCCCACGTGAGCGCCTCGGCGGCGTCCGATCTCGGCCGTGGAGGGGTTCAAAGCACAGTGCAGCCAGTGCAGCCGCTACGAGATCGGCGGGCCCGGCGGGGCGCGAGCGGGCGGCGACGCATGGGGCGTGCTCTATTCGCCGCAGCGCAGGCCGCGGGCGGTCAGGGCGTCGAGCGGGGCGTCGAGCAGGCCGGAGAACCAGTCGCCGCGGTAGACGATCCGCCAGCCGCCGGGCCAGACGGCGACGAGCATGCGCGCCGACGAGGCGAGCTGGAAGGCCTTCTCGAAGCGCAGCTGGTCGAGCGCGGCGAGCCGGGTGCCGGCGGCGTCGGTCACCTGATTCGCGGCGCGGTCGAGGACGAGGACGGCGTGGCGCGGGTCGAGCGGCCGCTCGAGCGCGGCCCGACGCCAGCGCACGAACAGGACCAGCAGCCCGCCGGTGACGACCGCGACGGCGAGCGCGATCAGGCCGGCGGTCGCGCTGCCGCCGGGGATGAACGGGAGCACGGCGGCCTGGACGGCGCAGATGAAGGTCAGCAGGGCCGCGACGAACACCGCGTAGGCGGGGACGAGGCCGCGGCGGCGGAAGAAGAACAGGCGCTCGCCCTGCTCGGCGAGCACCCACGCGCCGTTGTCCGCGAGCGGCTCCACGCGGGCACGATACCACGGGCCGTGCGCGAGCGAGGCGCGTGCGGAGGTGCGCGCGCGGGCGATCGGGCGTAGGGTGAGGGCCATGCAGGGCACGACGAATGCACAGCGACTCGCGCGCGTCCGCGCGCTGGTCGAGTACCTCTGCTCGCCGGTGTGCGCGGGGCGAGAGCCGGGGACGCCGGAGGGGATCGCGGCGCGGACGCGGATCGTGGAGGAGCTCCGGGCGGCGGGCGCGGGCCCGGCGGGGACCGGGGGCTATTTGCAGCCGGTGCCCGGCTGCGGCGCCAACGTGCTCGCGGAGGTCCCCGGGGCCGGGCCGCTCGCCGAGCGCGCGATCGTCGTCGCCGCGCACTACGATCACCTCGGCAAGGCCGGCGGCGGGCAGGCGTACTGGGGGGCGGACGACAACGCGGCGGCGGTGGCGATCCTGGTCGAGGTCGGGCGCGAGCTGGTGGGGCAGCGGGCTGCGGGTCGGCGGGTGATCCTGGCGGCGTACGACGGCGAGGAGCCGCCGCACTTCCTCGCCGGGACGATGGGCTCGATGTACCACGTGGCCCACCCGACGGTGCCGCTGGCGAATATCGACATGATGGTGTGCATGGATCTGTGCGGCCACGCGATCGGGCCGGAGGGGCTGCCGGCGGCGGTCCGCGACTCGGTGTTCGTGCTCGGCGCGGAGCTGAGCGAGGGGACGGCGGCGCTGGTCGACACGGCGGCCGAGCCGGGCGGAATTTATCCGCGGCGGGTCGACCTCGACGTGATCCCGCCGCTCAGCGATTATTACGCGTTCCGCGAGGCGGGGGTGCCGGTGCTGTTCCTGACGTGCGGGCGCTGGCAGCATTATCACCGGATCACCGATACGCCCGACCGCCTCGATTATCGCAAGATCGCGGCGACCGTCGATTACCTGGCGCGGCTGGTCCAGCAATTGCGCGCCCGGCCGGAGGCGCCGGTGCGGCTGCACGGCAATGCGCGCGACGACGCGTCGACGGTCGCGTCGCTGCTGGCGCTGGCGCGGCTCCTGGCGTCGGACGCGGCGACGGCGGCGGTGAAGAACCTCGAGTCGCTGGCCGCGGCGGCCGCGAGGGGTCCGCTGACCCCGGCGCAGCGGGCCCGGATCTCGATGATGGTGCAGGCGCTCGAGCAGGCGCTCGCGTGAGCGCGTGGGCGCGGGCGGGCGCGGGCCGCGGGGGGCTTGCTTCGGGCGCGAGGATCGGGTTCTCCTGGGCAGGTGGTCGTTGTCGGGCTTGGAAGCCCGAGAGGCTGCGCAACGCCGAGCGCAGGTCAGGTCGCTGCAGACCTGCGCGGCGGGAGCGCGCCGGCCGGCGACGTTGACATAAAGGACGGAACCTCGCGCTCGGCGCGGGCCAGCGTCTCCTCGATCTCGGCCATCACCTTGCCGATGCCGAGGACCCGCTCCCATACATTACCGCGCTTGAAGCGTTGCACGACTTCGCGGGCCTTGGCGATCGAGTCCCTGTGCGCCGTGAGCTTGCGTCTGAGCTGGAACTCGGACTCCGGCGAGTGGTCGAAGTCGAGGTTCCGTTGGTCGACAAGAAAGCCCCTGAAGACCGGGTTGTTGAGCCGCTTCTGCAACAACACGAGGCGCTCGAGCGCGGCCTTCGAGGCGCGCTCGCCGTTCGCCCGCACGGTGGGCTCACACCGATCGGCGCAGATGATGCTGTCCGGATTGATCCCGCTGCGCTTCTCGCGGAGGTGCGACCGGCGGTGGATGCAAGAGAGCACGTAATGGACGAAGAACAGGAAGTGAGCGATGTTGTAGCGGGTCGTGATGGTGTTCAGGTCCGCGATCACCGTGTCGGTGATCGCTCGTCGCACCGTCCCGTCCTGGGGAGCGACCATGTGCTCCGCGAAGCACTGGAGGATGTAACGCATATGAGGCGTCCGGAGCAGGTTGTTCGCGGTCTTGGTGGCGAACTCCAGCACCGTGATGTCCGAGCCCTGCATCTTCTCTCGCTGCGGGTTCTCGGTGGCCTCGTTCCACTTCGCGGCCATCGTCCAGAACAGATCGATGTCGCCCCACAGCTCGCTGAGCAGGGAGATGCTCTCGAGCCTGCGGATGAGCTCGGAGAGGTTGGTCTCGAACTTCGAGTTCTGGCTGTCGTCGAGCACCTGGCTGCCGCTCCGCTTGCGGTAGTCGGCCTGCGCCGCGCGCATGAACAGGGTGTAGACGGCCAGGGCGCCCATCCCGTAGAGGTCGGTGGCCGCCGACCACTGGTGGATCTCGCTGTAACACGGGAGCGAGATGATCGTCTCGGTCGGGATCTGGTCATCCGGTGCCGCGTACGCGGCGATCCGCTCGTGGAGCACGCGGGCGAAGCGAGGGTGGCACAAGAAGAGGAGCATGCCCGGCCGCGCCTCGCATCGGATGACCTCGAAGACGAAGTCGCGCAGCCGCAGGCGATCCTTGGGGCGCGGCAGATCGAGCGCGTCGAACGGGTGGTCCTGGGCCGGGCGCGCGCGCTCGATCAGCTCGTCCCAGGCCGCGTGGAGCTCCTCGCGCAGGCCGTCTCGCAGCCCGGGCCCGCCGGGGGAGCGCATCAGCTTCTCGCGCCATCCCAGGCAGATGAGGTAGGGTTTCGCGGACTCGACGGGATCCGACAGGACCACCGCGACGTCCGCGAGCTCGCGCTCGATCCCGTGCCTGCGCTCCGGCGCGTAGAAGAGGCTCGTGCGCTGGCGGCTGACGCTCGCGCCGGCCATCGTGTTGCCCGAGATGACCGGGGCGTCGCCCGACCGCGAGGGATCGACGCTGAAGCTGCCATAGTCGCCGACGGCGAATCGTGACGGATCGCTCGGGTCTCCCATCGCCATGATGTTGGCCGGGCGGATGTCCCCGTGCAGCAGGCCGCGCTCGTGCAGCGTATCGATCCCGCGGGCGATCTGGATGTGCAGCTCGTAATGTTGGTTGAGGCGCCATTCGCGTTGACGCTCGCCGTCGCACACGACCGATTGGAGGGTCGTGCAGGCCCAGTGGTAGATGATCGAGGGGAGCCCCGTGTACCAGACGACCGTCTCCGTCTCCTCGGCGAGGGCCCCTCGCAGCGGGCCCTGCTTCGGCTGCTCGGTCGCGTGCTTCTTCCCGCGGATCTCGACGAAGTAGGGCTCCTCGAATTCCGTGGCGAAGCCGTTCTGCCCGTGCCCGGTGGTCGGGTTCGGGTCCTTCATGCGCTCCCAGATCTCCCGGTGCAGCCACGCGAGATCGCTGTGGGCTCTCGGCGGGAAGACGTGCAGCTCGCCGGTGACGGCGTCGACGCGGCAGCTGACGATCCGCGGCGGTCGGTCCTTCGGGAACGAGATCAGAACGATGTTGCCGTCCTGCTTCGTCCGCGGGTCGTCCGGGTTCCCGCGCAGCTCGCGGACTCCGCGGAGGAGCCCGAATTGCAGGCGTTCGATCGGGACGAGCCCGGTGTAGTAGGTTCGATCTCGGTTGGCCTCGCGGACGAAGCTCGCCTCCGTCTCGACGATGTGCCGGATGAACTCGTTCTCGCGCAGGGTGTCGGCGATCAGCCGCGGGATCTTGAGCGCCAGGCGATCGCTCGGTCGGCCCGGGCTCGGCTCCTCGTGGAGCGGGATCACGCAGCCGAACGCGCCCTCGAAGCAGGCGCCGTGGACGTGGCCGGTGCCCGTGACCTCGATGTACCATTCGCGGTTGATGTACAGCCTGTACGGCTGTTGCGCGGAGTTGAGGGCGGTGCGGCCGGGGGGCCGGCCTTCGGGCGTTTGGGGGGCGGCGGGGCTCGCAGGAGGTGCCGGCCTTGGCGTGGGAGCACTTTTCATGATTGGACCTGCAATTCGACGACGAGCGTTCGGGGGTCCGGTTCGACGTCAGTCGGGGTGGGACCGTCGATCAGGAGGACACGATGGTTCAGCGTGATATCGAAGGCCGGGTCCTTGCCGCGTCCGCGGGGATAGTACGAGTACGTCGAGCGGCGCGGGGCCTCACAGTCGTGCTCGTCGAGCGGTTCCTCGGCCGCGGCTGGACTCACGTCGTGGGAGACGATGGTATGGACCACGGAGCCGCGGCGGATCAGACGCGGGAACGCGTCGATGTTCAGCACGGAGCCGTGGAGGCCCAGCACCAGCCTGGCGCCGAAGCGCGAGAGGCCGAAACAACCATCGATGTACGGGAGGATGTCGATCTCGACGCCCGACGTGAGGAACACGCGGTTGGGCGGCGCCTTGGCGCGGAGCGAGGCGCCGTCGGCGTCTCCGGCCAGTCGGCTGCGGACGGCGACGAGCTCCGCGCTGTGAGAGCAGTCCCTGTGAGCCTCCGCGAGGCGCTCGAGGGTGGCGGACAGCGTGCCCCGCTCCGAGAGGAGCGTGATGGCCTTCATCGCGACGTCGGCCTGGGAAGCGCCGATACCGGGCAGCTCCGGGACGATTTCCCTGCTCTCCGGGCCGTGTTCGAGGAACACCCTGAGCTGGCGGTCGTCGGCGAAGATCCGCAGGAGGAGCCGCCAGAGCCTGACGTCGACCGATGGGTTGGTGTCCGTCCATTGCTGCAGCATCGCGTTGCACTCGTCCTGTGCTTGTCTCCGGATCCGGAGATCAATTGCGGATCGTGAGAAAACCCTGTGCGGAATATTTCATGGGAGGGGCGGTCGAGCAACCGAGTGAGCGGCTCCCATGCGAAGGAGCAGCAATCCAAGCAAAGTGGTGGAGCCTTCACTGTCGACGGCGCCTCATGACGCGTGCCTCCCTGGCGTGGCGTCGGGTCACAGGATGCAGCCGAAGGCGGGGACGAGGAGGATCGCGGTGCGTGAGCCGGGGGTGTCGTCGGCGGCGGCGGCGATCGATTCGCAGGGGACGCCGCGGGCGACGAGGGCGTCGCGGACGGCCCCGGCCCGCTGGGCGGCGAGCTCGGGCGGGTCGCTGGCGGCGCGTCGGCCGAGGACGACGAGGGTCGGCCAGAACTGGGTCTGGGAGGGCTCGGCGAGCGCGCCGGTCCGCCAGCGGCGGGCGATCCGGTCGAGGTGCGGGCCGGCGCTGGCGGGCAGCGCGTGCGACCGGGCGGCGAAGACGAGGTCGGGGAGGGCGAGGGGGTGGCAGGCGAGGTGAGCGCGGGCGGTGCTGGTGTCGGTGAGGCGGGGCGCGCTGCAGGTCGGGTCGGTGAAGGCGGCGATCGGGTCGGTCGGCAGGCGGGTCGTGGTCGCGTCGCTGTCGGCGAAGGCGGCGAGGACGGGCGGGGCGACGGGGGCCGCGGGCGCGTCGGGAGCGGGCGGCGAGCTCGGCGGGTCGAGGACGACGAGCGAGAGGTCGCCGTCGTCGCGCGAGATCCGGGCGAGCACGGTCGCGGCGAGCTCGAGGTGGAGCCGGTGGAGGCCGGCGGTCGGGTCGAGGACGTCGGTGCCCGGGGGACGGCGGCCGAGGTGAGTCAGGACGAGCTGGCCGTCGACGAGGCCGCGCAGGCGGGCGGGGATCGCCCAGCGGATCGCGCCGCGGAGGTCGTGGGCGAGCGTGCCGGCGGAGCCGAGGACGAGCAGCTGGGCGTCGTGGAGCGCGAGGTGGTCGACGCTCGCGAGCCGGCGGCGGGCGACCGGGGCGCCACTCTGCGGATCGAGCCACTCGAGCGCGCCGGCGCGGGGGAGCGCGGCGCCGGCGGGCTCCCACGAGGCGAGCCAGCGCTCGCCGCGGAGGACGACGAGGGCGTCGCTGTCGCGCGACCAGAGGTCGGTGAGGGTGGTCGGATCGACGGCGGTCCAGCGGCGGCCGTCGCGGGCGAGCAGGAGGGCGCGGCCGTCGACGAGGCGGGCGCCGCGGAGCGCGACGGGGCCGCCGGTGCGGCTGGCGAAGGTGCGTGAGACGGGGCCGGCGTCGCCGAGGCGGATCGCGCGGACGCTGCCGGTCGGCGTGGCGGCGAGGACGAGGCCGGTGTGTGGATCGAGGTGGATGTCGAGGTCGGGCCCGAGCGAGCGGGTGTCGAGGAGCGCGGCGCTGCGGAGGTCGACGCGATCGAGCCGCGCCGCGCCGTCGCGCCAGTGGACGAGCGCGGCGGTCGTCGCGTCGGCGGCGACGATCTGCGGTGAATGGAGGCACAGCGCGTCGAGGGCGCGGCCGCGGACGGTGAGGAGGGGGGCGCCGTCCGGGCCGAGGAGCTCGAGGGCGCAGGCGCCGACGGTGGCGAGGGCCTCGCCGAGGGCGAGGGCGCGGCGGTGTCCGGCGGGGGCGCGGCGATCGACGACGGCGCCGGTCGCGAGGTCGATCGATCGGGCCCACGCGGCCTCGTCGGCGCCGACGCCGAGGGCGAGGGCGGCGGTCGAGGTCGCGGCGAGGCTGTGCCAGCGGAGCGCGTCGGTCGGCGCGGTCTGCCAGCGGCGCGCGCCGGTGCGGGCGTCGACGAGGACGAGGGCGCCGTCGGGCGCGACGAACAGGGCGCGCTCGCCGAGCACGAGCGTGGGGCTGTCCGCGGCCCGGAGGTGCGCCCAGCGCAGCGGGTTGGCCGTGGCGGCGCTCAGCCGCGTCCACGCGTCCGAGCCCGGCGCGACCGCGGGATCGCGCGGCGTCGGGGCGGGAGCGGGCGGGGGGATCGGTGGTGGTGAGGATCGGGGCGGCGAGGTGGATCGCGCGGGCGCCGGGGCGGATGCTTGCGGGGCGGCGCAGGTGACGAGGGCGAGCAGGAGGCCGAGCGCTCCGCCGATTCGAGGACGCAGCGGTGCGGCGGGCATGCGCGCGAGGATCGCACGATCACGTCCGCGGCGCAGGGGCGCGAGGGGGCGCGAGCGGGGCGCGGAGGCGCGCCGGGCGAGCGGGCGCGGGAAGCTGCCCGGAAGGACAGGTGCGTGGGTTCACCTCGGCGGGCAGGCGCCGCCGAGCTCGACGGCGCGGCGGCACCAGGCGACCGCGCAGTCGACGGGGGTCTGCGCGGCGCAGGCGCGCTCGGCCCAGCGGGCGGCCTGGGCGGGATCCTTGGCGGGATCCTTGGCGGCGCCCTGGTCGCTGTGGGCCGGGTCGTAGATCTGCGACAGGCCGATGCAGGCGGCGCCGAGGCCGGCGGCGCACTGCTGCTCGAGACGGGCGAGGCGCTGCTTCCACAGCGCGGCGGCGCGGTCGGAGCGGCCGGCCTCCTGGTGGCGGAGCGCCGCGGTGACGCAGGCCCACGGGTCGCCGCGGTCGCAGGCGGCCTCGTGGAGGGCGAGGGCCCGCGCGGCCAAGCGGGCCGCCAGCTCCGGGGCGCTCGTCTGCAGGGAGAAGGCGCGGGCGGTGCAGGCGTCGGCGAGGCCGGCCGCGCAGGCGCGGCGCCACAGGTCGAGGTGCTCGGGGCGGACCGGCGCGGCGGGGTCGGAGGCGGCGTTCGGGTGAGGGGCGATGTCCCAGCACGACCGGGCGTCGCCGCGCGCGCACGCGGCCTGGCCGCTCTGCTCGGCCTGGCGCAGCAGGTCGGCCGCGCGGGCCTCGTCGCGCGGGCCGCCGAGGATCCCGCTGAAGTGCATCGCCGCCTGGGCGCAGCCCTCGGCGTGGCCGAGCTCGCAGGCGCGGACGAGCAGCGCGCCGGCGCGCTCGGGGCTGCGGTCGGGCGGGACGAACGGGTCGCCGAGCAGGTGCATCGTGCCGAGCTGCGTGCAGGCCCGGGCGTCGCCGCGGTCGCAGGCGGCGGCGCAGGCGTCGGGGCGCCCGCAGGGGGCGGCGAGCAGCGGCTGGACGGGGGCGGCGAGCGCGTTCTCGTCGGACGGCGGCCCGGCCGGGGCGGACGTCGCCGCGGCCGGCTCGCCGTCGCGCGGGGCGGCCGCGCAGCCGGCGAGCGCGATGACCGCGAGGACATGTGCGATCAGGCAGGTATGGACATTGAGCAATGACAGCACCGCGGCGTCAGCGTACGCGACGCCGCGGGCGGGAGGCCGGAAATTCCTGCGTCAGGGCCAGGCGACGCGGCCGGCGCGCTCGAACCACCAGTAGAGGCCGCAGAAGACCATCGCGTTGAGCACGTCGCCGCCGAGCTTGTCGCGCAGCTCGGACGGGCGGCACAGCACGATCTCGATGTCCTCGCCCTCGTCGAACGACGTCTCGCCGGTGCGGACGCAGCCCTCGGCGAGGACGGTGAAGCAGCGGTTGTGCTGGAAGGCGGCGTTGGGGGCGACCTCGCCGAGGCGGGAGATCGCGGCGGCGGTGTAGCCTGTCTCTTCGAGCAGCTCGCGGGCGGCGGCCTGCTCGGGCGACTCGCCGGGCTCGATCGCGCCGGCCGGCAGCTCGAGCTCGAAGCGGCGGGTGCCGTGGCGCCACTGGCGGACGAGCACGAGATCGCCGTCCGGGGTCAGGGCGACGAGGTTGACCCAGTCGGGCGCCTCGAGGGTGACGTAGGGGCGGACGGAGCCGGTGCGCGGGTGCTCGGCCGCGTGCTCGCGGACGCGGAAGATCGGGGTCGACGCGAGCTCGCGGCTGTCGCCGTAGCGGAAGGGCTTCAGCATCGGGGGAGCGTAGCGGATCACCGGGCGAGCCGGAGGCCGCCCCCGCAGGAGCTGCTCGAGGCGCCCGGGGTCGACCGGCTCGACGAGGTGGACGTCGAAGCCGGTCTGCAGCGCGCGTTCGACCTGCTCGGGGGCGCCGTCGCCGGTCGGGGCGATCAGGCGCAGCGGGACGTCGCCGAAGCGCGCGCGGGCCTGCAGCCCGGGCAGCCGCCCGGACATCTCGTCGCGTCGAATCTGACCTGTTCCCGGGGACAGGAGAGGATCGGCGCGTTCGAGGGGTCTGGGGGCCCCATGTGCGCAGGGAACGCCGTTGGACGGGCGGGCGGCGCGGGCAGCGAACCCGTGCAAGCTTGTTCGTACATGTCGAGCGTCGAGCACAGCAGTGCCCCCGAGACGCCGGGGGTCCCGTTCACCGGGTCGGGCGAGATGGCCGCCTTGATGCGGGCCACGGACTGGGCGAGCACGCCGCTGGGCCCACCGGAGTCGTGGCCGACCGGCCTGCGGACGATGGTCGCGGTGATGCTGGGGAGCCGGTTCCCGATGCTGGTGTGGTGGGGGCCGGAGCTCCTGCACCTGTACAACGACGCGTACCGGCCGATCCTCGGGGACAAGCACCCGGCGTCGCTCGCGGCGCCCGCGCGGGAGGTGTGGGCGGAGATCTGGGACATCATCGGGCCGCAGGCCGCGGGGGTGCTCGCCGGCGGACCGGCGACGTGGAACGAGCACCTGCTGCTGCCGATGAACCGCAAGGGGTTCGTCGAGGAGACGTACTTCACGTTCTCGTACAGCCCGGTGCCCGACGACGCGGGGGCGCGCGCGGGGGTGCTGGTGACGGTGCAGGAGACGACGGAGCAGGTGCAGGACGAGCGGCAGCTGCGGACGCTGCGCGAGCTGGCGGCGCGCTCGACCGAGGCGGCGACGGTCGACGAGGCGTGCGAGACGGCGGCGCGGATCCTCGCGGACAACGACGCCGACGCCCCGTTCGCGCTGCTCTACCTGGCCGAGGGCGAGCGGGTCGAGCTGGCGAGCGCGGCCGGGTTCGCGGGCGAGGCGCCGCCGGCGGCCGAGCGCTGGCCGCTGGCCGAGGCCGAGCGCGCGGGCGGGCCGGTGCTCGTCGAGGGGCTGGTCGCGCGGGTCGGCGAGCTCCCCGGCGGCCGCTGGCGGACCCCGCCCGACGCGGCGATCTGCGCGCCGCTGAGCCGCCAGGGGCTCGAGCCGTACGGCTTTTTGGTGTGCGGCGTCAGCCCGCGGCGGCGGCTCGACGAGCGCTACCGCGGGTTCTTCGCGCTGGTCGCCGACCAGGTGGCGACCGCGATCGCCAACGTGCGGGCGCACCAGGAGGCGCGCGTGCGGGCCGAGGCGCTGGCGGCGATCGACCGCGCCAAGACGGCCTTCTTCAGCAACGTCAGCCACGAGTTCCGCACGCCGCTGACGCTGCTGCTCGGTCCGCTCGACGAGCTGCTGCGGGCGCCGGAGCTGTCGGGGGCGTCGCGCGAGCGGCTCGAGCTGGCGCACCGCAGCGCGCAGCGGCTGCTGCGGCTGGTCGGGGCGCTGCTCGACTTCTCGCGGCTCGAGGCCGGGCGGGCGCAGGCGACCTACGAGCCGACCGACCTGGCCGGGGCGACCGCCGACCTCGCCAGCGCGTTCCGCTCGGCCTGCGAGCGCGCCGGGCTGCGCCTTGTCGTCGACTGCCCGCCGCTCGGCGAGCCGGTGCACGTCGATCGGGACATGTGGGAGAAGATCGTCCTCAACCTGCTGTCCAACGCCTTCAAGTTCACGCACCGCGGCGAGATCGCGGTCCGCGTGCGCCGCGTCGGGACCCGCGTCGAGCTCGCGGTGCAGGACACCGGCGCCGGGATCCCGGCCGAGGAATTGCCGCGGGTGTTCGAGCGGTTCCACCGCGTCGAGGGCGCCCGCGGGCGCACCCACGAGGGCAGCGGGATCGGGCTCGCGCTGGTGCTCGAGCTGGTCAAGCTGCACGGCGGGACGATCGAGGTCGCCAGCGAGGTCGGCGTCGGGACGACGTTCACGGTGGCGCTGCCGCTCGGGACCGCGCACCTGCCGGCGGACCGGCTCCGCGACCCGCGAGGCGACGGCGCGCCGGTCCACGCGGCGGCGTTCGTCGCCGAGGCGCAGCGCTGGTTGCCGGACGCGGCGGAGGCCGAACCGCCGCCGGCGAGCGCCGAGGGGCCGCCGGCGAGCGCCGAGGTGCGCGCGCGGATCGTGCTCGCCGACGACAACGCCGACATGCGCGACTACCTGCGGCGGCTGCTCGGCGCGCGCTGGGACGTTGAGGCGGTCGCCGACGGGCGCGCGGCGCTCGCGGCGGCGCGGCGCCGCCGGCCGGACCTGGTCGTCACCGACGTGATGATGCCCGGGCTCGACGGCTTCGGCCTGCTGGCGGCGCTGCGCTCCGAGGAGGCGACGCGCGACCTGCCGGTGCTGGTCGTGTCGGCGCGCGCCGGCGAGGAGAGCCGCGTCGAGGGCCTACGGGCCGGCGCGGACGACTACCTGGTCAAGCCGTTCTCGGCCCGCGAGCTGCTGGCGCGGGTCGAGGCGCTGTTGCTGCGCGACCGGCTGCGCTCGCTCGAGGCGAGGCACGCGCGGCGGATGGCGCGGATCTTCGCGCAGGCGCCGGTGGCGATCGCGATCCTGCAGGGGCCGGCGCTGAGCTACGAGTTCGCCAACCCGCCGTACCAGGCGCTGGTGTGGGGCCGCCCGGTGCTCGGCAAGCCGCTCCGCGAGGCGCTGCCGGAGCTGGAAGGACAGGGGGTCGTCGAGGTCCTCGAGCGCGTGTACGCGACCGGCGAGCCGTTCGTCGGCCGGGCGCTCCCGGTGCTGCTGCGCCGCGGGCCCGACGAGCCGCTGCAGGAGTGCTTCTTCGACCTGGTGTACCAGCCGCTGGTCGACGACGCGGGCCGCGTCGAGGGGATCGCGGCGGTCGGCTTCGAGGTCAGCGCGCTGGTGAAGGCGCGGCAGGAGGCCGACGCGGCCAACCAGGCGAAGGACGAGTTCCTGGCGATGCTCGGGCACGAGCTGCGCAACCCGCTGGCGCCGATCGTGACGGCGCTGCAGCTGATGACGATGCGCGGCGAGACCGGGTCGCCGCGCGAGCGGGCGATCATCGAGCGGCAGGTCCGACACCTGACCGGGCTGGTCGACGACCTGCTCGACGTGTCGCGGATCACCCGCGGGAAGATCGAGCTGCGGCGCCGGCCGGTCGAGCTCGGCGCCGTGATCGCGCAGGCGATCGAGACGGCGAGCCCGGTGCTCGAGCAGCACCGTCACGAGCTGCGCGTCGAGGTCCCGCGCGAGGGGATGATCGTCGACGCCGACGCCGGCCGGCTGGCGCAGGTGATCGCCAACCTGCTGACCAACGCGGCCAAGTACACCCGCCCCGGCGGCCGGATCGCGGTGGTCGCGGCGCGCGAGGGCGAGGTGCTCGTGGTCCGCGTCCAGGACACCGGGATCGGGATCGACCCGGACTTCCTGCCGCGGATGTTCGAGCCGTTCACGCAGGCGCGCCAGGCGATCGACCGCTCGTCGGGCGGGCTCGGGCTGGGGCTGGCGATCGTGCGCAGCCTGGTCGAGCTGCACGGCGGCTCGGTGTCGGCCGCGAGCCCGGGCCGCGGGCACGGGGCGGAGTTCACGGTGCGCCTGCCGGTCGCGGGCGCGGGCGCGGGCGCGAAGGCGCAGGCGGTGTCGCCCGCGACGCCCGGTCCCGGGGAGGCGGCGCAACGGGTGCTGATCGTCGACGACAACGAGGACGCGGCGCAGGCGCTGGCGGCCGGCCTCGGGCTGCTCGGGTACCACGTCCGCGTCGCCCACGACGGGCCGTCGGCCCTGCGGATCGCCGAGGCGTTCGAGCCCGATGTCGCGATCCTCGACATCGGCCTGCCGGTGATGGACGGCTACGAGCTCGCGCGGCGGTTCGCCGAGCACCCGCAGCTGGCCCGCGCGCTGCGGATCGCGGTCACCGGCTACGGGCAGGAGCAGGACCGCCGCCGCTCGGCCGCGGCAGGGTTCCGCGCGCACCTCGTCAAGCCGATCGAGCTCGAGCGGCTGCACGCGACGCTGGCTCGGCTGGCGTGAGCGCGTCCGCGCGAGCGGCGGCGCCGGAGCCCGCGGGCCGCGGGCTTGGGTATGCTCGCGGGCGATGAGCTCGACCCTGACGGTGCACGGGACGCTGACCTTTCCGCCAGGTCAGTTGCAGGCGTGGCAGGAGGCGGCGCTGACGATCGAGGACGAGGCGCGCGAGGAGCTCGGCAGCTTCGGCGAGCCGAACGACCGCGCGACGGTCCGCGAGGTGCTCGAGGACACCGAGGACGGCTGGCCCTTCGTCCGCTTCGTGGTCGCGGGCGAGGTCGTGCAGGTGCGCGCGGCGCTCGGCGACGACTGCTGGAGCGCGTGGTGCGGCCGGATCCGTGCGCTGGCAGCGGCAGCCGGGCAGGCCGGCGCGCGCGGCTTCGTCGAGATGGAGGACGACGGGATGTTCGTGGGGCGGCTCGAGATCGACGCGGGGGCGGTGCGCTTCGTGCCGAGCTCGCGGTCGCTGCCCCATACGACCGATCGCGCGGGCGAGGTCGAGGTGTACGCGATCCTGCAGGAAGTGTTCGAGGCGGAGGTGGGGCGCGCGAAGAAGGCGGCCGCGAAGAAGGCGGCCGCGAAGAAGGTGACGGGCAAGAAGGCGGGGGCGAAGAAGGCGACGGGCAAGAAGGCGGGGGCGAAGGGCGCGGGGGCGAAGGCTGCGGGTAAGAAGACGGCTCGTAGGCGTGGGTGAGCGCGGTCGTCGTGCGGAGGCGCGGCGGGGCCGATCCGGAGACGCGGGGCCACGAAGGCCCGGGTGGGCGCGTCCCCGGGGCGGCTCCGCGGGGCCCTCGCTCTCGGCGGGCTCCCCCCCGTTGCCGTGCTCGGCGGCTCGCAAGCACGCGGCCTTCGAGATGCCGAGGACATGTTCTAAGAGACATGGTTTGAGTGCCAGACACGCCGCCTGCGCGCGCGCAACGGGCTCCGCCCCGCCGGCGTCCCGCTGCGCCGCCCCGGGGACGCACCCCGAAAGCCCCGGTGGACCCCGCTCGTCGGTACGCGACACGCATGGTGCCGACGGGCTCCTGCGCGGAAGTCGTCGGCGCGGCGGTAGACGTCAGGCCTGTAACACGCGGAGGACGACGCCGAGGGCTTTCGAGGGCGGAGCGATCGCCACTGGGCGAAGGCACGCGGGGGACCGTCGCAACGCTCGGGTCAGTGACCGAGGGAGGTCGATCGTAGGTGGTGCGGAGACATGCCTGGAGCCGTCACGGCGCTCGGGTCAGTGACGGAACGACAAGCGTCGCACCTCGATAGATGGAATGTGCGTCGTGCGGAGAGAGGCGGGGCCGTCGAGGGGCACGACGCTTCGAGAGAGAGGGTCGCGCGGAGAGAAGTGGGGCCGTCGAGGTGCTCGACGATGGGACGGAGGGAGGATCGTGGCGCGGAGAGGAGCGGGGCCGTCGAGGGGGATCGAGGATGGATGGGACGCGGGAAGATCATGGTGCGGAGGGAAGCGGGGCCGTCGAGGGGATCGAGGATGGGACGGAGAAATGACCGTGGTGCGGAGGGAAGCGGGGCTGTCGAGGGGGATCGAGGATGGGACGGAGGGAGGATTGTGGTGTGGAGGGAAGCGGGGCCCACCCGGGCTTTCGGGGCGCGTCCCCGGGGCGGCGCAGTGGGACGCCGGCGGGGCGGAGCCCGTTGCGCGCGCGCAGGCGGCGTGTCTGGCACTCGAGATATGTCTCTTAGCACATGTCCTTGGCGCCTCGAAGTCTGGGTGCGGGCGAGCCGCCGAGCACGGCAACGGGGGGGAGCCCGCCGAAAGCGAGGGCCCCGCGGAGCCGCCCCGGGGACGCGCCCACCCGGACCTCCGTGGCCCCGCGCTCGGGGGACGGAGCGAGCCCCGCGCTCGGGGAACGGAGCGAGCCCCGCGCTCGGGGAACGGAGCGAGCCCCGCGCTCGGGGACGGAGCGAGCCCCGCGCGCGGGGGACGGAGCGAGCCCCGCGCTCGGGGGACGGAGCGAGCCCCGCGCTCGGGGGACGGAGCGAGCTCCGCGCGCGGGTTCAGACGGGGATCGCCTCGCCCTTGTGGTAGCTGAGCTTGCGGCCCTCGGGATCGAAGACGAAGACGCAGTCGCCCTCGCCGACGCTCGTCGCGCGGTGGGCCCCCGGCTCGAACAGCAGGAACGAGCGCTGGTTGAGGCCGACGCACGCGTGGTGGCGGAAGCGGCGGGCCAGGTAGGCCAGGTTGTCGGGGTCGTCGGTCTGGATCCGCTCCATACAGTGCGGGAACAGCTGGATGTCGCGGACCAGCGCCAGCCCGCGGTCGTACAGCTGGAAGTCGCGGCGGCGGGTCGCGAAGTCGTCGTAGATGATCACGCGCTCGCACAGCACCATCGCGCCGGCGGACATCGCCACCAGCGTCGTCCCGCGGCGGAGCGCCTCGGCGAGCGCCTCGCGGAGGCGGAAGAACCGCAGCGCGTCGAGCAGGAGGTCGAGGTGGCCGCCGAACAGGATGATCGCGTTGGCCTCGAGGATCCGCCGCTCGAGCCGCTCGCGGGCGGCGCGCCAGGCCGGGTCGTAGGCGAGGCCGACGCCGTCGAACACGCGCTGCTCGATCTCGTCGAGCAGGTCGACGAGGTGGTCGTCGTTGGCCTCGAGGGTGGCGAGCGCGTGCCGGAGCTCGCGCGAGAGGGTGTAGCGGACCAGGCGGCCGCCGGTGCCGTGGTGGCCCTGGTCGGAGGCGAGGCGGGCGACGGTCAGGTTCGGGTCCTCGCGCTTGCCGACCGCGAGCGTGCGGCGGAACAGCTGGATCAGGTGGGCGTTGTGCTCGAGGTAGAAGCTGCGGGCCGTCTCGGCGACGCGGCGCTCCTCGTGCCAGGCGGCGAGCAGCCGCGGGGCCGATTGCGACAGCCCGCGGACCTCGTGCATCAGCGACAGGTTGACGAGCGCGCGGTCGTAGCCGTGCTCGAAGCGCGAGTGCAGGCCGAGCTGGTTGAGCGCCCGCTTGACGTGGGTCTCGTCGTGCTCGCGCTCGCCCCAGGCGGCGGTGACGAGCAGGACCCGCCGCGAGCGCGCGACCTCGGGGTCCTCGTGGCGCGACGAGAGCAGCAGCGGGGCCGCGGCCTGGATCAGGTCGTCGACGGTCTCCGCGTTGCCGTTGAACAGGATGGCGCCTCGCATCGGCGGCGACTATACCCCGCGGCGGCGCGGGCCTTCGCGCGGGCGTGGGCGCGCGGGCGCGCGGGGCTCACAGGCGCAGCAGCAGCGTCGCCTTCTGCGGCGACTGCAGCGCGGGGAAGCGGGCGCGGCCGGCCGCCTTCTCGAGGCAGTTGCCGATCTCGGACCCGCGCGCCGGCTTGTGCGCGGTCGCGCTGGTGACCTTGCCGGCGGCGCTGACCTCGACGTCGACCTTGTAGGTCGCGCCGGGCAGCCCGAGATCGGCGCAGGCCGCGAGCGCGCCGGACAGGCCGGACGCGGCGGCGCGGAGGTCGGCGTCGCTCAGGGCGGCCTGCGGCGCGCCGCCCCTGGCCGCGGACTTCGAGCCCTTCGCGGCCTTCGAGCCCTTCGCGGCCTTCGTGGTCTTCGCCGGCTCGTCGGGCGGGTCGGGCTCGGGCTCGGGGTCGGCGGGCGGCGGCTTGATGTCCTCGGGGACAGGCGGTGCGACCGCGGGCGGCGGGGTCGGCGGCGGGGTCGGCTCGGCCGGCGGCTGGGCGGCGGGCTGCGGGGCTGGCGGATCGGGCATGTCCTCGCGGTCACCCGACTGGAGGAACATCAGCAGGGCCATGCCGAGGGCGGCGGCGAGGCCGAGGGCGCCGAGGAGCGCGCCGAGGGGGCGGCGCTGCGGGGGCGGCGGGGCGGCGGCGACGACCTCGAAGTCGATGTCGAACTTGTTGGCGGCGTCGAGCGCCCGCAGGGCGGCGGCGACCTCGTCGGCCGACTGGTAGCGGTCCTCGGGGCGCTTGGCGAGGCACTTGAGGATCAGCGCCTCCTGGCTCGGCGTGACCGGGTGCTCCGGGTCGACCTTGCTCGGGGGCGGCGGGGCCTCGTGCATGTGGCTCGCCAGGACCGTCATGAAGCTCTTGGCGCGGAACGGCAGGCGGCCGGTGAACATCCGGTAGAGGAGCACGCCGAGCGCGTAGACGTCGGAGCGGGCGTCGAGCGGGAGGTCCTGGGCCTGCTCGGGGGACATGTACTCGGGGGTGCCGAGCAGCACGCCGGTCTGGGTGATGCCCTCGCCGGCGTCGGCGGTGACGACCTTGGCGATCCCGAAGTCGAGCACCTTGACGAGCTCCTGGTCGCCCTGGCGGATCAGGTAGATGTTGTCGGGCTTGAGGTCGCGGTGGACCACGCCCTGCGCGTGGGCGGCTGACAGCGCGGCGCAGACCTGCAGCAGGATGTCGCGGGTGCGCTCCCACGGCAGCACCTTCTCGCGCTTGAGGACCGACTTGAGGTCCTCGCCCTCGAGGTACTCCATCACGAAGAACGGGGCGCCCTGCGGGGTGTGGCCGAAGTCGATGATGTCGACGATGTTGGTGTGGCGGACGAGCGAGGAGGTGCGGGCCTCCTGCAGGAAGCGCTCGCCGAGCTCGGGCTTGTCCTTGACGTGGGCGTTGAGGGTCTTGATCGCGACCTTGCGGCCGATCGCCAGGTGCTCGGCGAGGTAGACCTCGCCCATGCCGCCCTTGCCGAGGCGGTGGTGGACGCGGTAGCGCTCGGCGAGCACCTCGCCCTCGCGGATCGTGCCGGGGGCCGGGATCGTCGGGCGGCTGAAGTCCGGGCCGGTCAGGCGGGTCGCGTCGTCGGGGCCCGCGGGGGCGGCGGCGGCGACGACGGCCTCGCCGGTCGGCGGCGGCGGCGGGGATGGTTGCTCTGCCCTCATCTGCTTCGTCATAGGCCGGTCCCCGACGCGGTCACGCCCCGCACGCCGCGCGGATCTCCGCGCGGATCTCCTCCATCACGGCGAGGTACGCGTTGCCCCCGGGGACGCGGTTGCACAGCGTGTCGATCGCGCGCTTCTCGGCCGGCCACGACTCGATGAACGCGCGCAGCTTCGGCGTCTGCTCGTAGCCGACGCCGTCGTCGCCGGCGAGCGGGTCCCACGAGCAGGCTGGCTCGCCGTCGGCGGGGTCGCCGAGCAGGCCGACGAGGTAGAGGTCGTCGGTCGCCTTGATGTTCTGGAGCGTCTGGTTCCACAGCATCTCGAGGACGACGTTCGAGCCGGAGTTGCCCTGGGCGTCGTTGTTGTCGTCGTCCTCGTCGGTGAGGATCAGCGCGGTCAGGAACGCCTCGGGGCGGTAAAAGCCGGCGTTGCAGGTCTCGACGAGCGTCGGGTCGAAGTTGCCGACGGCGGTGAACAGGGTGTCGACCGGCTGCTCGTTGGTGCTGCCTTCGGTGCCGATGTCGAACATGCACTGGAGGCTGAGCGGCTGGGCGAGGTCGGCCTTGGTCGCGTAGGGGGTGCCCTCGACGAAGGCGCACGGCTCGCCGTTGTTGTCGGCGAGGACCAGCGCGCCGCGCTTGCGGCAGCCCTCCGGGTTGCGCTCGTAGCCGTCGGTGGTGGCGACGCCGACGTGGACGCTGCACGCCTGCGACAGCTCGGGGATCAGGACGTTGCCGAACGTCTGCACGAAGTCGAGCAGCAGGAGCTGCTTGATCAGCATGCTCGGCGAGTTGTCGAGGATGAACAGGAAGTCGAAGTCCTTGCAGCGGCCGATCCCGCAGCCGTCGCCGGTCGTGCCGGTGGTCGGCGGGTCGGTGGTCGGCGGCGCGGCGGTCGTGTCGTCGGTCGCGCTCGTCGTCGTCGTCGTCGTCGCGGCGGTGGTGGTCGAGGTCGCCTGTCCCGAAGGACCGCCGCAAACGCCGGCCTCGCAGCGCAGCTCCGGGCCGCAGTCCGCGTCGGCGCTGCAGGGCAGACCGGCCGCGAAATTGGCGGTGAAGCAGGCGCCGAGCAGCAGCGCCCAGGCGAGGTGTAGCGGGCGCACCATCGGCGGCAGTATCGGCCACAACCGTCGCCCGGCGCAACGATGTCCGCGGCCGCACATCGATCGCGCGCGGCGGTCCGTGGACGAGGACAGCGGGCGGCGCGGGGCGTTTTAGCGCCTTGTGCCCGCGAGTCCGGCGGCATAGCATCGTGGCCTCTTCATGGCGGTTCGGTCGCACGCGCGGTGGCTGGCTGCGGGGCTCGCGGCGACGCTCGCGGGCCCGCCGCTGCCGGCCGCCGCGGCGCCGTCGAAGGCCGACCGCAAGCTGCTCGACAAGGTCGGCGCGCTGGCGCAGGAGGCCCAGACGCGGTTCGAGACGGCCGACTTCGCGGGGGCGATCGAGCTGTGGACGCAGGCCTACGCGGCGCTGCCGGCCGAGGCGGCGTACGAGAAGCGGCGCAACGGGCTCGCGTACCTGATCGCGCAGGCGTGCGTCGAGGCGTACGCGATCGACCCGCAGCTGGTGTACCTGCGCAAGGCGGAGAAGCTGTTCGAGCAGTACCGCACGACGGTCAACCCGAAGGACAAGGACACCGCCGGCAAGGTCGAGGCGACGCTCGCCGAGCTGCGCGAGAAGATCCGGGTCGCCGAGGAGAAGGAGGCCGCGGCGGCCCGCGAGCAGGCCGACGCGTCCGACGAGGCCACGGAGCGGGCCCGGCGCGCGGAGGAGGAGAAGGAGCGCGCGGCGGCCCGGCGCGCGGCGGCCGAGCGCGACGTCAAGACGGCGCGCCGGCTGAACATCACCGGCGGCGTGCTGGCCGGCGTCGGCGCGATCGGGCTCGGGCTGATGGGCTACGGGCTGTCGAGCGGCGCCCGCCTCGACCGCGAGGGCGAGGCTGCCCGGCAGGACGGCGTGATGGATCTCGAGCTGTACCGCGGGATCATCGCCGACGGCGTGACGGCCAACCGGATCGCGATCGTCGGCGGCGCGGTCGGCGGGGCGCTGCTCGTCACCGGGCTCGGGCTGGTCGCGGCCGGGGCGGTCAAGCAGCGCCGGGCCCGGCGCGAGCTCGCGGCGGCGCCGACGTGGCTGCCCGGCGGCGCGGGGCTGGTGCTCCAGGGCAGGTTCTGAGGGACAGGTCCGGAAGGCCAGGTGGAGGGGGCGCGCGTCGAGCGGGGACGCGCGGGGCCGGCTCGATCTGGGCTTGAGCATGGACGCGGGGCCGGGGGCCGGGCCGGCGGCCTTTGCGGTGGGCGAAGACGCGGGGC
>ERZ1066137.485-NODE-485-length-29386-cov-8.418806_pt1 | contig 29386 bp, 24 predicted proteins | sample MGYA00382784_ERZ1066137 | MGnify/ENA primary metagenome ERZ1066137 (study PRJEB33369, sample SAMEA5778367) | biofilm metagenome | biome: Industrial cooling water; feature: Water cooling tower basin; material: Biofilm | place: United Arab Emirates | collected... | reverse complement strand
ATGTGTAAATATAAATGTAGAGACGTGACATGTCACGTCTCTACAATATTTGTGAAGAAATATGTATATTATAAATAGCAAAAATGATGTTATTTAAGTTTTGATTAAATCTCCCTTCATACAACATCTATGCTACTAAACCAGAACGTAATGCACGCACTGCTGCTTGTGTACGGTCATCAGCGCAGAGTTTATTGAGAATATTACGAACGTGAGTTTTAACTGTACCTACGGTAATATAAAGCTTTTCGGCAATTTGCCCGTTGCTACATCCAGCTACAATCAACTCTAATATTTCTAATTCGCGCTGTGTTAACGGGTAAGTCTCTAGTACTTGCTCGTACTCACTATCGAGTGCTTCTATTTTAACTGTCTTTGTTTGGCTCGCTACTTCGTTTTCGGGTAATACATGACGCATTTGTCGTAGCACCACGTTGGCAATTGCTGGGTCTATCCATGAGTTACCCGAATAAGTCGCATGAATTGCCTCTGTTAACTTATCAATGCTAGTGTCTTTCATATAGTAAGAGTCTGCACCCGCTGCAAATGCCGCTAATACAGTATCTTCGCTATGATTCATTGTTAATACTAAAATTTTTGTCGAGGTATCTCCACTTTCGTGTTGAAACGCACGAAATCTTCGCGTTAACTCTATCCCATCCATGTCGGGCAACCCAATATCAACCACCGCTACGTCAGGTTTTACTGTCTCTAATAATTTTAGACCCTTGGTCGCATTGCCTGCTTCACCAATGACTTGAAGTCCACTGTTCGACTGAAGCGCGGCCTTTAACCCCATGCGGGTTAAATCATGGTCTTCGATTAATACTATACTTATTTCGCTCATTTCTATACTCTCTCTAATTTAATGACATCAGCTACAAACTGATTTTTGCCTCTATTTCTTTTATGATTTTTCAATCCTAAAGATAGATGATATTCTCCCTATAAAGCATCCACCAATGGAAGTAACGGGCATTTGGCACTATTGCTACTCTCGATAATGCAAATCTAGCTCTAGGTATATGGTAATATCCCTCATATTTATGATTTAATAATGCAGCTCTTTATTTACTTCTTCAGAAACCGGGTTTCTTTGTCATAACTTGTAATAAAAACGACTATTTTGCGCGAGTTCCCCGGTTTCTAGCTTGCACTATCGAATGAAGCCAAAATAAGCATAAATCATTTATAATTCGTTTATAACTAAATATATGTATTGAATTTAACACTTGTTAGCGTGTATACTGATAAGTGCAAATCTGTTGAGCGAGGTACGATAGTATAAGTCAGCTAAAACTAAATGACTTTGTATCAGTGTTTGCTAACATCATCTACTAAAAGCAGAATAATACTATTTTAAGTTGAAAGACCATGCCAGAACAAACCATCAATGTACTACTCGTGGAGGATGACGAAGTTGATGTAATGAACGTAAGACGGGCATTTAAGAAAGCAAATATCAAGAACCCTATCTTTACAGCTAGCAATGGCTATGAAGCTCTTGAAATTTTGAGGGATATTAGCGACACCAAAATGCCTACTGAAAGGCGCCTAGTGTTACTCGACTTGAATATGCCTAAAATGGGTGGTATCGAATTTTTGCAGGAATTACGGTCTGACCAACAACTTCGTGCAACACCTGTAGTAGTAATGACGACTTCAAATCAAGACAAAGACCGATTAGAAGCATATAACTTGAATATTGCTGGTTATCTTCTTAAACCAGTAACTTTCGCTAGTTTCACTGAGCTAATAGCTACATTAAATACTTACTGGATGCTATGCGAGATGCCCTAGTAATAATTAATTTATTAATTTATTAATGTATTTATTAATTATATTAATTTAAATGAGCCAACCAAGTAAGAATGGAAAAAACGCTAAAAATACTAGTCGTAGATGATGACGAAGTTGATCGGATGACAGTACGTCGCGCACTTTATAATGCTGGTGTACTAGCTGTTTTGTCGGAGGTAGATACTTGCTCCGAAGCGATTAAATTAGTTCATACTAACTCATACGACTGTGTTTTTCTCGACTATCGCTTACCAGATGGAGATGGTTTGACGCTAATTTCTCAACTGCGTGCAGAAAATATCAAGGTTCCTTTGGTTGTGCTAACTGGACAAAGTGATGAACTTATTGCAGTTGAGTTGATGAAGGCAGGCGCCAATGATTATCTTTCTAAGTCACAAGTGTCATCAGAAACGCTCGGACAGGTGTTACGGAATGCGATTCGAGTTTATCGCGCCGAAATGCAAGCAGAACAAGCAATGCTACAATTACGCGAAAGTAATAAAATATTAGTTCAGAAAAATCAAGAGTTAGAACAACAACAAAAGCTGATTCAGCAGCAAAATATTAAACTAAAAGAAGCGTCGCAACTCAAGTCAAAATTTCTCGCCACAATTTCGCACGAATTACGCACACCAATGAATGCCATTATTGGGTTTTCACAATTTTTACTGCGTCCCAAGTTTGGCACACTTTCTGACTCTCAACGCGATATGGTTCAACGTATCCTCAATAATGGTAAGCATTTGTTAGGTTTGCTCAACGAGGTGTTAGATTTTTCTAAAATTGAATCAGGGCAACTCGAATTGAAGCCCCAAATATATGATATATTAACCGTGGTTAACAGTACAGTTGGAGAAATGACGGCGCAAGCTTCGATGAAAAAGCTGTCTTTGTCTGTTACAAATAAACTAGATGACTCAATTGTTTATAGTGACCCGCTTCGAGTCAAGCAAATCGTCGCGAATTTACTCTCCAACGCCATTAAGTTTACAAAAGTTGGGGGAATTAACATTGAAGTTGAAGCTGTCAACGAAGACAGAATTGCAATTTCGGTTCATGATACGGGTATTGGCATAGATAGTAACGAAATAGATAATATATTTGAGGTGTTTCGGCAAATCGACCAAGCTATTAACAGAGAATATCCAGGTACAGGTTTAGGATTAGCAATTGTGAAAGCGCTTGTTAATATGATGTCAGGTACAATTCATGTTGAAAGTCAGTTAGGACACGGGTCTACATTTCGTATTGAAATACCTCGCCAAGTTTGTAGTGATGGCGCCTCGGATGCTAAATTAATGGATAATTTTGTAACAAAGAAGAACATCTCTACACAGTCAGATGTTTTGTCCCGTCCTTCCGATAGAGGATAAATAAAAAGGCATAAGCCATTTGATAGAAGACATGACCATAGGTTTACGCCTAAAAATAAGGCAATATTTAAAAATATTATTTTTTGTTAATAAATCAAGTGATAAATTATGCTTTCTGATGAAATAACTAAAGACCGCATTCTCGCCGTCGATGACACTCCCGATAACCTCATCTTGCTTCAAACTATTTTAGAAGTAGAAGGTTATGAGATTGACTTGGTAGCGGACGGTGCTGCTGCGCTTCAATATGTCGAAGAATCACCACCAGATTTAATATTGCTTGACGTGATGATGCCGTTAATGGATGGTTACGAAGTTACACGTCGAATTCGTAGCAGCTCAACACCCTACATTCCAATTTTACTATTGACGGCGTTTAACGATGCTAGTGTTGTAGAAGGACTCGATGCTGGCGCCGATGATTTTATTCGCAAACCATTCGACCAAGATGAGTTAATGGCAAGAGTCAGGTCTTTGTTGCGTTTAAAGCATAGTTTAGACGCACAACGAGCAATGTCACGCGCACGCGAAGATTTTGTATCACGTTTGACTCACGATTTACGAACACCGCTCGTTGCAGCCGACCGAATGCTAAATTTATTTCTGCAAGATATATTTTGTCCAACATCGGATGAAATGAAACAAGCAGTAAGTGCAATGGTTCGCAGCAACCATAATTTATTAGAGATGGTAAATACCCTTCTTGAAGTCTCACGCTTTGAAGCAGGTCAAAAGACTATGAGGTTTGAAAGCTATAACCTCTTAGAAATAGTTCAAGAAGTAGTACAAGAACTCAATACACTCGCACAAGAAAAAAGTTTAACTATCAAAATAGACACTGGTACAGAAAAAGAACATCCTGTTAATGAACTATCTGTTATTGGTGACCGCTTGGAACTGCGACGAGTTGTTGGTAATTTAATCGGTAATGCCATCAAATTTACAGACCTAGGTAGTATTGATGTTCGCATTTATCGTAGTAAGTCTAGTGGTAAATCTAACAGTGAATCACCATTAGATAAAGAATGGGTAGTACTGGAAGTTTCAGATACTGGTTACGGTATTGCCGAGGAAGACCTTCCACACCTTTTTGAAAGATTTCGACAAGGAAAACACAAGCGTGCAGGTAGCGGTTTAGGGTTACACCTATCGCATCGCATCGTTGAAACCCACGGTGGAAAAATTGAAGTAGTTTCTGAATTGGGTAAAGGTAGTACTTTTACCGTTTATTTACCTGCTGGTTAATATAGAAACCTGGTTTCTTCAAGAAACCAGGTTTCTTTTAACCGAGTGATTCCCCTACAAGTTGGTAAATTTCTTTGAGTTGTTCGGTATCAATATATTTAACCAAAAGTTCTGCTGCTTTTTTGGAGTTGCTGCGGGGAATAGTTAGCCACAATTCTTTACCCGTTTCCAATGCAGCTTTGTCTGCCCACTCTTTAAGTCGCTTTCTCCCTTCTTCTGTAACCTGGTAACAACCCCTCTTTTTGTCGGGAGTTGGTTCTATCCAACCCAAATTTAGCCACCGTTTTCTCCAAATGTGAGCGTTACTTTCAGTGATACTCAGCGCTTGGGCAATTTGACTTGCATAAATTGGCGCCATTTCAGAGGGTGAGTCAGTTTCGGTTAGATTTGCCGCTTCCGTAACATTTTCAACAAGTTTAGAAAATCTTCGCAGGTAATCTTCTAAGTTACCCCAAATTTTACCTTGTTGTTCTTCGACATCAAGGTCTTCAACTTCTGTTGATTCGAGTTCTTTCGCAATATCAGAATTCACAGGCTTTTACAGAAAATAAAACTAATGTACTTAATTTATAATATCTAGCACTTTAGTAACCATACCTGAGACTTTGCCATCAATCAATATGAGTTAAGAATTTTGTTGTAATATTCTACTAGTATCAGGTTGGTACATGCGGTTATAACAAACATGGTTGAAATTAAATGCAGGGAAGTCACCTTCACTAATATCGAGGCAATTTTATTTGATAAGAACGGCACGTTAGAAGACTCAGAGTCACATTTATTACTCTTGGCAAAACGGTGTGCGCGTATTATCGATGCCCAAATACCTGGTACTGGGGAACCTTTGTTAATGGCATTTGGTGTTAATAATAATACTCTTGACCCCGCAGGGTTAATTTCTGTTGCAAGTAGACGCGATACTGAAGTTGCCGCAGCAGCTTACATTGCAGAAACCGGTAGAAGTTGGCATGAGTCTGTTTCTATCGCGCGTTCTTCGTTAGATGAAGCTGATAGATATATGGGACAAACAGCTTCACCCTTATTTCCAGGTAGTTTAGCAGTACTACAAAATTTATCGCAAGCGGGTTTAAAACTTGGTATTCTTTCAGCAGCAACAACTAAAGAGGTGCGTGAATTTGTAAAATTTAACGAGTTGAGTAAATATATTCAGCTTTCTATGGGTGTAGATGGTGGAGTAGGCAAACCCGACCCTAGGTTATTTTTACAAGCTTGCGAACAACTGGGGGTAGAAAGCAGTGCGACTTTAATGGTAGGTGATGCAATTGGTGATATGCAGATGGCAAGAAATGCTGGTGCTGCTGGATGTATTGGTATTACCTGGATAAATAAACCCGACCATGTGAGAGGCGCCGACGTTATAATAAACCAACTAAACGAAATTACAATAAATGCATAATTTATACACAGACAAAGATGATTAAACTTGACCAATTTTTAAAGTTAATGGGTGTAGCTGCGACCGGAGGACAAGCTAAGGTGATGATTCAAGGTGGTGAAGTCGAGGTTAATGGAGAGCTTGAAACTCGACGTAAGCGCCAAATGGCTGAGGGTGATAAAGTTACAGTGGATGGACAAACATTTGAAGTTAATTATAATGAATTAAATGATGATTAATAATATCAAATATGTGATGTGCCATTTCTAGTTTGGAACAAGATGGTATTTCTATTTGGTTGTTTTTATCTATATATATAGCTTGATTGTTATCGCTCCCAAATCCGCTGTCTTGTTTGTTTACTGGGTTTGCGATGATAGCATCTAAGTTTTTACGATGTAATTTATCTAATGCTGGTGTGACTATATCTCCTGTTTGTGCGGCAAATCCTATCAGCTTTTGATATGGTTGTTTGTGACTAGCTAATTCTGAGATTATATCTGGTACTGGCGCCAAAGCTAGATTTTCTGGTAGTGCTTTTTTGGGTAGTTTTTCACTATTATAATCACGCGGTTTCATATCAGCGACGGCGGCTGACATAATTATTACATCAGAATTCGGTAATTCTTGCAGCATTACTTGCCGCATTTCCTCTGCTGTCACTATTGGTATTGCTTTTATTTCTGGTGGCACTTGCAAAGAAGATACTCCATGTACAAGCGTAACATTGGCGCCTCGATGTAAAGCCGAAACAGCTAAACTTAACCCCATTTTGCCAGTAGAGGGATTACCAATAAATCTTACTGGGTCAAGAAACTCACGAGTACCACCCGCACTAATTAAAATATTTTTCCCTACCAAGTCACGTAAACCTTGCGTATGTAACAAAGATTGAATGTAACAAACTATTTCTTTGGGTTCTGCCATCCGACCCTTACCAACTCTGTCACAAGCTAGTAACCCTGATGTGGTGTCTATACTGTGATAGCGTTGGTCATTTAGTAAAAGCTGCCAATTTCTCTGTACAGCAACTTGTTCCCACATGTCGGTATTCATGGCAGGCGCCAATAATATGGGACACTTGGAAGCAAGTACAGTATTGGTCAGCAAATTATCGGCCATTCCCTGAGCTAACTTCGCGGTAGTATTGGCAGTTAAAGGTGCTATTAAAAAAATATCTGCCCACTCCCCTAGCTCGATATGTAAGGGACGTGGGTTGTTAGACTGCCAAAAATCATCATCGGTGTAAGCACGATGACGTGATAGCGTTGCGAATGTTAATGGTGTAACGAACTGCTGCGCGGAATTAGTAAGAATGACTCTTATTTCTATACCTTGTTTGAAAAGTGTAGAAACAACTTCGCAAACTTTGTAAGCAGCAATACCACCACCAACACCAATTAGGACTCGACGTTTAAATTTTGGTTGCATCGTGTGAAAGGAGGAGACGTGACATGTCACGTCTCTACATTATTACGCTTCGTCGTAGGGTTCTAAATCTAAAAGGTGGACGTAGGACTCAACCAACTCAGGACGCTGAAACGCAACAGCACGTAGTAAGTGCCAATCGTTCAACCCCTCGAAAGCGTTACCATAGTTATCCTGTTCAAGACGTGTAGCTAGTGTTTCCACATCTTGTGCAGTCATGGTAGCAATTTGATTTTTAGAAATGCTTAAAGTCTTCATTATGCTTGCCCCTCCCAGTTTCTGCATTCGCAATCAGGAAACGGTTGGTTACTTTAATTAACCCACCCAATATATATTACTCACTCAATGCGATGATTTTCGTGAATTTTATCCGGATTTGTACCCGATTTTGTAAAAATTCTGTAACTACAATAGCGGAAGTGTTTTTAAAATAAAGTTCCGTAATACCTCTAACATTTCTACATTGATTTCATGTTCGGCATCAAACTCTTTATATTCTACCTCGATACTTAATGCCAGTAGGGCTTCTCGCGCTCTAGCTGCTTTCTCAAGTGGAACTACAGAGTCCTGCTTACCGTGCATTATTAAAGTCGGCGCCCGATTCATGTCATTAATATCATTACTACTGGTTTTCATATCATGCCAATAACCGCTTATCGACACTAAACCAGCCAGAGGTAGTTTTGAGCCTACATCCAAAGTCATCGCACCCCCTTGTGAGAAACCACTCAAAATTGTCCGCGATAACGGCACTGAGGTACTTCCCTCTAAAGAGAGTATCCACTGTCTTAATATTTCTTCACACTCCGGTAATCCTTTATACATATTATCTGACCTTAAGTCGTACCAGGCTCTACCACCAGGGGAATAGGGGTAAGGAAATGGTGCATTCGGAAAAATAAATTGGTAATCAGGTAAATTCAAATAAGGCGCCAACGAAGCTAAATCTTCAGCATTGGCGCCCCACCCATGCAGCATAATAATTTGTTGCCCAGGAGTTTGCTTCGTTTGTGGTGGAACAGTAATAGCTTCTAATGTCATATTTTATACCAAAAAACTGTCATTCTGAGAATCTCCATTGTCATTCTGAGCGCAGCGAAGAATCTCCAACGATTTGCTGTGCTAACTCTTCTAAAGAATAAACAATTTTGATTTCAGGACGTACTAATTTCGTTTGAATTTCAACATCTTGCCTTCTTGGGTAATTTGGATGCATTCCAATAAATATAGGTTTATCGGTCATTGACCAGGCGCCTAACTCATAAAGTGCAATAGGACATATACTTTCTTGAGGGAACCAAAAGAGTATTGTGTGTGCAAGTCGCAGGTGTTTGTGTTCCCACTCTATTTGTTTAAGCGAAGCATCTGGGTCATGAATAGGAAAATTATGGCGCCGAGGATTTAATATTGTCAAAGTTGAAGGTTTAAGTAATTCTACTACTTCTGCTTGCCAATCAGGACAATTACTTATTCCCCCTGCTAAAAATATTGCTTTGTCATTACCATTATGTTCTTCTAATGGCTCTATATACTTATTCATTGATTTTTTATTTTCAACATAACTCTTGTGGAACGGGCATCCCCCTTGTGGAACGGGCATCCCCCCTTGTGGAACGGGCATCCCTGCCCGTATTCCAACTTTACTGATAATAATCAACACCTGCAATGACAGATAGCGCAATCGCATATTGCTCTAAATCTTGCCTAAGCAATTCTAACTCCTGTCGTAATTGTTCTTCTTTTTCCCAGCTACGCTCATATTCTACAGGGTTAACGTCCGGCGCCCTCAAAGCTTCCCAAGCTTGTAACAAAGGATGCCATTTAGATAAAAAAGGTCGCAAACCTCGGTTGAGTACGGCAATAGCAATGGCGCCTACTGATTGTTTTGAGGCACCGACACCAGGTCCAGCTTCACGCAAAATTTGACGTGTAGTCGCAAATAAGCTGTGTAAAGATGTAAGCGCTTCGCGAAGCAAACCGTAGTCTTGCTCGATACTTAAAGGTTGAATAGCAATACGTGTAACGAGTTCAACATATAACGACCAAGCAGCTCTAGCTTCGCTAGCATCTGGTTCCCATTCTGTCCCCCCAATACCAAAAGGCAAGTTGACAGATATTTTCTTTAACTTGGGTGCGTCGTGTTTAGCCATAAAAATAATTATTGGTAGAAGTTATAGAAACCGGGTTTCTATACAAAATCTTTATTTTTATTATAAGATTTCAACAAAGAAACCCGGTTTCTCGGATTTTAGTCTGTATATAAACCTTTAATTCCCTGTATTAACTTTTCTAAGGGTTCTAGCTCGTCAACATTTTCGTTAAAATTTATCCAGTTTAATTCACTGAAAAATAATAGTACATCTGGCTCATCTGGTATTACATTGAGACCCGGTAATAAAACGGGAATTAGAGGTAGATTTTTTTTTACTCTGCGGTTGTTGAGAATTAGTAGCTCTTGCTCTTGCCAATCCCCTAAACCATTAGTACTAATGAAAACAGCCGCCGATTTTGATTGTTTAATTCCATTTATTATATATTTTTGAAATGACATTCCGGGAGGAATTTCTGCTTTATCTAGCCAAGGGTTTAAACCACGCTGCCGTAAAAGCTCGGCTATTCTTTCTACAAAAGGTTTATCTTTACTATTGTGAGATAGAAACACATCAAAATCATTTGTAGCTTCTTTGCCTTTAATTATAGAAGTTGCCGTTTCAATTTCACGCCCTTTATCGGCAGCTATATCCATTTTTATAATTTGTGGAATTTCAGCGCGTTGACTACTTAAGCTACTATCACCATCAAGTAAAGAAACTTTTGTACTACAGACACTGCAATCAATCCAGTCAAAACCACGTTCTCTTCTACGTGTTACTTGTAATTCGGTAACAGGGGTAGCACATTCTTGGCATACAATAATTCTTTTACGCTGAATCGTTTCTGGTAATGCGCGACGTTTTAAGTGGGTATGCACGTACTCTTCAAATTGTAGTCGTGTTTGTTCGCTTGCTTCTGGTTTAAAGAAAAGCGTTAATTCTGCTTTCCCTTCATCTACATTACCAATGTGTCGTAACCATATTCCACACTCTCCACCGACTTGCGCTTCAAAGATGGCGGCATTTTTCCACATTTCTTTACACTTAAAAAATGCGCTTCTCGATAAACGTACTGTTAATGTCGTGTATATACCTACTATTGCTCCCTCAAATCCTAATATTACAGCTTTGCCCTCCGGGTCAGGCGCTAGAGGCCATTCGCGAGTCATTTGAGAAGGAAATACTAACAAAGAACCAGTTTCACTTTGTTCGCGTAAAGCTATTTCACGAGCGAACAATTCTTCAACTGTGGCAATTAATAATAATTTTTCTTGTTGTTTGTCTTTTATGCGTTCTGCATTAGGCATCCGAAACTTGCCTGCAAGTACATCTTCTTCAGCAATACAACCTAAACCTTCTGGTTGCTCTTTGGCAGCGTTAATTATTGCTGAGGCATAAGCATCTAATAATTCTGGCTGTAGTAATATAAGATTACCAAAACTTAGTCTCCGAATTAAATCGCGTGACTCGACGAGTCGTATACAAGTATCAAATTCTTGACGTGTTTGTTTAGAATTAGAGTCATCTAAAGTTTTGACAAAAGAACGAAATAAATCATCTACCGGAGATAATAATCTTTCCTCTTGTTTTTCTTGTATCAAAAAAACTTTGATTCGTTGAAATAGTTCTGTAGAAATTACTTGTGGTAAATTGTCCCATTCCACAGCTTGACAAATTGCCTGTGCTAGTTCTTTAATCTTCCATCCTTCTTTGGCGCTAGTTTCAAAATGACCATCTAATCCTAGCTTTTCAACTACTTCATTGATACGTGCAGGAGTGACGCTAACGCTACCTCTATCTGCACGAGCAGTAACCAAAAACTTTTTTAACTTCGGCGCCGAATCTCCCTGCAATTTTTCAGCTTGCCGTAACGCACGGTTCCAATAGTATACTCCAGCAAAGGGGTCTGTTTCGCTACGAGCATCACAAACTATCAGCGCTACTGCTAACTCATTTAAATACAGTTGATGAATTAAACGATAACCGGGTTGCCCCGCTAAGTCCCACAATAATATTTCTCGTAACTCTTTACGATTGTCGCTTAAATTTAATTCTTTTCGGTCAAAAGTCCAAACATAGCGACCATGAGTAGATTCGGTAGGACGAAACTGTTTATTTGTCAATACCAAACTTAAACCAGATTTACCTACACCACTTTCACCGACTAATACGACTTTGGCATTTCTATATAAATCAGAGGGATTTGCAGGAGACTGATTAAGTAAAGCTTCTTCGTTAAGTTTCCAAATCCTAATTGCAATATCAGCTTCTCCTAAAGTTGCCAATATTGGTTGCGTTGGGTGAAAAGCAAGTCCAAACGGCAAAGACTTAAAAGTTTCCTCAGATAATATTGTTACTGTTTCCCACGTATCGCATCGCCATAAACGCACAGTGCCATCAGAAGATTTAGAAGCCAAAAACTTGCCATCATAAGAAAATTCAACGCAGTTAACTGATGCTGTATGTCCTTCTAATATAAATATTGTTTGTCCTGTGTGCGGATTCCATAGACGAATAGTGTTATCAAGCGAAGCGGTTGCTAGCAGATTTCCATCAGGCGCCCAATTAACACTATGAACATCAGCGTCGTGTCCTGTCAAGATTTTTTTAAGCTCTAAAGTGTCTCTGTCCCACAAACGAACCGTCGTATCGTGAGAAACAGATGCCAGTATACTTCCATTAGGAGACCATGCCACACTATTAACCTGTCCGGTGTGTCCTTCAAGAACTTGGCTTTTTTGCGTTTTAACATGCCCAATTATTATCGACCAATTGTCTCCAATTCCACCAGCTGCTATTAACTCACTGTCGGGAGACCATGCCATATTTAAACAGGTACCACCTTGTACATCAAACTTATACCTTAGTTCACCTGTAGCTGTATGCCATAATCGGACAGTTTTATCAGTTGACCCAGACGCTATAAGTTTACTATCTGGAGACCAAGCGACAGCCCATACTCGTCCATCGTGACCCTTGAGTGTGTGGATGCACTCACCAGTATCTAAATTCCAAAGTTTTATAGTTCGGTCAAACGACGGTGAGGCCAACATCTTACCATTAGGCGCCCATTCAACTCGACTAATCAATCCATTGTGCCCCGTCATGGTGCGTTCTAATTGCCAACCGGGTGGAGTCGTGCGTATATCTTCCTGGTTGCTCATGGTTCTTACAGGTAACTATACTTCTTATACTTCTAAACTTCACACTCTTATGCAGCAATTACCGATATTCCCCTGATAAATTTAATACAAATGCCTATTTAACCATAGAGGCGCCGAGAATTATAAACGGGGTATGTGGTATATGTATTTAATATAGCAATTTATTTTATTGATTCAAATTATAGATATAATCAATTTTTATAGTTTTTACAAATAGCTTTTTCAATATTCAAAGTAATTAACGGCAATTAGCGGCATTCTGCGGCAATTTGAGATATTGTCACATTTTTTGGCTACAATATGAGATTAAGAAACCAGGTTTCTATACGATAAATTTTGTTTTTTAGCGCAGCTTGTCATAAGAAACCTGGTTTCTGGTTAATTTTAGTACTTTGTATTGCTTTATATAGCTTGATGTCCTTTAGATTATTTATATTAGGTTAATAATTATGCTAAAAACACAGGAGTTAGAAATGGCAGCTATTCCAGTTCATCCGGAAATTTTTAAGCTGTTGAAGCAGGCGTACTCAGAAAAGTTTGGTAGTTCGCCTCGTTCGTTGATAAATAGATTAAATAATGCTTTTAAACAAGAAATTGATAATGACTCCGAAAATTTAATAGCTGAAAGAACAATAAGGTCTTTCTTTAATAGTACAGAACCACCGAAAACTTTAGAAAAAAATCTTAATTACTTTTGTCAAGTTTTATTAGAGCAGTCTTCTTACCAAGAAGCTGTTAGACAATTTGCTCATACAGAATTAGCGCAAGATTGGCTAGCACCCTACTGGAATAATTTAGCTCGCAAATGTAGCACAATGAGGATATTGGATATGAACGAACCAGTATCGATAAATAATATTTATGTAAAGTTTCAAATACTCAAAAACATTCAAGGGCGCCGACAACAAACAATAAATTTGTTACTAGATGGTTTTGACTCAATTCCAGAAGAAAACCCTAGCTATAGGCGATTACCATTTTCTGGCAACGAAACGCATATTCCAGCATTAGAAGCTGTAATGCGTTACAGAAAGCTAATGGTTCTTGGTAAACCAGGAGCAGGTAAAACTACATTTTTAAAATACCTGGCAATGAATTTCTCTACAGGGGAATTGGAAGATAAAATTATACCAATATTTATTCGTTTACGAGATATTTATGATGAGCCATTTGATAGTTTAACAAACGTAGTTATCAAAGAATTTACTAACAGGATACCAAACTCAGAATTTAAGGTGCGTGAACTGTTGCTTCAGGGAAAGTGCTTTATTTTGCTTGATGGTTTAGACGAGGTAAAAGCTGATAAAAATAACGAAAATATTTACAACATATATAGAGAAATTGATAATTTAGTTAATACATTTCCCGATAACCGTTTTATAATCACCTGTCGTACTACAGCTTCAGATTATGTCTTTCATGACTTTACCGAAGTTGAAATAGCTGATTTTGAGCGCGCTGAAATAGAAGCGTTTGCCCGCAACTGGTTTAGAGAAAGAGGTGAAGCAGAAACTTGCAATGTGTTTTTAAAAAAGTTGCAAGACAACGAAGCAGTCAAAGAGTTAGCAACAAATCCCTTATTGTTAACAATTTTGTGTTTAACTTTTGAAGACACTTATGACTTTTCATTAAACCGCTATGCAATATATAACGATGCTGTAGATACACTATTAAAAAAATGGGATGCTAGTCGTAGAATTGAGCGTAGAACCAGCTTTAATATATCTCGGCAACGAAAAATTAATATGTTCAGCCAAATCGCTTACCAAGGTTTAGATAATAAACCTTCAAAAGTGTTATGGCATCAGTGGGAACTGCTAAAGCAAATTTCGGACTTCATGCAAAATATTACCACTGAAATAGACTCACAGCAAATATTAAAACTGATTGAATCTAACTATGGAATATTAATTCAGCAAGCTAAAAATATATATTCGTTTTCACACTTGACATTTCAAGAATATTTTGCTGCGGAATACGTAGTAGAAAATCGTGAGCAAGAGTTTCTAAAGAACTTTGTAGAAAAAAATCTCACAGCAAAGCAATGGAGAGAAGTATTTGTTCTGGTTACGGAACGTTTAAGCAGTGCTGACGAATTTCTCAAGCTCATGTTTAGATGTGTTAATAATATAGTCAAAGATAGTCAGGGTTTGCAGAGTATGCTAACTTGGTTAGATAGAATGACAACTGCATCGGGTATTGGAACGAGTGGTTGGAGAGCTTACTATTTAGCAATTGACTTAGATGTAGATTTATATATTAGTCGCGATATCGAAATTGAACGTGCGCTTTTTGCGAAATTTGCAACTGACATCAGAAATTTTAATAGTAAACGGCGCGAATTAACTCCTCCACAACCAAGAAGTTTACTTATTTCTCGACTAGCAGCAATTCATGCGTTAGCTGAAGATATGTCAAACGAAGCGACTCGTAAATCATATATAAGTCTGAGTGCAAGAACTTTTAGCAGTCAAATGCTCAAAATTAGCGAAGACATAGAAGTTGACATTGCTGAGAAACTAAACGACGCAATCGAAAAAGCACAAGAAATAAATGATAATTTATTAACTGAAGCTTTAATCGAATTTCAAAAAAGCTGTCCATCAAGTACAGCATCTGCTCACAACTGGCAAAAATGGTCAGAAGATTTACGACAAGCAATGTTAAATCATCTTGACGTAGGTTATCAAATAGACCTTGATGAACAAGATATCAAACTTTTGTATGATTACATCTACGCCAATCATCTATTGTTAGAGTGTATATCTGGCGAAAACTATTCTTCAAAAGAATTACGCGAACAAATAGTTGATAATATGTTATTGCCTGCAAATAAATTGTAATCCCCCCCTACCCCCCCTTAATAAGGGGGGGAAATTTTTTAAGCCCCCCTTAATAAGGGGGGTTGGGGGGATTCTATATACAACAAATAATGGTAAAATCGAAATTGTTGAAGGTAGTGTATCAATAATGCTAATAAGACTCAGCATTATTTCGGCTATTTTAGGACTAACATCCTACTGGTTAGGCGCCTTATTCAATATCGATGCTGCTCACATTCCTTATCTACAAACATTGATGAATATTGCCATCATAATTGGACTATACATCAATGTATTAAGTATTGATACAACCTTATTAAAAACGTGTTTGGGTTCCGTTATTACAGTTATATGTATAGGAGTACCAGTCAAAATCCTTTTATCTGGGTTTCTTCTAGCTTCATTTTCTCCAAAACTGGCGCCTATCGCGTACCTATGTGCGACAGTAATAGCTCAAATCGACCCAATTGCCGCATCAAAATCGCTTCAAACAACCAAAGTTAGCCCAAAATCTGAAACAATATTACGAGCATGGTCAAGCTTCGATGACCCAGTAACAGTACTATTCGCATTTTATATATTCCTTCCTGCACTAATTTTTCAAAATTCCAACATCAGTCAATACGTAGTCAAAATAGCTACTGATATATTGAGTTGTGCATTAGCTTATTGCTTGTACAGAATATATATAGATAACAGACGAGTAAGTTTATTGAGTGACAGTGTAAAAACCACAATCGAAGTTACTTGTTTAGTAGCCATAATGATTTATAGTCTGATTTCAGGGTCTTTCCTTTTACCTGCATTCGTAGGATTTTTCCTTAGACCATTTGCTCCAGAAAAATTAGAACCAGTAATTTCAGTAATCTTTTACTTTAGCGTCGTAGTTATAGGTCTGTTATGCACTAACATCAGCTTAAATTGGCTATCGGGTGGAATATTAGCGTTTTCCATGTTTTTTATTGCTCAAGTACTGGTTGCTGTACTCTTTTTAAAAGACTCAATGGCAAATAAGCTCAAAGTTATGTTTGGTCATCAAAACGGGATGACAGCTATTTTGCTAACTGTAGCAATAGAACTATCAGGGTTTGATAAAACTGGAGATTTACTAGCGGTGACATTACCCGCAATTATCTTGATTGCGCTATTTTACTTTAGTACCAATTTTCTACTAGACCGCAAGGTTGCCGCTGATTGCCGCTAATTGCCGTTTATCGTTTATACTTGGCATTGTGCAATCTACAGTAGGTAATACTTAGCCATGTCTGATACTGACAAAACAGCTAAAGGGAATGTTAAGATTTGCAACCGTAATCATGATCATAGCGATGATTGGGATGATGGTGGCTGTTGCCAAGACGCCAAAGCAACAAATGATGATAGTAACGGCGCCAAAAATCAGCAAAAAAAGCCACAGTAACCTAACTTCTGTAAAATATTCTTTGCTCCTAATTTAAATTTGACAAAGGAAGCTTGAGAATTATGGCGCCTCTAGCACTGCTGAGTGTATCGAATAAAACAGGTTTAATCGACCTAGCAAAAAGTTTAGTGGAAGAATTTGGCTTTGATATAGTTAGCAGTGGAGGAACCGCTAAAGCTTTAAAGGATGCAGGTTTACCAGTAACTAAAGTCGCTGATTATACTGGTTCACCAGAAATTTTAGGTGGAAGAGTCAAAACTTTGCATCCACGTATTCACGGTGGAATATTAGCACGTCGTGACATTCCCCAGGATGTAACAGATTTGGAAGCAAATCAAATTCGTCCTATTGATTTGGTTGTTGTAAATCTTTATCCTTTTGAAGAAACCATATCTAAACCGGGTGTAACTCTAGCTGAAGCTGTAGAGCAGATTGATATCGGTGGTCCTGCAATGTTACGAGCAGCATCGAAAAACTTTGCTCATTTAACTGTATTATGTGACCCCGCTCAATATAATGAGTATCTCCAAGAATTACGACAAAATGGCGCCTCATCATTAGAGTTTCGGCAAAAATGCGCGCTCAAAGGATTTTTACATACTTCGAGTTATGACCAAGCTATATCAGAATATCTTGGTAATCTAACTTCTACAGAGACATTACCACAACACTACAGTATTTCCGGTAAGCAAATTCAAGCTTTACGCTACGGAGAAAACCCTCATCAACAAGCAGGGTGGTATCAAACTGGTAGCACTGCAACTGGATGGGCAGCAGCGAGTAAACTTCAAGGAAAGGAACTTAGCTACAATAATTTGGTTGATTTAGAAGCTGCACGCCAAATTATCGCTGAATTTACCGATAAACCTGCTGCGACAATCATTAAACATACAAATCCTTGTGGTACTGCGATTGGAAATACAATCCACGAAGCATATACAAAAGCTTACAATGCTGATGCAGTATCGGCGTTTGGTGGAATTGTGGCACTTAACCAACCAATTGATGCGGCAACCGCTACTGAGTTAACAAAAATATTCTTAGAATGTGTAGTTGCACCAGGGTGTGATAACGAAGCACAAGAGATATTGGCAAAAAAAGCAAATGTCAGGGTATTAATTTTACCTGACTTGCTCACAGGACCGAAGCAAACCATCAAAGCTGTTGCAGGTGGTTTTCTTGTTCAAGGCGCCGATGATATTATCGCGGACACAAGTAAATGGAATGTCGTCACCGAGAAAAAACCATCTGACACAGAACTCGAAGAATTATTATTTGCCTGGAAAGTTTGTAAACACGTTAAATCAAACGCCATCGTCATCGCACGTGACTATACTACCCTTGGTATAGGCGCCGGACAAATGAACCGCGTTGGTTCTGTGAAAATTGCTCTCGAACAAGCGAACGGTGGCGCCGAAAATGCATTCCTTGCCAGCGATGCGTTCTTTCCGTTTGATGACTCAGTACGTACCGCAGCATCTTCAGGAATTAAAGCTATCGTTCAACCAGGTGGCAGTGTTCGCGATGAAGATTCTATCAAAGCTGCAAACGAACTGGGTTTAATAATGGTGTTTACAGGAATTAGACACTTCATGCACTAAATCCGCTCCTCCACTCAGCACTCAGCACTCAGCACTCAGCACTCAGCACTCAGCACTCAGCACTCAGCACTCCATTAGCCAATTTTAAAACTGTCATGTACAGCACTTGCGGTTTGAAAAAAAGCAGAGTATTCTATAGGAGTGTGTGAGGAGTAAGTTGAAAATACATAAAGCGTCTGGAGTGGAAACACGGTCACACGTCCAGGCGCTTTTTGTATTTTATTTAAAAGTGAAAAATGAGAAACCGGGTTTCTGTTCAGAGACTTGGTTTTTTAGCGTAGGTTGTAATAAGAAACCCGGTTTCTGGAGTGTGCAGTTAAAAAAGTGTCACCAGCATTACTTGTTTTATTTAAAAAACACTCTATTATATAGGAGTGTGTGAGGAGTAAGTTGAGAACAGAAAGCGCTTGGAGTGGAAACACGGTAACACGTCCAGGCGCTTTTTGCTTTCTATATATAGAAAAACCTTATATTTATTAACTTACTTGTATAAAATATTTCCAAATAATTGAGGACGTAACATCTCTACATAAAGTTCCCAATTCTGAAAAAAGTCTTAAAGTTCGCTTAGACAAGCGTATTTGATGCGAATCTAAAAGCTAATAAAAAACTCTGCACTCAAACGGGTCGCTTTACATTAATGACTCGGAGTTTGGAATTTTATCAATGAATGCACCATATTTTCTAGCGTTAGCCTTAATTAAAAGCCTAGCGCTTTCTTATGGCGCCTATCAAACAAAATACTTACTAATTATTGCGATTCACAAATCTACACCTTTCTTGGAGTAGCTGCAAAGCATGAGTTACATTCATTTAATTTGTCAATTTTGGGCGCATCGGTTTCCTTTTTGGGGTATTTGTCAGCTACAATTTGACCCTAAGCAAAAAACTTTATATTTTTATTGTCAGACTCCGGCCAAGAGGACGACTATTTCTAAGGATGCAGATGCCATCGCAAATTTGGATATTGGGATTGAACAGTTTGTAGTAGTACACCAAGGTTATCCCGATATAGTTATCCAGAAACGATAAACGGCGCCTATCGTTACATAATTATACAGTGGTTTGAAAGATTTTAGAAAAAGTTATCCGAAACACTTGCCATATTCGACAACAGGGGATATTCTTTAGGAGTGTGTGAGGAGTAAGTTGAAAACAGAAAGCGCTTGGAGTGGAAACACGGTCACACGTCCAAGCGCTTTTTGCTTTTCCCCCCCACCTTGTAATAAGGACTTCAGTCCTTACACTCCTTCCAACCTTCACCCATTACGAACCAATCCTCTCAACCTCTTGTCCCACAACAACCGGACTACGCTTCAAAGTAAACAAAGCCAACACAATTCCCAAAACCGCCAAACCCGCAGTAGGGTAAAAGAAATTACTATAACTACCAAAAATATCTCTAATTCTACCAGCGAGTAAAGTCCCACCCAAGGCGCCCACTCCATACGCGGTAAAAACGATACCATAATTCTTGGCGTAATTCTCAGGATTAAACAAAGTTAACGTAGAAGTTGGTGCAATTGCCAACCATCCTCCTAACGAAAAATAAAACAGTACAAAAGCGACCTTATAAGTCAAAGCATCACCCTGTCCAACCTTCAACATCATAATCGAAGCGATTAATATTAGTACAAACGCTAATATCGCTCCATATTTAGCACTAAAACGGTCAGTGAACCAACCAAAGAAAGGTCTACCGGCGCCGTTAAAAATAGCAAACAAAGATACTAACGAAGCAGCAGTTGCCGCATCGAGCTTGACAATTTCTTGTGCAAGGGGACTAGCAATACCAATAGCAGCAAGTCCAGCAAAGGAACCGATAGCGTAGCACAACCATAACCCATAAAATGAGCCACTAGAAAGCATTGGAACTCTTTCATTAATTGAAACTGATGTTTTAGCAGAAGCATGAAAACCTTGAGGTTTCCAACCAGTGGGTGGTGTTTGTAAAAGTGTTGAAATTGCCAGAATTATTATAGTGAAAGCAACACCTAGAATTACAAAGGTTTGCCTAACACCATTCGTGTCAATTAGTGATTTTGCTAAAGGAGCTGTAATTAATGGAGACAAACCAAACCCAATTACAGTTAACCCAACAGCCAAACCCTTTTTATCAGGAAACCATTTAGCTACAACTGCTAAAGGTACACCATATACAATCCCAACTCCTACACCAGCAATTACACCGTAAGTAAAAGTCAGCATAGTTATATTGCCTTCAAAACTAGAAAGAATATAACCCAACCCAGTTATAATTCCTCCAACTGCTGTAATTAAACGGGCGCCAAAGCGATTGATGTAAAATCCTGTAATTGGCATTAATATTGCAAAAACTACCAATAGCACAGTAAAAGGTAGCAAACTCTCAGTGGCGCCAATGTTAAGTAATTTTTCAAGAGGTTTTCTGAAAATACTCCACGAATACACCGTACCTAAACACAATAGTACCGTTAAACCAAGAGGTATAAATAACCATCTACCTTTTTCAGCAGGCAGACCAAAAAGTTTGACATCCATTATATTTTGAACATTATGCTTTGAAATTACTTTTTTGAAGTATCGCACCTTTATAAGCTAGGTACTAGTACTTGATTGCACAAACTCCTTAGAAAGTGTAAAAACTTTACAAACAAATATATATGTAAAATTTAATATTTATTTAATCTTTACGAAAATGATTTAACATTTATTTAATAAAAAAAATAAGTAATTTTGCGCCGATGTGACAAATCTTATGTATTGTCTTAATAAAGACATCATGAGATTCGTATCTTCTGCATTTATGGATATCAATCAAATTGGTACAGTGGCTGTTTCACTATTGACCACGTTTGGACTGAAAATTTTAGGCGCCATCGCGCTGTGGATAGTTGGTCAAAAGCTTATAGACTTTGCGACAAGATTATTACGACGTGTATTCCGCAATCAACATGTAGATGCGACACTGATTAGTTACCTAACTAACATAATCTCCGTAACATTACGGGTGATATTAATTGTCGCTTTACTAGGTTTCTTCGGAATTGAAACCACATCATTTGCTGCACTACTCGCAGCAGCAGGTGTAGCAATTGGCGCCGCATGGGGTGGACTACTAGCAAACTTTGCTGCTGGTGCATTCCTAGTAATTTTCCGTCCATTCAAAGTTGGTGATTTTATTTGTGCAGGTGGTGTCACGGGAACTGTCCACGAAATTGGATTGTTTGCCACGAGTATCAATACCCCTGACAACGTGATGACAATTGTCGGAAATAACAAAATTTTCTCCGATAACATCCAAAACTTCTCTACCAACGCTTATCGACGTGTTGATTTAGTTGCTCAACTAAACCATAGCGTAGACCATAACGACGCAATTCGGCGCCTGAGAGACCGAGTTAGCGCTATTCCAAACGTTCTTAGCTCTCCTGCACCCGACATTGAAATTCTTAAATTCGAGGCAGCTGGTCCAGTCTTGGTAGTACGTCCTTATTGCAATAATGACCATTACTGGCAAGTGTACTTCGATACCAACAAGACAATTCGCGAAACATTCACTCAAGCTGAGTATCCAATTCCTGTTGAAGCGTTTAGCCTGAATGGACTAACTAAAGAGTCTAACAGCGCCGCATTAATACCGTCATAATTATTATCATTCACATTAGAATCCCGGTTTCTTGAAGAAATCGGGATTCTTTTTATACTCTTCATATTGAAACTGCAATTACATACATCTACTTAATAAATTTGATTCAATAATAGTGAATCATTATATTTACGGGCATATTTAATTGCTCAACAAATGAATATTTTTTTATCTTATGAACGTATTATCGGGTGCTAGAAATGCTTACGTCGATTGGATCTATTATCTTTATTGGCTTATTAATCTTTATATATAGATATCGTCATTAAATTAATGCTTGGTATAAACAAACACGTATAGTTTGGTATGACTTACAAAGAAGAAGATAGATGAATATTCAACAGCGAGAGCAATTTAACGTAATAGTTCAAAAAATAGAGAAATATGCTCGGCAAAACCCTTCTTACTATAAGCTGCGCGTTTTTCTGCTAGCAATACTAGGGTATGCTTACATTACATTTGTATTTTTATTAATGTGTGGTGGAATATGGACTTTAAGAAATTTAGTTGTATCAACGCAATCAGATTATTTAGTTAAACGTATTAACTATGTAATTATTATATTAATAGTTGGGATTATTAGATTATTTTGGGTAAAATTCCAGCGTCCAAAGGGTTTAGAATTATACCGTCAACAGCTACCAGACCTATTTGCTATTATTGATGAAATTAGAGAAACATTAAAGGCGCCGCGAATTCACCATATATTATTAACTTATGAGCATAATGCGGGTGTTTTACAAATACCGCGTTTAGGTTTTCTGGGTTGGCAGAAAAATTACTTATTATTAGGGTTGCCGTTATTACAATCATTGAGTGTTGAACAGTTTCGTTCGACAATAGCTCATGAGTTAGGACATTTATCTGGAAACCACAGTCGCTTTTCTGGATGGGTTTACCGAGTGCGACGAACTTGGTATCAATTAGCTTCGACTGGGGACTTTTTTCTATTTAAGCATTTTTTTCAATGGTATGAACCATATTTTAACGCTTATTCTTTCGCACTCGCACGCGCACAAGAGTACGAAGCAGATAGACGTTCGGTTGAAATATGTGGCATTGAAACTTCAGCAGAAGAGTTAATTAATATATATATACATAACTCGTTTTTACATGAAGTCTTCTGGAAAAATATTTATGAAAAAGCAATTCATAGCTCCGAGGCGCCGAATGGTACAATAACTAAACTGTTGCAAGCTTTGAGAACAGATATCAAAACTCATGACGCAGTTAAATGGTTAGGGTTAGCTTGTTCAGACATTACCAATAATGATGATACTCACCCCTGCTTATCAGAACGTCTAGAAGCAATGGGATATCTCATCAATCCAAATAATACTAATAAACTACCTGCATATATTAAAGAAACAGCAGCAGAATACTTTTTTGACGAGACATTATTTAGCTTTGCTGCATATCTAGATGAGCAGTGGAAGCGAGAAATTGCTTTATATTGGCAAAAAATGCACGTTAGACTAATGTATCAACAGCAAAACTTAACGGCATTAGAAGCAAAAGCATATAGATATACTTTAACTCCCGAACAAGCTTGGAAACGGGGTGTCTTAACAGAAAAGTTTCAATCTCAAGAAGCTGCGATAAAAATATTTTCCTCATTGCTTGCATCTGACCCTAACCATGCTTCATCGAATTACGAGTTAGGGAGAATATTACTGCAAAACTATGATGGCAAAGGTATTGACTACCTGAACAAAGCTATAGACCTCGACCCAGAGTTAGTAATACCAAGCTGCGAAATACTTTACGGTTTCTATATGCGCTGTTCACAACCTGAGCAAGCGAACAAATATTTATTACTTCGTCAACAGTATCAACCATCATTCAAACTATTTCAACTCGAACGTCAGCACGTCAACCACACCGATAAATTCATTGCCCATGACTTATCACCAGTTGAAGTGCAGCAAATTGCTGAACACTTATCGAATTATTCATCTGTGGGTAAAGCGTATTTAGTTATAAAGCGAACAAAAATCTTTCCAGATAAACCTTTATATGTACTCGGTATTATACGTTATTTTGTTCGAGGAACAGGCGCCGACTACCAACCAGACGCAGAACTAATAGAACAAATCAACGCCGAAATCAACCTCAGAAGTCAAGTGCATGTAATAATTTTTAACCAAACTAACATGAAATTATACGGCGCCGTTACCCGCGTTCGAGATGCGTGTATATTATCATATAAGTAAATTTTCGGCACAAATTTATTCAAATATATAATCATTATCATTATCATTATTATCGGGAAAAATTAATTTATTTTCAAAGTGTTAGTTAGCTCTTAAAGCTGGGAAGAATAAAGTTTATACACAAACCTTTAAATCATTGGTCATGAATTCTGATTTTGAGCCACCACCAAAAAGCTGGTCTATACTGGCTTGTGTGGGAGGAGTTATTACAGCAGTTGTTACAATTGCGCTTCTCAACTCTTGGTCTAAACAACTTTCTCTGACTTCTGCACAAAAACCGTTACCATCAACCACAACTACTTCCCTTGAGAAAAAGAGCGAAACAAGAGCGGAAATAGCTGCAAAACTGGATGCTCAATCTGTGAGCTTGCAAGGGACACCAATTACTACTAGTGTTACAACCACAACAGCTTATATTGCCCCTGGAGTTGGAACACTCACAAAAGAAGAAACATTGATTGCACGTCAAGCTTGGTCATATTTTGAGCGCAACTGGAACCAAGAAACTGGCTTGGTAAATTCGGTTGATGGCTTTACTTCTGTAACAATGTGGGATCAAGCGGCTGCTATGGCTGCTTTAGTCAGTGCAAAAGAACTGGACATTATCACAGCGACAGAATTTGAGAAAAAAATGACCAGAATGTTAAAGACTTTAGCTTCAATGCCTTTATATAAAGGTGAATTGCCCAACAAAGTCTACAACAGTAAAACTCTTACCCCTGTTAATTACGGTCAATTAGACAAGCGAGAAGAAATTGGTTGGTCAGCTCTAGATTTGGGACGTATGGCAATCTGGTTAAAGATTGTTGAGACAAAATATCCACAAATGCGAGCGCGCGCAAGAGCGGTATGGAGGCACTGGCAAGTAGACCGTTTAACTAAAAAAGGGCAAATGTACGGTACTGCTGTTGTTAAAGGCAAAGAACAGTATAACCAAGAAGGGCGCCTAGGCTACGAGAATTACGCTGCATACGGTCTAAAGCTATGGGGTTTAGATGTTAAACAAGCTTTGGATTATCAATCCAACACAGCATTTGTTAATCTTTACGGACAAGGAGTTCCTTATGACAAGCGCGACTCTAAAAACTCTGGTGCAAATAATTACGTTCTGAGTGAACCGTATATTCTTGATGGTATAGAAACAGGATTTCAAGCATTACCAAAAGCTTATGCAGACAGAATATTAGCTGCTCAAGAAGATCGTTATCAAGCGACAAAACTATTAACCGCTGTCACCGAAGATAATCTAGACCGCGCTCCATATTTCGTGTACAGCAGCTTATTTGTCAACGGACAACCTTGGGCAACTATTACCGACACCGGAGAAAAACACAATAATTTACGCTTCCTAAGTGCCAAAGCAGCAATAGGCTGGCATGTACTTTATGACACAGATTACACGCGCGCTTTATCTAATTTTGTTTATACCAATCTGAAGTCTGAAAAAGGCTGGTACAACGGCTATTACGAGTCTTTGCGCGAGCCAAATAAAGCTTTGACAGCTAACAACAATGGCGTGATTCTGCAAAGCTTGCTGTATAAAAAAGTTGGAAAACCGCTTATTACTTGGGCTGGGGTGAGTGGTCAGGAGACAGGGGTCAGTAGAGAGGAGACAGGGGTCAGTAGAGAGGAGACAGGGGTCAGTAGAGAGGAGACAGGGGTCAGTAGAGAGGAGATGCGAGATGGAAGATAAAAGACAGGAGATGGGAAATACAAACAGGAGAGAGGAGTTTAGGAAATGAATAGACCAGCAGCTAAAACTTTTCAAGATTTGATTGTTTGGCAAAAAGCACATCAATTTGTTTTGTCCACATACCGTTTTAGTGAGAACTTTCCGAAAAAAGAGACGTATGGATTAACTTCTCAATATAGACGAGCTGCTATTTCGGTTGCAGCAAATATAGCTGAAGGCTTTAAGAAAAAAACTAGACCAGATAAAGCCCGGTTTATGAATATTGCCCAAGGTTCTTTAGAAGAGTGTCGCTATTACCTAATTTTGGCGAAAGACCTTGAATATGGCGATAGTACAGAATTAATGTCTCTACTCGAACAAGTCAGTAAATTACTAGATGCTTACCGTTCTTCTTTATTGACTGCAAACCCTCAACCTCCAAACTCTAACCCCTAACTACAGAAGTCAGGAGGCAGAAGTCAGGAGACAGAAGTCAGGAGGCAGAATTTAGGAGGCAGAATTTAGGAGGCAGAATGCAGGAGGCAGAATGCAGGAGGCAGAATTTAGGAGTCTGAATTTTGATTTCTAACCTTTAAGTGCGCGCCTCCTGAATTCTAAATTCTGACCCCCCAACTTTAAACTGCGCGCCTCCTGAATTCTGAATTCTGACCCCCCCAACTTCTAAATTGTTCTAAGATTATGATTCACAAACGCATAAAGAAAAGACTGTTGAGACTGTTTGTATTGTTTATTGTTGGAATACTTATCCAATTTTGGTTATATATCCCAACACCAGTGTTATCCCAAACCCCTAGTGTCGCTTGTAATAGTATTACAGTTCCACTAACACCTGATGAACAGAGCTATGCTCGCACTGCTTGGCAATATTTTCTCAAGAATTACCAACCTGCAACTGGATTTACTAATTCGACTGGTGGTTATCCTTCGGGTACGCTTTGGGATATGGGTAATTACCTGATGGCGCTACATGCCGCGCGTGCGCTTTCTTTAACTGACCAAGCTGACTTTGATGCTCGACTCAATAAGTTTTTGACTAGCCTTGGTAGCTTGAAATTATTTGATGGCGCCTTACCAAATAAAGTCTACAATGCAGCTACCGGAGAAATGGTAGATTATGGAAATAAACCAATTGAGCGCGGTATTGGTTGGTCGGCTTTGGATATTGGTCGGATGCTAGCTGCATTTGATGTGATTCGCACTTGTCATCCTCAATATAAAGATTGGTTAGAGGGAATTGTGAAAAAGTGGCAAGTCGCTCGCTCTGTTAAAGATGAACAATTATACGGCGCCACTGTTCTACCAGATAACAAAACCTTACTGGTGCAAGAAGGAAGACTTGGTTACGAGGAATATGCTGCTAGGGGTTATGAACTTTGGGGTTATAAAGTACCCAAAGCTCTTAATTTTCAGCCATTTAAGTTTGTTGAAATTAATGGTGTACAAATTCCGGTTGATACTCGTGACTTCAAAAGTACTAACGCTAACAATTATGTTGTTAGTGAGTCGTATATCTTAGATGGGATTGAGTTTGGTTTAAAAGGCGAGTTGGCTGATTATGCTCTTCGGGTTTTGGATGTACAAAAGCGGCGCCATGATAGCACTGGTCAGTTAACTGCGGTGACAGAAGACAATATTGATAGAGAACCGTATTTTCTCTATAACACCATTTACGCTAACGGTGAGAAATGGGCAACTATCACCGACAATAACCAGCCTTACCCACAGTTACGCAGCGTTAGTACAAAAGCAGCTTTTGGTTGGCGTTATCTTTACCCAGATAATGCCTATGCTCAAAAACTCTTTGATGCTGTAAAAGATCTCAAAAGTCCTGATGATAGTGGTTACTACGCTGGTATTTATGAGGAAACAAAGCAACCGAATAAAGCTTTAACTGGTAATACAAACGGTCTAATTTTAGAGATTTTGTATTACAAAGCTAGAGGAAATCGTCCTTTAATTGCTTCTGGTTCTCAGTCTCCAACAACATCAACCGCAAATCCTCCTGCCGATGCTGTCACGACTCCTAAAATTACAGAGGTAAGTGTGGCGCCTATACCCCCAGTTAGTAATACTGAACCAACCTCTACAATTAAACTAACTCGACCTTTGTCAGTAATTGAACGGCGTTATGCAGAGGCAGCATGGGGTTACTTTCAAGCAAATTATCATTCAAAAAGTGGATTAATCGACGACCGCAGTGATTTTAAAGGCGCCACTTTGTGGGGATTGGGAGATTATTTAGCAGCACTCAATGCCGCGCGTTCGCTTGATATTATTTCTGCTCCTGAATTTGACCAACGTACCCGCCATCTTTTAGGCGCCATCAAGAAACTACCTCTATATGCATCGGAATTACCAAGTCGAGGTTATGATACGCGAACACTCGAACCAATCGATTATGCAGGTAATACAGTTCCCGAAGGTAACGGTTGGTCATCTTTAGATGTCGGACGAATGTTAGCAGCGCTTTATAACTTAAAGAGCAATTATCCAGAGTACACTGAGGCAGTCGATAAAGTCGTCTTAGATTGGTCTTATTTGCGAGTTGTACGGGATGGTATTCTTTCGAGTGCCGTTGTTACAAAAGATAAAGAAGGGCGCCTACTTAGCCGTATAAACCCGGAAACTCGCTTGGGTTACGAGGAATATGCAGCGCGCGCTTTTCAATTGTGGGGTTTCGATGTTGAACGCTCTGCTGTGGGGAGTGAATATCAAACTGCTGTAGTAGAAGGTTTAAAAGTGCCAATTGGGCGCCGTCGCAATCAATATAATCAATATACCGTTAGCAATCCTTTTTTACTTTATGGATTGGAATTTGGGCTTGAACCGCAGATGCGCGCGCTTGTGCTGCCAATTTTCCAAGCTCAAGCTAAACGCTATAAACGCACGGGTATTTTTACCGCTTCAGCAACTACTTTAATTGACCGCAAACCATACATTGTCCACAGTACAATTACTGGACAAGGTACACCTTGGGTAGCTTTAAGCGATGATGGTACTTTATCAAATGAACGATTAGTAAGTACCGCAGTGGCATTTGCTTATCATGCCCTACTTCCAAACGATAAATACGCTCAACAGCTAATACGGGCAGCAACAGACGTGTATAACCCAACACTAGGTTTTTACGAAGGCTTTTATGAAAAAACTGGTAAAACAGCAATTGGTTTTACTAGCAGCACCAACAGCATGATTTTACAATCCTTGCTGTACAACCTCACAAATCAACAACCTCTAATTAGTCCTATTACTGCAATGAACTCTCCTTGGTGGCAAGCAGCACAAAAGAAAGATTCAGGTCGAGGTTTACCCTATACTACCGAGCAAAAAGCCAAGCTAGTGTCTGATAGCTTCGGAAGTTACTGGGTTTCAGCTAAAGATAATACTCAGTTAGAAAGACGCGCGACTAGGAAATAGTTCAAGTACTCTATATTATAATTGATCCCCCCTAGCCCCCCTTAATAAGGGGGGAAAGATGATTGATAGCACTTAATAAGTGAACAAAAATAT
>ERZ1066137.481-NODE-481-length-29815-cov-49.199698_pt1 | contig 29815 bp, 23 predicted proteins | sample MGYA00382784_ERZ1066137 | MGnify/ENA primary metagenome ERZ1066137 (study PRJEB33369, sample SAMEA5778367) | biofilm metagenome | biome: Industrial cooling water; feature: Water cooling tower basin; material: Biofilm | place: United Arab Emirates | collected... | reverse complement strand
TGCATCATTACAATGCCTCTTTGCGCTCTTAACCATTACTATTCATTACTACCCAACCTGTTGAATCCCTATTACCTTCCAATATTTATGACATTTTGGAACTGGTGTTATTTATTGCTGTGGCGCTAATCATCAGCTGGTTGATGGTCAATTTGCAGCAGAGCTTAAGAAAAATTGAATTCCTGAGTCGCCAACTTCTAGAAAAAAGTTCAGATCGCCTCAAAGGAGCCCTGAATGCAGCCCAAATGGGGCTGTGGGATTGGGATATGGCGACCGGAAAAATTGAGTGGTCTCCCGAACTAGAGCCCTTATTTGGAGTACCTCAGGGTCAATTTGACGGCAAATACAAAACCTTTGAATCCTGTGTGCATCCTGAAGATCGCTCAGGCTTAACCCAATCCATTGAGGCGGCGATTCATAACCAAACTCCTTATTTTTGGGAGTTTCGGGTGGTATGGCCTGATGGCACTGTGCATTGGCTCCAAGAACGAGGACAAGTCTTCTACAACGAGGCAGGAATGGCGGTGCGCGTGGCAGGCACTACGATGGCCATTGATGAACGAAAACAAGCGGAGACAACTCTCCAGGAACAAGCCCAACTTCTCCGATTATTTTTTCAATACACGCCCGCTGGAATTGCCGTATTTGACCCACAGATGCACTATCTGATGGCCAGTCAGCGATGGATTGATGATCTTCAACTGGAGTCGGTGTCAGCGATTCTTGGGCGATCCCATTACGATATATTTCCTGATCTCCCAGAACGGTGGCGACAGACGTATCAACGGTGTTTAGCGGGAGCCGTTGGAAAAAATGGGGACGATCTGTTTGTCCGCTCCGATGGCACACAGCAATGGTTCTCCTGGGAAACTTGCCCCTGGTACACCGCAACTGGAGACATTGGGGGCATTATTATCTTTTCTGCCGATATCACCCAGCGCAAGCAGGCTGACCTGGCCCTACAGGAAAGCCACCTCCAACTGCAGCGACAGTTGGCTGAAATTGAAACCATCTACCAGAACGCTCCCATTGGTTTAGCGGTTCTCGACTCTGAGCTGCGCTTTGTCAAGATTAATCAACGCTTGGCAGACATCAATGGGTTTCCTGTAGCAGCCCACATTGGTCACACAATCCGAGAGTTGTTGCCCGAGCTGGCAGAACCTGCTGAACAGTTGCTTCGCCCCATTCTAGAGACAGGCAACCCCCGGCTCAATATAGAAATCATGGGAGAAACTCCGGCTCAACCTGGGGTGAGACGCACCTGGATCGAGAACTTTCTCCCCCTGAGAGACGGCGAACGAATCATTGGTATTAGTGCTGTTTGTGAAGAGATTACTGAACGGAAACAAGCAGAAACAGCGCTGAAACAAAGCGAAACTCGACTGCGGTTGGCTCAAGCTGCCAGCCATTCAGCCGTATGGGATTGGGATTTGCAACAAAATACTCTCTTCTGGTCGCCTGAGGCTTATCAACTCTACAGAGTTGATCCAGGAATTGAACCCAGTTACGAGCACTGGCTTCGTTGTATTCACCCAGATGATCGAGATCAGGTCAACCAGCAAACCCAACAAACGATCGAAGCAAACCTACCTGAAATCAGGATTGAGTTTCGAGTGCCATTTGCAGATGAAATCCGGTGGTGTTTAGGCATTGGTCAAATCCTCTGTAACGACGCAGGGGTCCCAATCCGCATGATTGGGATTACCCTTGACATCACTCAGCAAAAACAAACAGAACTGGCCTTACAGGAGCTGAATGCCCAGCTAGAACAACGAGTCATCGAACGAACCACTGAATTGAACGTTCTAAACGATGACCTGTCTGACGCATTGGAAAAGCAGCGTCAAATTCAGGAAGCTTTACATCACAGTGAGGAAAGCCTTCGACTAGTCCTCGATCTCACCCACATTGGCACCTGGGATTGGCACATCCAGAACCAGACTATGATCTGGAACGATAACCACTTCAAACTGCTGGGCCTCATTCCCCAGAGCATTGAGCCCAGCTATCAACTCTGGTGCCAGCACGTGCATCCTGATGATCTGGCGAGGGAGGAACAACGGTTTGCTGAAGCCATGCAAAACCGCACAGAATTCGACTCTGAATATCGCGTGGTCTATCCAGATGGTTCAATTCGTTGGGTCCTGGCCCGAGCCCGAGGATTATATGACGAGGCCGGGCAACCCTTGCGGGCGATGGGAATCTTTCTTGATATTACCGACCGCAAACAAACCGAGATTGCTCTTCAGGACAGTGAAACCCGTTATCGCATCCTGACAGAAATTAGCCCCGTCGGTATTTTTCGCTTTGATGCACCCTTGAACTGTGTCTATGTCAACGATCGCTGGAGTGAGATGACCGGCAGACCAAAAGAATCCGCCCTGGGTCGAGGCTGGATGGCGGCCCTCCACCCGGAGGAACGAGAGACTTATCCGGCTCAATGGACCGAACAATATTTTCAATCAGACCAACTGACGCTAACTCTTAACCCCTCCGTAGGCAGACATCTTCGACCCGATGGCAGTATTAACTGGTACTACGTTCAAATGGCGATGGAAACGGATGCCACAGGGATAGTCACAGGCTACATTGGCACCCTCACCGATATTACCGAGCGCAAACAGGCAGAACTGGCCTTGGCCCAGGCTAAAGCTGAAGCCGAAGCAGCGAATCAGGCTAAAAGTATCTTCCTGGCCAATATGAGCCATGAATTGCGCACACCCCTCAATGCCATTTTGGGATTCTCCCAACTCATGCAACACAGTTCTCACCTATCGGCCAGAGATCTCGAGTACCTCAATCTGATTTACACCAGTGGCAATTACCTGCTCAAGCTGATCAACGAAATTCTTGACCTATCCAAAATAGAAGCGGGAAAAGCCTCCCTATCTCAGCAAGCGATTGATCTGTTCCATCAACTTTCGGTGCTCCGCGATACGTTGAGCGAACGCAGCCATCGCAAAAATTTATCGTTCCAGCTTGAAATCGGCCCTGGAGTACCCCAATACATCCAGGTGGATGAGCAAAAACTCAATCAAGTGCTGCTCAACCTGCTGAGTAACGCTATCAAATTTACTCAGCAGGGTGGGATTTCGCTCCGTATCCATCGCCAGGATCCCGATCCAAACTCCTCGCAATCAGCCCCCTCCACCCTCCGTTTCGCTGTAGAAGATACGGGTGTTGGGATTGCACCGGAAGACTTGAATCGGATTTTTGAGGCCTTCACCCAAACTACAGCAGGGCAACAGGCTCCAGAAGGAACCGGGCTAGGGCTCACTATCAGCCGCCGCCTGGCCCAGATCATGGGTGGTGACATAACCGTTCGGAGTGCCCTGGGTCAGGGAAGCACCTTTGAATTCTCGCTGCCCGTCGAAATCCTCTCCTCAACCATTCCTTCCGCTCCGGCCGGAGCGCGCCGCAGCATCACGCTCTTACCCTGCCAAAGCGAGTATCGCATCCTCATTGTGGATGACCAGGCCAGCAACTGCTTGCTGCTGAGGCGATTGCTAGAACCCGTGGGGCTATCTGTCCGGGAAGCCACCACCGGCGAAGCCGCTTTAGAAATTTGGCATCAATGGCGGCCCCATCTGATCTGGATGGATATTCGATTGCCAGGCATGGATGGCTATGAAGTGACACGCCAGATCCGAGCTCGCGAGCAACAGCAGCCAACCTCCCCTGCTATTCCAAACCCAACCGTGATCATTGCCCTAACAGCTCAAGCCTTAGTCGGCGATCAGGCGCTGGCCCTAGCCGCCGGGTGCGATGACTACCTCAGTAAGCCCTTTCAGCAAGCAGACCTGTTGGGCAAGCTGACACAGTATCTGGACATCCCATTCATTCCAGCAGACCCTGATCCTGTCGCTTCTGACCCTGAGCAAACCCTTGAGCCCCTGTTAATGCCGACCCATCTAGCGGTTATGCCACTAGATTGGGTCAAGGCACTGTACGACGCTTCCATGCTCGGCCAGCAAACTACTATCAGGCGCTTGCTACAACAGATTCCCTCAAAACACGCTGATCTCGCTCGTCGGCTAGAAACCCTGGTGTATCACTTCAATTTTCAACTGATTATGCAGGCTGCAAACGCCTATCTGAATCAACCCAACTAAATTCCACACTGCTCGGTAGCGCATTCGCTGCTCAATAGGCAATGATTCGGTTGTGATTCACTGCAGATTAATCACAAAATGGAGGCCCGACTCATTACTTTCAACCCCCATCGTGCCCCCTAAATATTCAACTTGTTTCTTAACCAGGGCTAACCCTAAGCCAGTCCCGCCCTGCTTCCATCGGTCTCCTCCAGGAATGCGGTAAAACTTATCAAAGATACGCTCTAACTCTACTGGCGCAATCTGAACCCCACTATTGCTCACCCTCAATTGCAAATGTGCTGGATCTGAGCAAATACTGACTGTAATACTCTCTCCAGGAGGTGTGTATTTGCAGGCATTTGTTAATAGCTCTCTCAAAACACTGGTCAGGATATCAAGGTCAGAGTTAAAGGGTGGGAGATCAGGGGGCAAAACTACTTGCAAGTGTTGCTGCCGTTCCTGCATTCTGCCCTCAAAGGTTCCTGCAATATTGGACACCCAGTCAATAATCGGTATGGAAACAATGTTGACCTCTGTCCTTTCTGCCTCCAATCGCTGTAAATCCAGGAGATTATTGACCAATTCAAGCTCCTGATCGCATTGCTCATGGAGAATTCCTAAATACTGCTGTAATCGCTCTGGTTGGGCAAAAGAACTCGCTCCTGGCATTGGGACAATTTGCTCAAAAGCTAATTCCAGCATCTCGATCGCCATCCGAATACTGGCTAAGGGGGATCTGAGTTCATGGGACACTGTACTCAAGAAGTCATCTTTCAACTGGCTCAAACGCTCTTGTTGGATTTCAATGGCCTTTCGCTCGGTGATATCTAAAGCAACCCCGATCAAGCGCACCACTTAATTCTGCTCATTTGAGATGGGTTGCCCCTTGGCAAAGATCCATCCCGTCGAACCATCGGCACGGATAATCTGAAGGTCTAGTTCATACCCTTCTCCATGACTCAGTGCCCTCGCAATGGCTTGCCACAATCGCTGCCCATCTTCAGGAGTAAATTGTTGCTCCACGAAGGAGTAATACTCAGGTTCCCGTTGTCCTGGATCTAGCCCAAAAATGCGGAAGATCTCATCAGACCAAAAGATTGTGTCTGTGACAATATCCCATTCCCAACTGCCAATGTGAGCAATCTTCTGCGCTTCCATTAAGCGATCGCTGAGCGTTTTTAGCTCTGCCGTTCGGGCGGCGATTCGTTCCTCCAATTCAGCATTGAGCTGTTGCAACGCCATCTCTGCCTGTTTGCGAGCAGTAATGTCACGTGCCGCTAAGACCCGCACACTGCGTCCCTGATAAACGCTTTGCTTGCCCACTACCTCCAGATTGAACCGACTGCCATCTGGCTTGATGCTAATTACTTCGTAGGGCGATTCATCCTGACTTTCAATGTGCCGCAGCACTGTTTCTTGAGATTCAGGTATCAAGAAATCAAGCACTGATTTACCATCTTACAGGTGTTCGTCTGCCTAAAGGAAAAGGAATTCTAAGGATCACCCCGTTTTCTGCTTCCAGTCATGTCCCAGCCATTGACCCTGTTGCTCGTGGATGATTCTGAAACCGAGCGAGCGATCTATCGCCGATTCCTCAGCCAGGATAAGTGCTACTCCTACACCATTGTCGAATGTGAGAGCGGATGAGATTGATCTACAGGTTCTAAAACTCATGTGCCAGTGGATTGGCACAGAGATTGGAAACACCGGGCAACCCTTGTTGTATTAGCTGGTGCTGGATTAGGCAACAGTTGCCAGGACGGCTTCCTGTCCATGTCTTCTCAGCAGATCCATTAATTCATCGCGGTAATCGTGAAAGATGGAGTTACGTTTAACGTGATGAGTGCGTTCGGGTAATTTGACAACAATTTCCTTTCTGACGGTTCCAGGACGAGCACCTAATGCGTAGATGCGATTGGAAAGAAATACGGCTTCTTCTACATCATGTGTAATCATAAACACAGTAATATTCGTGCGTTCCCACAGCTCGAGCATAAACTCATGCATCGCTTCCTTGGTATGAATATCCAGTGCCCCAAAGGGTTCATCCATTAGTAGCACCTTCGGTTCCGAGGCCAGAGCACGAGCGATCGCGACTCGTTGCTTCATCCCCCCTGATAGTTCTTTGGGTAACGCCTTAGCAAAGTTGGATAACCCCACAACGCTGAGATAGTAGCTGGCTTGTTCCCGTCGTTGCGGCTTGGGTACTCCTTGCAACTTCAAACCAAATTCTGTGTTGTCCTGCACCGTCATCCAGGGATATAGAGTGTAGTGCTGAAATACCATGCCGCGATCGGGGCCGGGGCCAGTAATCCGTTTGCCATCAATCAAGACCTCTCCAGTGGTGGGGGAATCTAATCCGGCGATCTGGCGCAGCAAAGTAGATTTACCCGAACCAGAAGCTCCTACGGCACAAATGAATTCACCCTGGTCGATCGTCATATTGATGTCTTTCAACACCACCAGCGTTCCACTCTTGGTCTCAAAATTCTTGTTCAGCTTGTTGATTTGCAGATACATAGGTTTGTCCTTTGAAGAATGAGGATTGGAGTTTGGAATTTTTTGAGCTATGAATTTTTAAGTTACGAATTTTGAATGGCAAATGGCTGGTGTTCCTTCTGCCTTCTGCCTTTTACCCTCTGCCTTCTGTCATCGCTTTTGGCTTGCCCACTTACAGGTCACTCGCAACAGATATTGGAAAAACAAATCGAACGCTAATCCAATCACACCAATCACAATTAATCCAACAAAAATTTCATCTGTTTTGAGGAAACGACCAGCAACACTGATGCGACGACCTAGCCCCTCAGTAGCTGCAATCAATTCTGAAACAATCACCAACTGCCATGCAGCCGCGAGGTTAATTCGGCAAGCATCCAGAATACCAGGAAGCACATGCGGTACAATGACTTGTGTCAAAGCTTCGACTCGATTTCCCCCTAACATATAAGTCGCTTCAATCAAATCTTTGGGGACAAATTTGACAGTATCCATCACCATCAGCGAATTAAAGAAAAATACGCCAATGAAGATCAACATGATTTTAGGAGCTTCGCCAATACCCAGGTAAAGAATCAGCAAGGGAATAAAAGCGGGAGCAGGCATATAGCGCATCAACCCAAACAGAGGTTCGAGCAAAGCCCGAATGCTAGGGAAACTGCCCATCAGGATTCCCACTGGTATAGAAAAGGCAGCCGCTAAGAGAAAGCCCACTCCAACTCGCCATAAACTAGCAACGGTGTCTTTGAGCAGTTCACGAGTGCTCCACAGTCGGCCAAAAGCGGCAGCAACATTGGCAGGAGAGGGAAGGAATTTGGGATCGATGTGGCCAAAGGTTGCCACTAGCCACCAGATCAGCAGGGGAAGGGCGATCGAGGTAATGGTCAACGCCGTAAACAAGGGTTTGGGAATGTCTTCTGCCAATCGCCAGAATACGGTTGGGCGCATCGGCTTTGACTTCATATAGGATTGAATGGATCGAGGAGCTGTACTTTCACTCATAGGTTTGGATGGAATAGGAAAGGGATAAACAGAAGACAGATGATGTCAAGGAGATGGTTAGAGAACGAATATCTGGGGAAGCAGGTTTAACATCAAGACCATCGGTTCAATTCAAGACTTTGACAAACCCGCCCTTACGTAGCCTTGTTTTGGGCGTAGGCTTTGACAAAGCGATCATCAAACAGCAAGGTGATATTTGGTTTCTGCTTCGCTAAACCCACATCTACGAGAAATTTACTCATCTCCTCAGCGGCATACAGCAGTGAGGTCATATTGTTGCCAGGCTGAAAGGCTTTCAAGTTCTCTTCCAGTGTGAACAACCGGGTGCCATCGGCATACTCTTTGTACTCATCTAGCGAAACCCCTGCCCGCTTAGCCATAATCTCGTAAGCTTTGGCCTGATTGGTTTTCAAGTAGTCCAGAGTGGCAAACCAGCTATTTACAAGAGCCTGTACTTGCTCAGGATGTTCGTAAGCAAACTTGCGCGAAACCACCAGATGATCGGAAATCGCCCCCGGAAATTCTTTGGAACTGAAGAGTTCTTTGCTACCCGATCGCTTCAGTGCCTGGGTGGTGAAAGGAGCAAACACTGCACAGGCATCAACCTGACCTGCTACAAAAGCCGATGCCGCTTTCCCAGTCTCTAACGGTATAAACTGAATATCCTCTGGTTTCAGACCTGCCTTTCTGAGTCCTAGCAATAATAGGAAGTGGTCTACGGTGCCTTCCTCTGCGGCCACTTTCTTGCCCTTCAAATCTGCAACAGAATTAATTCCTGCCTGCACGATGATTTTGTCATTGCCAGTTGAGTTATCGTTGACCAGGACGACAACCTGATCCGCACCCCCAGAAACCGAATTCACCGTATCACCGAGAGTTTGGCTATTGGCATCAATCTGTCCAGCCGTCAGAGTGCTAATCGATTCGAGATAACCGTCAAACCACTTTAAATCGACGGAAGCTTTGGACGCTTTGAAAATACCTTGCTCTTGGGCAACCTGCCAGGGAAACCAACCAGGCCATGCACTAAAACCCAAATCAATCTTCCCCTCACTGGATGTGGCAGCCTGAGCCGACTCAGTTTCGGTGGTGGTTTGAATGTAAACGGCTGGGTTCGTGCAACTTGCAGCCAGGGATAACGTCAGGATAAACAGTAACAGGGGAGCCAGGAGAGAACGAATTTTCATGACACTAGACTTTGCAGGAAGATTGGAGTTGACGCGATCGCAGCAAATCTGTTCAATATTCAAATGATTGGCTTTTTAACGGGTGTACTCTATTCTCAGTAACTCGTCTGTAACACCCGCTACGTTATTTTTTCACTATTCAATGATTTTCGAGTTAGATGAATTAAAATTTGCTTCCTCATTCATCTGGCAATTGAATAATTCTGTATTTACTATCGCTTTACTTAATGGTTATGTGGGACTGCTCCTACTAGAGATGCAGAACCTAGATGATGGTTTTGGCAATGGCGATCGACCATTGATCGCACCCAGGCATACCAATCATCCAGGCCTACACCTGTTTTCACGGAAACAGGAATGATTGTGACCGTCGGATTGATCTGCCGCACATTGGCCTCGATCTGGCTTAAATCCACATCCAAATAAGGAGCCAGATCAGTTTTTGTGATTAACAGGCAATCGGCTTCACGGAACATGATTGGATATTTGAGCGGTTTATCTTCTCCTTCCGTGATGCTGAGGAGAGCAATTTTGGCGTGCTCGCCAACTTCAAACTCAGCCGGACATACCAAGTTACCGACATTTTCGACCAACACCAGATCAAAACTGCTGGGATTGTATTCATGCTGCAACCGATGGATACCACCAGCAACCATGCGCGAATCCAGATGGCACGATCGCCCGGTGTTAATGGCAATCACAGGCACGCCATACTGACGCAGGCGATCAGCATCCAATTCAGTGGTCATGTCACCTTCAATCACGGCAATCTGGAGGGACGTGCTCAATGCCTCCAGGGTTTTTTCCAGTAAAGCCGTCTTTCCGGCTCCGGGACTGCTCATGATGTTGCAGCAAGTGATGCCCCATTCATCAAAATGGGCGCGATTGTGTTCAGCTCCTTCCTGATTGGCATGGAGCAAGTTAATTCCCAAGGCAACGTCGTGGGTCATGTGCATAGTAGTTGTTCCTCGCATTCGATACGATCGATTTTTAGTTCCCGCCCAGAACGAATATCATCCATGGGCGATCGACAGGTGGGACAGGCGTATTGGATACCAATCTCAGGACGGTATTCCTGTTGGCAGGTGTGACAGAAGGCAATTAAGGGAGTTTCTTGAATTTCCAGGGTTGCACCAGCTAAAAACGTGTCGCAGGTCTGCGCTGCAAAGGCAAACTGTAAGCTGACAGGCTCAACGCAGGTGAATTGACCCACAATTAGGTAAACCTTGGAAATTTTGGGGCGTTCTGGTTGCGATTCCCACCAGTCTCGAATGGTGATCATCAACGCCCTGGTCATATCAGTTTCGTGCATGAGTAGGAAATAGAAAGTGGGAAGGCGATATCATGAGTCATTGGTCATTCGTCCTTTGTCACTTGTCTTTCATGTTTGAGAGTCAATGATCAATAACTAACGGCCAATGACCAATTTTCATGTCCAAGCTTGATCCACATTCATGTTGGCTTCAGTGTGAATGTAAGCCGGTTTCTCCTGACGAGGAAGCTGCCCCGACACCACCAGATGCGCCATCGTGTCACAAATGACGCGAGTTGCCATCAGAGCTGTCATATCGCTCACGTCATAGGGTGGAGAAACTTCCACAACCTCTAAACCGCACACGGGAGCCCGTTGCACAATTTTGCCTAGCAGAGCCAGCGCCTCGCGGGGTAACAATCCACCGGGTTCAGGCCAGCCTGTACCGGGAACGAATCCGGCATCAATACAATCAATATCGAAACTAATCCAGACGCAATCGGTGCCATCCAACGCTCGTTCCAGAGCAAAGTCGGCAGCAGCATCAATGCCTCGTTCCACAATGTCGGTGACGGTGAGAATATTGGTTGACCGCTCGCGGCATACCTTTACGCCTTGCCGGGGTACCTGCCATCCACCGATACCTAACTGCACCAGATTCTTGGCTGGAGCGTTGGCCATGTTAGTGGCATGGAACCAGGGACAGGTGTGCATCCGTTCATCCAGGTCGGTTTCCTGGGTGTCTACGTGGCGATCGAAGTGAATAATTCCAACCTTTTTATCGCCCAAATGACGGCAGACCCCTCGCACTGTGGGAAATCCGATCGAATGGTCGCCCCCTAGCAGAATTGGAAAGGCTCCCGATTCAAAGACATGGGCCACCCCTTTAGAAATCTGGTCAAAGGATTTTTCGTTGTTGCCAGGAATCGTGAAAATATCTCCGACATCGCAGAGGGTAATCTGTTCCCGCAAATCTACTCCCAGTTCAAAGTTGTAGGGGGTGTAGAGGGCGGAGATACGCCGAATGCCCTGCGGCCCAAAGCGGGTGCCGGGACGGTAGGTAGTACCGGAGTCGTGAGGAACGCCGACGATCGCCACATCATATTCGCCCACTTTACGCACATCTTCTAGGTAGGGCGCTTTGAGGAAGGTATTGATGCCTGCGTAGTGAGGCAGTTCGCCGCGAGAAAAGGTGGGGATGGAGCGATCACGGATGCTGGCGGCGGCTTCCAGACCATACTCCAGACCTTTGGATACTTCTTGCTGCCAACCCGTAAGTGGCAATTGAGTTTCTTTTTCTAAAGCACGATTGGCTTCAGAAGCGGCTCTATCAGGATTTTGAAACAAAGGATTATCAGTCATACTTGCCCTATCACGTAACAATCGAGCTTTCCAGATACATTTAAAAAACAAAAGCCCAGAAGAGGGAAAGCACTACTTCTCGCTTTCACAACTCTCCCGGGCTTTTATCCCGCCGTGTAGCTGTTCAAGTAAGCCCAGTTAGATAATCGGAGTTTCCTGATAATAGGAACTACGCTTTCTAACCCGGAGCAAGTTCATAGAAAACTTTCAACAGCTCGCTACTCTTGGACCAGACACGAAATAGCTATAAAGAACTACTTCATCGGAACCCTAGAAGCTTAATGTGTTATTCATTTGATGATTAAGTCATAACAGGCTGAATAAGGTGAAATAGTATCGCCAGCTACGAAACTGCCTGCTTATCAAATTTTCATGACATGGCAATCCGAGAATCGCACTTGTACAGAGGTGTTAGGCAACCATCTTTACAAAGAGAAAGGTTCATAGCGTGATTGTAAGCAAGGCTTTTATTTTTGTTCAATCCTAGTTCGGTAGTTTGACGGCACTCTAATGTGATGCGGGTCAAGAAAATCAATTAGATCAATGAGCTTACTGTGAATTAATACGAGCCTTTCAACATCAACTTCCAGCGATTTTCCCATCGTGTCAATATCTTCTCTCAGTTTTGCGAACCAAACCGCAAAATCCGGATCGCTCATCTTTTTCACAAACGTTGCATAACCGATACAATCATATCCAATTGCTTCATTACCAGAACGAGGAATCGTCATGATCTCTCCAATCGCACGCTGCTCGCCATTATGAAGCTGAAATATTCTTCCTACTTTGTAATGTGCAAATGCTTGATTGATATTGACCAATAATTCACTCAAGCGACGATTCAATTCAAGATCACCTAAGTCTAAAAACTGAATTTCTCGACGTAGAATCTCAACCCATCCCAAATACTCCGCTATGACGTACAAAGTATTGATCATTGCATAACTCTGCGCGTTCGGGGATTGACGATAGAAGCGCTCCAGAAACTTGTTCTGATGGATGTTATACAAACGGCTCTGAAGATCAATCGCTGAGCGCAATAAAGGATTTCGGTATTTAGACATCAAGGCAACCGTTTGAGCCTCGCGGGATTCAGCTTCACGCTGCTTTGCGAGTCGATCGGTTAACCGGGCAATACGAGTTTGACCATAAATACTGATGGCTGCACTCATAACTGCGACAATCGCTGCAAGTATGGCAGTAATAACCTCAAGCTTCATCTAGATTACTTTCTTTCTAATCACTTGTTACATCTCACTTAATCTCAAGCACAAACATATAACGTTAAAACTGTTGCCACCACTCATAACTTAAGCAATGAGATAACGGTTCTTTAGTCTGATCTTAGCCCCTCTAGGCCGAAGGATCACCCGTTTGTGAGTGATGAGGCAAATCGGAATCTAGATAATGCCTAGAATTGGGAGCATAGGCAGAGATTTTGTCTAAAAACGTCCCAAATTGGTCTCTTATCTAGCTCTGACACTGTTAGCGACTACGCCTTAATCATAGATAAAAAGATTTGGCAAAAATTGTTGAGAAGCCAAACCTCTCACCATTCCATTCAAGCCTGAATCACCTCTCCAAACGACTTGAAATCATCCGGGTCTTCCCCCCACGGTTTCCCAGGTAACGATCGCCCCCGCTTCTGCAAGATCCGCCGAAACTTCCACTTCGCCGCCCGGTACCTGGGGTTAGCCCCCGATCGCCCAATATTCCACACCAGTTCGATAACTCTTGAGATTTGTAGACATCGAAATTTTGTAGCACCGCCTCGATGAGTTGGGGGGTGATCTCGGGTTCCAGGGGGTCAAACTGACTCCGCACCCCATTTGTGCCGGTGCGGTCTTCTTCGGTGCGGTCGGGGTCAATGGGGTTAAAAGGCAGGTGCCACAAGCGCTCTAACTCCTGCACCAGATCCGGTGCGGTTGGTGCGCCGGGTGCGGTCGGTGCGGAGGGTTCCTGGGCCTGCACTGACTCATACTGAGAATTGCTGCATCGTCGCTTTCTCCCTACTGGATCAAGAGGGTTCTTCGGAATACTCTACGATCGCGGTGTAACTGTTTCTGCAAGCTCACCCGACCGAGGGATTCCAAATGCGTCCCCGCTGCAATCTCCTTCATCTAGCAACCATCACCCTGCTGCTGATCACTCCCGGATGCCTGATTCCAGTTTCCCAACTTCCTGCCCTCGCTCAGACAACGGAAAACCGCAAAGCCGAAGCCGACCGTCTGGTGAAGCAGGGGACGGTTGAATCTCTACAGAGCGCCCTGACTTTGTACCGGGAACTGGGAGATCGGGGTGGCGAGACACAAACGCTCGTACTATTGAGCCGCCAACTTCTAAAGCTGGGAAACTACTCGAAGATGATTGAGTTGGCTCAACAGGGAATTGTTGTAACCCAAGCGCGACCGGATATTGACGACCAGAACCGCCGTAATTATTTGGATATCTTTCTCCGAAACCTGGCGTATTCCTATCAGGCAATGGGGCAGTACGATCGCAGTTTGAACTACCTGCAACAGGCGTTAGACAACGCCCGTGGATTTAAAGAAGCTCGAATTGGTTCGGTATTTGAACCCTGGATTTTAAGCGATTTTGCAAAATGTCTCAGTCAGGCGATGGTCGCACGCCTTACGGTCGGCGATCAGGCTGCGGTGAGTCGATACACCGACCAGTTGGCTGGCATTTATCAACACAGTCAAGCGTTTCCCAAAGACAATCTTGATAAAGAATTCGATTCTACCCTCTACTCAGAATTCTACAAGGTGGTTTCCGAGCAAGCCAATGCCGGAAAGTATGCCTCGGCTATTCGCTACGCCAAACAACTTTTAGCAACCGCACAGAGGCTGAATAGAAAAGACCTGGAGTGGCAAGTATTGGGGTATCTAGGAGAGCTTCATTATGGACTCATATATGACTCGGTGACAGCGGATAGTTACTACCAAAAGCAGCTAGCCATTGCTCGGTTAAACCGGAATGCGGCGCAGGAGTCTGAAGCGTTCAGAAATCTCGGTAATCTCTATCAAGCCCGCAGTGACTATGACCGCGCGATCGCCGTTCTCCAGCAAAGTTTGCAATCTGCTAGAGCCGCCAAAGATCCTGCATCAGAAAGCATCGTTTTTAATGATCTGGCTGATGCCTACAAGGGGGCGGGTAAACCTGGCAAAGCAATTGAGTCGGTGAGGCAAGCCCTGGCGATCTCCCAGCAGAACCAGGATTTGCTGAATGAATTTAATGCCCTGGCGACTCTCAGCAGAATTTACACAACGCAGAAAAGTCCTTTAGGAATTCAGTTCGCCCAACAGGGTTTAGCAGTCGCCCAGAAGTTCGATGAACAGTTCATAAAGCAGCAACAGTTCATCGCTGCAAATGCCATTTATCCACAGCCAAATCGGACATCAAAAGCTATAGACACCCCAGCTCAAGGATTGCTAAGCGCTACCGCGCTGGCGAATCTTGGCGATGCGTACTCAGCCACAGGAGACTTCTCAAATGCCATTCGCTTCTATCGGCAGCGGCTAGCAATTGCCCAAACCCAGCAAATTCCGCAAGACATCGCCGATGTACTGACGAATCTTGGCTTTACGCTGATCATGGCGAACCAGCCAGTCGAAGCGGAACCCTTACTGATGCAGGCAGTTACCCTGTGGGAATCTATTCGAGCAGGGCTAGAGAATCAGGATCGCTACAAAGTCTCCATCTTTGAGCGGCAGATGATGACCTATGTCTCTCTACAAAAAGCGCTCGTTGCCCAAGCTAAAATGGAGGCGGCATTAGAGGTTGCAGAGCGGGGACGAGCCCGGGCATTTGTCGAGCTACTTGCCCGTCGATTGTTCCAACCCAATCAGCAAAGCGTCGCATTCTCTCAGGCCCTCCTTCCCCCCAGGATTGACCAGATTCGCCAGATTGCCAGAGAGCAAAATGCCACATTGGTTGAATACTCTGTTTTCTACCAATATGAGATCCTCATCTGGGTCATTAAACCCACAGGAGAAGTGTCTCTGCGCCGAAGTGCTTTGGAGGGAGATCGCTCATCGTCAGGTGTTACCGAGTCACTGGTTCAGCTTCGTGGTTCTAAACCCCAATCAGCAGATGTCAATACTCTGACCGAGCAAGTCAATGCATTCTATCGTAATCTGCGCGGAATCGGCATTTTTGCCAACGACACTCCGTCGCCAAGCGCGGTTCAAACACAATCGCAAGCGCTTTACCAGCAGCTAATTCAGCCGATCACGGACCTCCTGCCCACAGACCCCGATCAACAGGTGGTCTTTATCCCGCAGGGACCGTTGTTTCTGGTGCCCTTTGCCGCTCTGCAAGATGCCAGCGGCAAGTACCTGATTGAAAGAAACACCATCCGCATCGCGCCCTCCATTCAGGTGCTGGCACTCACTCATCGACAGTTGTCACACCACCAAAACAGCGGGAATCCTTTAATTGTTGGCAATCCCCTGATGCCCAAAGTGACCCTGGAGCCGGGAAAGCCTGCTGAAACCTTACCTCCGCTGCCGGGAGCTGAACAAGAAGCCCGCGAGATCGCCCAGTTGCTCAAAACCCCGATGCTGACTGGGGCAACCGCCACCGAAACCACCGTGAAACAGCAGATGCCCAATGCCCGATGGATTCACCTGGCAACGCATGGATTATTAGATGACCAGCGGGGGATTGGCAGCTCGATCGCGCTGGCTCCCTCTAACAAAGATGATGGGCTTCTGACGGCGGAAGAAATCCTGGATATGAAGTTGCAGGCAGGTTTAGTTGTTCTGAGTGCCTGTGATACGGGGCGCGGCAAAATTACGGGCGATGGGGTGATTGGACTGTCGAGATCGCTGATTGCAGCGGGCGTTCCCAGCGTGGTTGTGTCGCTGTGGGCAGTTCCCGACGCACCGACTGCCTCACTAATGACCCAGTTCTACCAGAATTTGCAGAAGCAGGATTCGCAGAAGCCTGACAAAGCCCAGGCGCTACGGCAGGCAATGTTGACGACAATGCGGCAGCATCCCAACCCACGCGATTGGGCTGCCTTTACCCTGATTGGCGAAGCGGAGTAGCCGCATTTATTGTCTGACGAACTGGGCGATCAACCTGGCATTCTCGATGCAGCGCTAGTTTAGTGCTTTGTGCTGCATTTGCTTAAGCAAATAGTGTTTATGTTGATATTCCATATTCTCACTTTAATACTTGACATTTAAGATAATCGCTCGTTGCACATCCCGTGGGGATACAGAATCAAAAATTAATTCTGTATCAATCTGTCTACTCCATATTTTCGCAAGCAACGCCTTGGGGACTAATTGGCTCGATCTTCTCTGTCTTGGTATTAGCACGCCACGCTTGATAGACCTGGGATCGGATTTTGGTATCGGTCGCCTCTACGATCGCAAAAATCTCTCGATCATAGGTTCCATTCAGCATACAAAATGCATAGTGAAGCCGTTGCGATTTAGAGAGTTCAGGTAGCTCTAGGACATCTACAACTTGTCTGGGAAGTGGACCTCTTTGATTGCTCTCTAGAAATTTCGCAAACCATAGCACCGTAGTTTTGTCCTGTTTGAAGATCTGACCGATATATCCTTTTGGAATCACCCAACCTCCATCGTCTTGCAGATCACGGTAAACTGTACTGATCGCAGACCGAGGATTATTTTGAGATGGTTGTTGTGCGACTGTAGGGGAAGCGATCGTGAGTGATAGCCCAACCGAGAAGAGAGTGAAAAATCGTTTCATAGATTAGCAGTGATTGTTGGTTTCACAGTAACTTGTAATTCCGTTAATGCTTCAACCTGAGTGTGAAGTTTCACAATTGTCACAGAGTGCTAGGGCGTGTTTTAAAACCCTTTGGCAGAATGGAAGTAGTGTAACTACTGATTGATTTCTATGACTGTCCCAGCCGTTAGAAACATCCGCCGAGGAGAAATGAGCAACCAGCAGTGGAAGCGGATCAAACCCCCACAATCGAGTCAACTAACTCCGCACGTAACGCCGCGATCGCTTTCTGTAACCCGATCCGTTCCACTGCCATTCACCCCAATTTTTCTCCTACCAGTCCTTTATAGCCTGTTTCTATCCTTCCCACAGCCTATGGGACTGGAATGGAACAAGATCTCGTTACCGCAGGCGTTGTAGGGGAATCATTAACAAAATACAACTGACGGCAGGCTACTGTAAATTTTTACAGTACGATCCACGATGGCTTCTTCATTCACTCGACCGCTGGTAATCCTCTAGACCTGATTCTTGATGCTCCATAAAGTCACGCAATGGGGATTTAAGATGAAATCACGCTTTGCCTGCTACACAATCGGTTGTGTAACAGCAGTCGCTTTCTTCATACAAGGGATGCATTCGGGGATAAAAAGCCCTCTTCACCCTTTGAACACACAACAAAATCCTGTGGTTGTTCAGCAATCGGCAACGACAGCTATCCGTCAGGCTAGTATCCAGCAGTCAGCCCCAACCCCAACCTCTGTCTATCAAAAGAAATTCATTCACGGGTTCACGATCTTGATCCATCCACTCGTGCTCACTCATCCCCAGGAAGCACGGGCAATGCAAGCTGAACTGACCACGCAACTCAAGGCGATCTCCCAGGTCATGCCGGACAAACCTCTGACCATTTTACGAACTGTGTGGATCTGGGTTGAGTGGGACAACAAAGCAGGAGCCGCTGAATTCCATCCTTCCGCACAATGGCTCCAGCAGAATGGGTATAACCCTGATAAGGCCGGATGCGTTGAAATTGCCAATACCCGCAATTTTATCCAATGGTCTCGCTCGGAGCAGCCCTGGCTGATCTTGCACGAACTCGCCCATGCGTATCATCACCGTGCCCTGGGTGAGTTCAACGGAGATATCCAGAAGGCATATCGTCAAGCCCAGGCCCAAGGACTGTATCAGTCAGTTCCTTACATCAAAGGGACAGTCCAAAAAGCCTATGCCCTGACGAATGACAAAGAGTACTTTGCCGAATTATCAGAGTCCTATTTCGGTAAAAACGATTTTTACCCATTCACCCGCTCTCAGTTGCAAACCTATGATCCGCTTGGCTATCAACTGATGGAAAAGAGTTGGGGTAAACCCAGGTATTAACGTCTTACCTACACCGCCACTTTTACCTATCAAAGTTGACTGAAACCAGCCAGACCAGCGACTGAAACGGCATTGTTGTATGAAGAAGAATTGGTGAAATACGGCAAATTGCCGAAAAAGGCTCAAACAAAACCACCGATCCGTCCAACGTATATGCCCTCAATCGCAACATCAGCAGCATCCACTTCAATATCGGGGTAGGCGAGATTGGCTGGTTTAAGCAGGATGGTATCCTCCGTCGGACGATAAAGGTACTTCAGCGTGGTGGTAGAGCCGACTCTCGCGGCCACGATCGTTTCATCTTTGACGCGCAGAACGTCCACTTCGAGTAATGTACCCCTGCTTCTCTAACCTATTTAAAAGCGATTGAATCGGAGCTTTAGAGGTGTAATTCATGGCTTCCATCATTTCCTCATAAGACGCAGGGCGGCCTGATGAAAGAAGGTAATCTTCCAGCCAATTAAAAAGCTGCTGCTGTCGGAGAGACATCTCATCAATTAATGATGGGTAACAATATAATGATGGGTATACCTCTCTACATTCATCCCGATGGGCAAACGGGCAATTCAGGGTCACTTTGCCGTACTGGATGAAGCCAACCCGGAGCTTCGCCGTTCCCTGGCGGCGTTCCGTCATTACTCAGACTATGAAATTGCCGATGCCGTGATTGCCCACCAGGGCGGAAAACGGAAGGGCATTAAGCTGGGCCAGTCGGGAATTAAACCCATTCAAATGTTTGCTGCTCCAGGCCAGGAAGAAACGACCGCGCAGGCTGAACCCACGCCTCAACTCCCTCGCCATCGAGAACGGTTTCCTGAATCGAGCTGTCATGCAGTTTTATATCTACAGCCTTAAGGAGCGGAACTTGCAGGTGAAGCTGGGGCTGGGGCTTCTCCTGGTGAAGGAGCAGGAGTTGCTTCAATGGGGGCAGGGAGTGACTCTACAGTTGGTGTTAATGCTGGTGCTGGCGGCGATGGAGCGATCCCTTCATTTTGACGGACGGTAGGGGATGATGGTTCCACGGCAGGAATGGTATTTGGTTTATCTTCGGGAGCAAATGTCGGTTTAGCAAGAGGTTCATTAGTGGCTGTTGGTTTGCGTGGCGATGACTCTGACAGCCGTTGTGGCTGCTCTTGATCTGCAACTTGGCGACGTTGTTGCCCCCCCTGACGACGCTGATCATTTTGGCGTTGATAGTTAGAACCTTCCTCTTCAAAAGTGATACGGGTTCGCACATTCTGTCGTCCACCCTCAGGAACTGTTCTCGGATCAAAGCGCCATTTCGACATTGCTTCGATCGTTTCCCGGTCAAGGTCTAGGTCACCACTCGATTGTCGTAAACGCACATTCGTCACTTTGCCATCCGGCCCAATGTCGTAGGTAACACGAGCGCTCCCTTCGGAACCCCGGAAACGAGGTTTAGGACATTCTAAACAGACAGGTTTCTTGGGACGAGCGCGGTTGAGTGGAACGGTTCTGACGGCGGTTTCGCCAGGGCCAGGTCTCCCAGCCGGATCACCACTAGATTTACCGTCTTCCTGCCCACCGGGTTTACCATCCGGCTGTCCCGTAGGTTTACCATTTAAGTTAAATCCCGTACCAAGTCCACTAAAGCCAAAACCAAAGCCTTTGCCAACAGGATTGATAATGGAACCAGCACCTCCCGATTGAATCGGTGTTTCTCCTGTTTTATTGGTCAGGGGGCTAATCGGATCGGTTTTCGGATCAGAAGAAGCATCTTTGCGAGGAGCATCCTCTCCAGCAGGAAGCGGAGCCTGACTTTGCGGTGCTAATGGAATAGGTGCAGGGGCAAGTTGAGAGGCGATCGCCACTTCCTGAACGGTAGCCACTGTCGTCGCTGATTCTTCGGGTTCTGCAATCGGTGTTTCGGCTATGGGTTGTTCGGCAGAGGCTTCTTCCACCACCACTTCCATTTCATCTTCTTGCGGATGATCGCTGCCAGGATTCCAGAAATTCCCAACCCGCACAGTCATCGCAATACTATGAACCGCTAGGGAACCCAGTACACTGGACAACAGAAAGAGTTTGAGGGCTTTCTGCTCTTTATGGCGTTGGTGTAGAATGCGCTCGATAGAGTTCATGGATAGGGAGTGGGGGCAGGTAGAGAAAGGAATGGTGGATGGGTGCAAAGCTCCTACGGCGATGTAGTTGCAGAGTGGCGGGTAGCGATCGCGAGTTTGGCTCCAGGGATTTGACGGATTTGATCCATCACAGCAATGACCCGATCGTGGGTGACAGATCCATCGGCATTAAGAACGACCACTAAATCTTGACCTGGTTCAGCAAGTTGCTTGACTGACTCAGATAAGGATGCCAGTTGAACCGTATTTTTATTGAGAAACAGGTTGCCCTGTTTGTCTAAGGTCACGGTTGCACGGACTGATTTTTGAGGTTTGGCAGATTGAGCATTGGGTAGGTTGACAGTTAATCCCTCAAAGCGCCCCAAAAACAACGTAGCCATGATGAAAAACGTGAGAATTGCGAAAATCACATCAATCATCGGCACAATATTAATTTGCGGTGGCAGATCTGGTTCAGTGGGCATTCGTCGTCGCATAGGGTGACTCCCGTCGTGATTTGAGATGCTGCCGATGGATCAGTTCCAATTCCGCTGCATGCTCTTGAATCAGGGCAAGTTGGCGCAGGTATAAGCCTCGAAATAGGTTTGCAAAAAACAGAGTGAAAACAGCAACGACCAGACCACAGGCCGTCGATATCAAGGCTTCACTGATGCCAGAAGTGACACTTGCAGTTTTGCTGCCGCCAATATCTCCCAGGTTGAGTGCGGAAAAGGAGCGGATTAACCCCAGTACCGTTCCCAGCAAACCCAGCAACGGTGATAGAGTGACGATCGTATCGAAAATGGTGTTGAAGCGCTTGAGGATGGGTAGTTCGGCCTGGGTTGCCCCGTCGATCGCCAGGGCAAATTCTTCCGGTTCTGCGGCTTCCAAAGACAGGGCTTTGAGAAAAATGCGGGCGATGGGCAGGTCAACGTTCCGGTCAAGTTTTTCGCTCGCCAGGGTAGGGCTATTCCGATACAATTCGAGCGTATCTTTGATCACCCGCTCCTGGCGGCGATTGAGCCGTCCCCAAAACACGATGCGCTCAATCACAAGCGCGATCGAGGTAATCGAAAATAACAGTAATGGAATCGCAACGATTCCTGCGGCAGCTAAAATTTCTCCCAGGCTTTGCATGAATGGTTCTAAATGGGTTCACTTAGGAGTGTAAAACACTGACAACCGATGTTCTAAAGAATTTTAAGACAAGTGCAATCCATTTGAAGTCGTTTAGACAGAAAATCTATCAATAGATTTTCTGCATTGCCTTCGGAATTGAAGTTTGACAGCCTGTCGTTTGACTTTCATCCCAATTGACATAAATATAATGGGGGTTTTTAGCGGTTCAGCATCGGTGTATTGCCGGGGCTGAATTGGGTTGGTGTGAGGTTTATTCACCTATGTTCTATCTTCGATCGCTGAGCATTATCGCTTCAGCTTCTTTTGGTTTACTCTTATGGGCGCTGACTACAGAAGCGGCTGAGACTTCCGCCAACATTCCAACTTTAAACCTGCAACAATATCAAAAGCCTCTGACGGAAGCACGCTGGTTACAACAGCAGGAGTGTGATCAACCTGAAAAACGGCAATGTTCTGTCCTGAGCCAAAATACAACAGATGTAGAAGAAGACGAAGAAGAAGTCATTGTCGAAGGGCGCAAACAACCCGTAACGTCTTCCCCGATTTACACCATCACAGGCGATGAGATTCAGCGCCAGGGGGTTGAAAGCCTGACAGAAGCGCTACGGAGTCTGCCTGGATTTGCGATTAACGACACCGGGTTTGGTGCAGACATTCATACGGGGCTCTACTACCGGGGCACAACCCTCAACCAAAACCTGTTTCTATTGAATGGTCGATCGCTCAATACCAATATCAGCACTTATCATGGTGCAACCGACCTGAACAATATTTTGACCAGTGGCATCGATCGGATTGAATTACTCAGTGGAACAGCAGCGACCCTCTACGGTTCAGAAGCCTTTGGTGGGATCGTCAATATCATCACCGCAGATCCGACGGGGCAACCCTTTCGAGCCAATGCTCAGGTGCAATTCGGTTCCTACGGGCAACAAAATTATCGGGCAAATCTCTCCGGTTCCGCCAGTTCTGTAGGATATGCGTTGGGCTACGAACGGTTCCAGGCAGATAACGACTACCCAGTGCCCAAAGGAGCTGCAAACCGGGGCCCTGACGGACGTTTGTTTAATGGCGATACCCAATTTGACAATTACTTCGGGCGAGTCACCTACCAGGTTGATCGCCGCAACTCGCTCAACCTCGATGCCTTCAAGACAACCAGTCGCAAGGGACTGTTGTATTTTGGGTTTCCGTTGCAACGAGATCGCCTCAACCACGATGGCTCAAATATTGGACTATCCTGGCGGGGATTGGTAGGGGCGGGCGAAGATTCTGTGGTGACAGCCAATTTGGGGTACAACCGCAACTACTTCAACACCTATGGCCCAACACAAAATATTTTCTATCGTCAGGGGTCACTCGACTCGACCATTCTCACGGCACGGATAGAACACAATTGGCAGATTACACCGATCTATAACTTGCGCTACGGGATTGATATCAAAGGGGACTTATTTGAAGGCGAAACCTTGAGTAACGTGCCCCGCTTGATTCGACTGAATGAGGTGGAAAATCGTGACCGCACGAACACGGCTCTATTTGCCCTCAATACCTTCAAAATTCTTGACAATGTGCAGTTTGAACTGGGCCTGCGGCAAAACTTCAACACTGAGTATGGTAGCTCTGCCGACCCCAGTGTCGGTTTTCGCTGGGATCTCGCTCCTCAGATAGCTGTTCGTAGCAGTTGGGTGTCGGTACGCCGCATTCCCGGCCTCGACCAACTCTACTTGTTTGATACCGTGCATAACTGGTTGCCTAACCCCAACCTGAAACCCGAACTGGGATCTGCCTGGACTGCTGGACTTGATTTTCGTTTGAATCGTGACTTGACCGCCCAACTGACTTACTTTGGCAATAGTTTAGAGAATCGTATCGCTGTAGTTGCCGGACGCTGGGAAAATATTGGCTTAGTCAATACCAATGGGTTTGAAGCAGCAGTCCGCTGGCAGATTACACCTCAGTTCTCAGCTTTGGTAAACTACACCTACACGGATGCCCGAATTGAAACAGGCCCCGATCGAGGATTGCAACTCAGCACAGTACCCTTTTCGGTCGCTCAAATCGGTTTTGGTTACAACTGGAATGGCTGGGAGGTAAATCTCTATGCCAACTATAACAGCGGTTCTCGGCGGGCTTTATTTACTGCGGTAGGCGATGATGCCCGGGACTTTTCTCCCTCCTGGCTGAATCTTGATCTGAACGCGCGAATTCCCATTCTCAAAAACCTAGCTTTTCTGATTTATCTCGAAAATCTAGCCGATGTGAGTTACGAAAAGGTCAATCGAATCTACCAACCGGGCCTCACATTTCGATTAGGGGTATCAGCAAGTATCTAGTATTCTTGAACACTTTGCCTGAGTGGTTCACGTTCGCCGATAACCACCTAAATTCCACAATAAATTTCTCTAGAGAAAAGTTCTGAAAACCTTTTTGTACAGAACTTAGAGGCTTATATCACTCAACCTCTCAAAAATTAAAGGTCGTGAAATCTCAGAGCAGCAGGCTACTGTAAAAATTTACAGTTCAACCAAAAATATTGCGGCAGTCCCAATCTGACCAGGGACTGAAAAAGCAAGGCCGACCCGTCGATCTCAATGAAGCTGTCCAGTTCCTCGACAACCCCGACGCAATCGTTGCCAAGGCAGTCAGACTACTCAAATCCCCGAATGGAGTGACAAAGCCGCAGGGTTATCGGTTCTCACGGGCAGGAGATCGAGTGAGATTCTCTCCACGGCAATCTTCAAAAAAGTCTCTCAGTGGTCAGTCTCCTTTACCGGGGCACTCAAACGCCGGGAGGAATGCACCTAACAGAGCGATCGCGGCCCGATTCCTCTCCTGGTTTGACCTCCCAGACTACACCTAGCTCCACCACCCCAAGGACGCAGATACTCAATAGCGATAAATTGTGGTTAAGCTCACTTCTGCTAACTGCTTAATCGAGTTTATTCTTAGCAAAAGAAAGATTCAGCTGTCCGTCTCTCCATCGGGACTGTTTGAGGCGGCACCTTCGTCATCCTAGTTCCCTGCTAACTCTCACAGTATGCACGATCCAGATCGGCCGCCCACCCATCCCTCCATTCCAACTGGGCACCCGTACCAAAGCAATCAAGTCAACCCTGACCCATCCTTCTTTCAACCCCTCTTGCATTGGAAATGGGCCAACCGCTGGAATCCTAATCGCAGTTACAAACAACGCCTGGGGCTGGCGATCGCCACAACCATTCTGCTTTTTTCCCTCTTGTTGTCTGGGATTGTTGGTCACACCAGCAAAATCCAAATTGAAGCAGACAGTAATCACTTCATGGAACAGTTGGCTTACCAGATGGCGGGAAATCTGGATCGAGATATGTTCGTCCACTATAAAGACATTTTGGCCCTCGCCACGCTGGAAGCCATCCGAGATCCTCGTCAACCCCTGGCCAGTAAACGGAGCCTCCTGACCCAATTGCAAAGTGCATACAAAAACTATGCCTGGATTGGGTTAACCAACCCGGATGGCAGGGTTGTAGCCAGTACCAACCAAATCCTCGAAGGAGCGGATGTCTCGAAACGCCCCTGGTTTATTCACGCCAAGCAAGGCCCGACGGTTGAGGATGTCCATGATGCGAAGCTGCTGGCTCCACTCCTTGCCAACCCAGATCCGGACGGTGACCCTCTGCGATTCGTCGATGTCGCAGTTCCAATCTTTACCGCCACCAACCCCACTCAATTCGTAGGTGTGTTAGGGGCTCATCTTTACTGGGCTTGGGCAAAAGGGGTGCGTGATAATTTATTACAGCCCCTGCAACAGCACTATCACATTGAAGCGTTCATTCTGTCTAAGTCGGGAAAACTGTTACTGGCTCCCACAGAAACCACGGGTAACCAACCAGCTTCATCCGATCCAACCTGGCCTTCGGCCATCCCAACGCTTAAAAGCGTTCAGGCGGCTTCCTCGCAACCCAGAGGGGCGTTAGTAGAGCAATGGCCCGATGGCTCTTACCTGACTGGCTTCGCAACGACTCAAGGACTGGAATCCTACCCCGGGTTGGGCTGGGTTGTCTTAGTTCGACAATCCACCCAGGAAGCCTTTGCTAAGGCGGGGGCTTTACAACAACAAGTTATCCTCTGGGGCATTCTGCTTGGAATTTTAAGTGGGGCTCTCGCCTGGTGGATTGCAGGCCGGTTCCTTGATCCGGTCTTGATGGTTGCCCTGGCGGCTCACCGCATCCGGCGGGGAGAGCCCAATGTCCATATCCCAGTCTTTCAGGGCAATGATGAAGTTGCCAAGTTATCCAAAGCCGTGAGCTTGCTCTTTACCAATCTGGAACAACAAAAGAAACTGTTGCGGCAATTCAATCTCGAACTGGAACAAAAGATTGAGGAACGGACTGCCGCCCTTCAGCTTGCGAACCAGGAATTGCAACGGCTGACGATAGTAGATGGCTTGACGGGAATCGCCAATCGCCGCTCCTTCGACCAACACCTGGCTCAAGAGTGGCAACGGTCTCTACGAGAGCAGTCCCCGCTATCCTTGATTCTGCTCGACATTGATTATTTCAAACGCTACAACGACTGCTATGGCCATCCTGCTGGCGATTCCTGCCTGCAACAGGTGGCTCACGTTCTCAACGCTCAGATTCATCGCTCTCATGACTTAGCGGCTCGTTATGGCGGCGAAGAATTTGCCGTCATTTTGCCCAACACAACCCTTGAAGGGGCCGTTCATGTTGCAGAAACGATCCGCCAAACAGTGAAAGCCTTACAACTACCGCACGCCCAATCCCCCGTCGCACCAGTTGTCTCTCTCAGCCTGGGGGTAGCGACGATCGTGCCGTCCGCAGAAGACTCTCCCTCTTTGCTCATCAAACAGGCGGACAACCAGTTGTATCACGCAAAAGCAGCAGGCCGAAATCAAGTCAGGCCCCAACCGGATGGAGGGGGCTAGAGAACCATCCCCATTCCAAGCCCTTCCTTCATCCCAGACTAAGATTGCTCCAGTTCAGTGGACATCTGAATAAAACCTGACCTTAATGGTCAAGTTTGCCGCAGCAGATGGAGTACATCAAACAACTCCTCATCCTGCAACTGCCTCCGGGAACGGCCCTGCAACTGCTGCTGAATAAACTGCATTTCCGGCGGATTCCACCCAGACGATCTGCCTCAACCCCAATCAGAGCAATCACCTGGCTCAAGTCGTCGCAGACCAGGACATACCCCTGGTAGTTCACCATCAGCTCTGCCGCAGGCTCTACCGATACCGTTGGTGAACCAATAGCCGGTGACGATCGTTCCCCACCTGAATTGACTTCCCCACCCCCACCAGGGCCAGAGCCAGGAGTCACCCCAGCCTGCTGCCGATTCATCCGTTTCCACGCATTCGATGTCCACCCTCGGCGAATCGCGTTGACAAGCTGTGCTGACGGAGTTCGGGCATTCCCCCGTTGGATCTGTTCCGCTACGGCTTCCACCGCATTGCGTACCCGCTCCAGCGCTTTCTGGCCCTCCTGGGCCACATATTGCAAAATCACGCTAAAGCTTGATGTGTTGATTCTGCACCCTGCACCCAGGCTAACCCAAATCACTTGTTTGGGTAAATTGCCAGAGCAGGAACCACGATCTTTATCAATACCCTATTCCAGCAGCTATTTTCAGGAGTCCGCCCTAGAGATCGTACTCTGAATGATGATGCGATCGTTTAGCGCATTTCACCTTTAGCTTCAACGACAATCATCAAAGCAAACTCTCAGCAACGATTAACTGAGTGAGGCAGCGATCACCCAACCGATTACAAAATCAGCCTCATCGACAATTCTCACATGACTGTCAGTGCAGGGATGATCTACGTGACTTAGGCCTAGGCGACAAGCAAATACTGTACTGATCTTCGGGGTACTCATCCTGCAACCGTAAACTCTTTACATATTCCTCTAAACTTCCGTGTTGCATAATCATCTCTCTAAAATCTACCAACAAATTTATCCAAATGACTTCACCAGTTAGTTTGTTGGTAACTTTTACACCAAATTCCATAATCAATACTCTCCTTCAAACAACCTTAAAGAAGCAATTGCTACATCTGAGGAAACCGAAGTACTGATAGCCAAACTTGAAGAGCGTGCCTTAATCCTAGAATATATGCAAGCTCCTAAGAAATTAGATTTTCAGCAAGTATAAATACTCTCGAAAAATCTCATTTCTTCCACCCTGAAGGTGTGCCAGCATGTGGAATGCTAACTATTGTTTAGATCGATTCTACCCCTTTCATGCAGAATAACCACCCGATTTTGGGTGATTAAACAGAGCAGGATCTAGATAATGTCTGAAATCAGAAAGATAAACAGAGATTTTGTTTGCACAGCACCCTAATTGGAGATCTTATCCGGTTAAATCCGAATAATGCCCTAATTAGGGATCTTATCCAAATCAAAAGCTGCATAACTACCTGATATGAAATTTTATCCAGCTTTTGATCCGGATAATAGGCTTGTATAGAGGTGTTAGACAACCGTTTTCACAAAGAGAAACCAAACCGCTCAACGCTCAATTCAAGCCTGAATTACATCCCCAAACGACTTGAAATCATCCGGGTCTTCTCCCCACGGTTTTCCAGGTAATGATCGCCCCCGCTTCCGCAAGATCCGCCGAAACTTCCACTTCGCCGCCCGATACTTAGGGTTAGTCCCGGAGCGCCCAATATTCCACGCCAGTTCGATCACTTTGGTCTGGGATTTGTAGGTATCGAAATTCTTCAGGATCGCCTCAATCAGTTGGGAGGTGATTTCTGGTTCCAGGGGGTCAAACTGACTCCGCACCCCATTTGTGCGGGTGCGGTCTTCCTCGGTGCGGTCGCAGGGATACCCAGAACCACTGGTTCTCTTTGTCGCTGATCCCCACGAAGGTAAAGAGAGAGAGGAGAGCCAGAATCACAAGTCCGTGAGTGGATTGGCGGTCTGAAAGCGGCATGGCACCCACCTTGAAGGCAACTTTAACGGGTTAGAAAAACAATCCCAGGAGCAGGCCCACCAGTCCGGCGACGGCATACACCCTGGCTTCTCTGTAGTAGAGAGAGTAATCGGGGCTGGCTTCTAAGGTCGTGAAGTAGGTCAGGGCCAGGATACCGATACAGATGAAAACCACCAGCCAGAGGTCAGCCAGGGGTAGGATCTGGGTGCTCATAAGCCAGCGAAGTCCGGTTGTGAGCAGGTTGAAAGACAGCAGCACTGAGAGGGCGATCGACAGGCGTTTCATAGAAGGCGAAGGGGCTTAATGGTAGTCGGGATGCCTCTTGAAGAAGTTGGGAAGGGTTTTCAAAAGGCATCCCCAGAGAAAAAGGGACTCAGCGGAGTAACCGGGGAGGAACCCCCTTAAACCCAGGTCATTGCGCTTATCCAGGTTTTTCTGGCTGCTCTCCTGCACCGCTAGATGAATCCCCTGGATCTTCTCCCGGATGGCAGCCTGGTTCAGGCTCCATTCGGCAATTGCAGATTGGGCATTGTCAGAACTCATGGCTGTCCTTGCCCGTTTTTCAACCAGTTTGTGAGCCGCTGCAAGGAAATCTACTTTGCTGCCTTCCAGGTTGAGCTTGGCGATGCCAACCTCGACTCGCTTCTGGGTCAAGACAATCCGGTCTTTTTCCTGCTCCGCTTCGGCGATCGCCAGCTTCACCCCTCGATGCTGCCGCTTAACTCGCTCCAGGGCGGTATTGAACTCGGCTTCGGAGAACTCGCGGGTACGGGGAGTGACGAGGTGGGCATTCAGGGAGGGCAGGGACTCATCGGGACTGGGAGAGAATCGGGGTCACTTTGTTATGCTTTTTTCAGCATCCTAACGGCGCAAGCGTTGTCCTCCAATGGCTTTACCCCCAAACCTCCCAGTTCTGGGAAGCTCTCTGCTTCTTGACCTTGAAACCTTCCCAGAACTCCGATGGATCTCGGCTTACCTGGTCGAACTCACCAGGCTCCAGGCGGAGGTCGATCGGCTATCTCAGGAGATCCAGACCATTACTGAAGCAGGCGAGGTCTACCACGATTATTGGATTGAGCCGTATATCAAGACGAAAAACGGCAAGCAGTACACCTACCATCAACTGCGCTGGCTGACAGGAGAACGGAAGAAATCGGGTCAGCC
>ERZ1066137.473-NODE-473-length-30097-cov-8.697191_pt1 | contig 30097 bp, 29 predicted proteins | sample MGYA00382784_ERZ1066137 | MGnify/ENA primary metagenome ERZ1066137 (study PRJEB33369, sample SAMEA5778367) | biofilm metagenome | biome: Industrial cooling water; feature: Water cooling tower basin; material: Biofilm | place: United Arab Emirates | collected... | reverse complement strand
GCTGCTTGTTCAAAGTGGTCGCTGTGTTGGCACACCTACCGCACGCGGATATTTTGCGGGCGTTTGTGAGACTTTTCGTAAATAAATACAGTGGCGAATACTATTTGTTAATGGTGTTGTAAATTCTTCTACGTTTTCAATTACACCACCAAGTTCTTCAACCGCATTCTCTAGAGCAAGGTTTTCAGAAGGCGCCCAAGTTCCGCGATAAATAACAGCTAAACCATTTTGTTTGAGCAAAGGCAAAGCATACTCAGCGCAAACTGTCGCAGTAGCAACTGCCCGAATTAAAGCAACATCATACTTTCCACGATAAGTTCGTAGTTGACCTATTTCTTCTGCTCTACCGACAATTGTTTTAACGTTACTTAGATTTAATTCTGCTGAGGTTTTTTCAAGAAAAGTAATCTTTTTTTGCGTTGAGTCAAGTAAATCAACTGTACAATTGGCTACTGTCATTGCAGTAGGAATACCAGGAAATCCGGCGCCTGTACCTATATCAATTACAGCTAACTTCTTACTTGCTGCTAAAAACTGTTTAATTCCCCGTAAAGAATCCCATAAATGTTTTTCCCAAAATTCTTGTGGGTCAGTAATACGGGTAAGGTTAAGTTGTTTGTTGCCGACAAGAATTAATTCATACAACTGCTGAAACAGTGATTGTTGTTGAGCGTCAGGTTGCCAACCAAGAGTTTGCTGCCAAATATCAGTCATTTCTGGCAATTGAGGCAAAGTTAAGTCATCCACAAGCTAAAAATAAACGAGAAGTAACGCACTTACGTACATATAAATATAAAGTAGGGTGCGGCTAGCCAATCTTACCATCTAAAATAAGCGACTTACACAAAGACATTGCCTTCCCTTTAAATTGAAATTTTCTTAGCTAACTGCATCAACATCTGTAGATAATTCAGCAATGACCTGTCGTAAAGAAATATTTTTACTACGGTCTGATTTATGACTCTTAGGCTGTGTTGTAATTTCATTATCAACTTCTTCGAGTGATAAAACGGGCAAATCGAATGCTTCTCTAAACCATTGGACTAGTTGCATTAGTTCTTGAACAGAGGCGCCGACTATAGCTACTGGGGATTTACTATAGTTTACAATTTTGTTATCTCTATTATAAAATACTTCGCGAATGGAGTAACATCCCTGGTTATCACGGAAAACCCTATATGTCCAAATCATGATTACTGCCTCTATTGACTACAAAAGCTCATAATCTATACCAGAAGATATTGATGCATTATCCCAAATAAATTATATAATAAGCTGTTGAATATATAATCGAATGTTCTAAACGTTTCTTCAAGTGTCATGTTGAACGCAGTGAGACATCTTAATATACAATGAGATTTTAGATTCTTCACTACGTTCAGAATGACAATTATTATTCTTACTTTTACTACAAGACTTTAGATTCTTCGCTACGCTCAGAATGACAAGTTGACATTTTTAATAATGTATATACTTATTAATAAAACTCTTGTGGGATGGAGAGAACTTGCCAGGAGATTATTCTTCTGGCAAAGTTCGGAGCATCCTTGCCCGTCCCTCCCTACAATTTAATATGCTTTCACCGTCAAAACATGAGGTGGTGTGGAGTCTGGTGGGTAGATTAAGTCTACTTGTATTTGGCGCCTACTATTAGCTGGCATTGTTATTTTTACCAGTGGTTCTATAATTTGTGCGGTTCGGTGCCATAGGTGTACGTAACGAGTTAGTTGTTTGCCTTGGTCGTCGGTATATTTGACTCGAACTGTTCCTCTAAAGAATGGAAAGTCTAATGAGGGTTTGCGGAAGCGTAAGTTACCTTGAGAAAGTTTGTCTTCTTTTAATGGTGTTTCTAAGGTGATACCTACTGTTTGTGTTTTATTGGTGTTGTTGTGTAATGGCAAGTTTAAATTATATTCAATTCCATAGTTACCGTGTGCTTCGTATGCAGTGTCTGGGTAACGCACTAACATTTTTGCTGTTTGGTTTTGTTCGGTACCTAAACGACCTCCTCGCAATGTCACTAAACCATAAGAAATGCTTTTTCCTGGTTGGGGTATTTTTAGGGTTGTGGAGTTTTTATCAGCGAGTGTTGCTTGCCATTGTGAACCTTGTGATACTCCTGCTACACGTCCATATATTAATTGTCCACCTGTTGCGTCGGGAGGTGTTGGAATTTTGTCACGTGGCCCTGCGAAGTTTCCGGTGTTTAGTAAATTTTGCCATTCTGTAAGATTAGGCGCCCGTTCACTGCCATCATTATTTTTACGAGCAAACATTGCCATGCTAGCGGCGTATATTTTGCCACTGCTTTGTAAACGCATAAAGCTAGAGCGTCCATTTACTGGTCTTTCTAATCCACGCACTGGTATAGAACCATTTATTAACATTCGGTATGAACGTGGTGGAATTACTATTTTTGCCGGAAATTCTTTTTGCCGAACTCCCCGTAATACATCCGCAACTGCTCTGGCGCCAGGGCCTGAATAAGTTTTGCCGTCGTTGTTTTCAATATATGGAGGTAGAGTTACAAACGGCGCCTCTTGCATTAAATAACTTGCGGCCTGTAGTACATTAACGGTTACTGGTTTGCTGCTAGGGTTGTGTAATATTACCCCGATATACAGCGTTTGCAAATCTTTGGGAGTATGAGTATAATGATGCGCGAATAAATCAAAGCGTCCTTGAAATGGGTAGTTAAGATGTGCTGCTGGGGTTGTTTTACCAGTATTGGGGAATGTGGAGAGTAATATTCCTTCTTTTTTCACCCATTCGGGACTGTTACTGTTGAAAACGGGAACTGTATTAAGTTTGCCAGGTAACGCGCGTACTTCTCCTATTTGTAAAACTTCTTGTGGTGCTGGTTTGGTTGGTGTTTGGGCAATTATTGTATTTGTTGTGGTCGCGTGCGCGCATCCAAAGCTAGAAAATATGGGAAATACAGATAAGAGTATTAATATTGGTTTAAGTAACCGATTTGACATGAGTAGTTATTATTAAGGAATTATAGGTGTAAAAGATGACTATTTAGACCTATAAGTTCCTCTCTGTGTTCTCTGTGCCTCTGTGGTAAAAAAAGTATATTGACTGCACAGGCAGGATGCCTGTGCCACAAGAAATTACAAGTAGTTTAAAAATTGTTCGGGTACTAGTCTTAATTCTCCAGATTTACAGCGATTAATATCAACCCAGACAGCTACTTTTTTACGTTCTCCTTCGGTAAATTCTTGACGTTGAAGCTCGTAATATTTGGGGTCAACAAAATCACATTCGTATAGCTGGATAATTTCATGACCTGGTTTACCGTTGAAGGTAAATAGATTTTCTAAACATCCGAGGTAGCGAATATTTTGTAACTCGGCTTGAATTTCTTCTTGAAATTCGCGCTTTAGTGCCTCTAAACTAGTTTCGCCAAAGTCAACACCTCCACCCATTGCGCGGTAGAATGTATTTTGTTTTACAGGGTCATAACCTTCGGAAACAAATACTTGATTGGCGCCGTTGCGGATTAAACCGAGAGCGATGAGTCTAATTTCACCTTCTTTATACATTGTTTTGAGATAATATTAAATATAACCTAGTTATCGTAAATGAAAGAAGGGCGGCTTTCGCTGTCTTCAACTGGCCAATCTGAATTTTCACCACCGATGTATAATTCTTCAATTACTACGTATTCTTCACTGATTTGGGCAAGGGCGTTGATAATAACATCTAGTGCAATAGCATCACTAGTACCTAAATCAAACCAACAGCGTCCCCATTGTCCTTCGTACTCAAATTCACCCATGTTGTGCATGAGCGCTTTTAAGCTTTTATCGTAAGCGTCTTGGTCATAGCTCATATAGCTCAGTTCTAAACCAGTATCCTGAACTTGAAGATTCTCAGCGTTGAAGGCGCCTAATTTACCTAAGTAAAACCAAGAACTAAAAGCCTCTTCAACAAATTCTTTCTCGCGTTGTGATGGTACGGTACTAAATTTAAACCAAATCCAAATATCAAAAGGGTTAAACTCACGGAACTGTACAAGCATAAAAGGGAAGGGGGAAAGAGAATCACAATCTAATATACTTCCTTACCCGCCTTCCTTATCTTATTTCCCTAAATTAGCTACACTACTATCGGCGTTACGTCGTTCGCGTTCAATTTGCTTGACCAACCCAGACGGAAGCTGAGATTTTCTAGTTAAAGCTTTATCGAACATGCTTACAGCTTCGCGCATCATGGTTGGGTTTTTGTCTTTATTGGCTTTCGCGCGTAAAATCTGTGCCTTTAAATATTGTACTTCTGGATTATCTGGTGTACCTTTTAATGCTCTGTCGGCATATTGAAGCCCTTTATCGTACTGCTTTAAGTCGCGGTAAGCAATAGCAATACCTCTATCTGCCAGATATTGAGGAGCTGCATTTTTTTCTAAACGCTGGATAGCTTGGGATGGGTCGGCAAATGGTAAGTTGACGGCTAACATCAAGTCCATGTAACCCTTCAATAAATTCAACTCTGGGTCTTGCGGTGATATTTTTTCTGCTTTATCTAAAAGATCATACACTTTTCGTAGTCTACTCAAAGCAGCAGGCGCCCCATTCACTGTTCCCTGACGAGTTAAAATAACTGCACCTCCCAAAAACTCTCCAACTGCTGCGTATAAATTACCACGCAGTGCATCAGTAGTAATTAACTTTTGAGCAGTTTGTAGGGTTTTCTGACTGTAAGTATCAAGCCCAGCAATATCATTATTTGTATACGCCAATGAAGCTTTCATAGCATACGCGAGAGGTTCCGAAGGCTCTGTAGCTATTGCCTTTTGCAAAAAACGGTCGGCAGCTTGGTAATCTCCCTGTAAAAAAATAGCTTTAAATGCGGCTTCTGTGTTGTCGCCAATGTTACGCGGTTGAGTCGTTCGGAATGGATCCAAAGCATTGGCGCCTAGTGTGCTGCTAAGTGTAACAAATACCGCCAATCCTGCACTTGCGAGTTTTGTTAAATTAAAAGTGTGGATTGATGGATAACAAAACCGTTTGTCCATAAACTTCCCCAGTGATTATACTATTGTAGCTGTTTTATATGTTACTTATAATCGCAATAACTATCCCCTATTGCCAGCGCACAGGTTGCGTTTGTTGCTCCTACGGTAGCTGACATTGGTGATTTTTTTAGGTTCCCAAGCCACAATGGAGATGTAACAGGTATAAGGATTTTTCCACTAATCATGGAATCTTTCGGAACTTTATCGTCGTTCGTAGTGTAGTTAATAAGTAAGTTGCTGCCTTTTTTTGGTAATCTTAACAAATGCTCTATCTCAGAAACCTGACCTATCATCCTACCGCTTGCCCAGACCCAATTCTCAAATCTGTTAACTTAGACCTAGAATCTCAAAAGCTCGGTCTAATTATTGGGCCAAGCGGTTCTGGTAAAAGTACAATGCTCGAAATTTTATCAGGACTCGCCGAACCAACTTCCGGAAAAATGTTTTGGCGCGAACAAGAACTTGTCCCAGAACAGATGCAGCAACTAGCTGGATTAGTATTTCAGTTTCCAGAACGTCACTTTTGTGGTGGAACAATTTTAGAGGAATTGCGGTTAGGACATCCAGAGATAGGTACCGAAAGAGTTAGAGAAGCACTTGCCGAAGTTGGACTAGACCATTTATCTTTATCGACCAAACCACATGCTCTAAGTGGAGGTCAACAAAGGCGCCTAGCACTAGCAGTACAATTAATTCGCCAGCCACATATATTATTATTAGACGAACCTACCGCTGGTTTAGACTGGTCAATGCGGCGCCAGTTAGTAAACCTACTCGCCAAATTAAAACAGCACTGGACACTATTAGTAGTCACACACGACGCAGGTGACATGCTAGAAATAGCAGATTATTGCTGGAATATCAGCCACGGAGAATTAAAACCCATAGACCCCATCGCCTTACAAGCCAAAACCAAACAACCACTACCAGCAGCGTAGCATCGGCACGAGAGGGCGCCTGTGCAGTGGTACATGGTACACGAGGGGCGGTACACTGGCGAATAGATAATATTCTTTAATTAAATTAAGATATGTCAAAAACTTCTATGCCCTCAGTGCGTGAGCAACAACACCCACTTATTCGTCAATTAGCTGATTGTATCGAAGAGGTTTGGCAATATAAGCTCGATTTATCGCCTTATACTTTGCCCCCAGAGCTAGGATATGTTGAAGGTAAACTAGAGGGTGAGAAATTGGTGATTGAAAATCGCTGCTATCAAACACCTCAATTTCGGAAAATTCATCTGGAACTAGCGCGCGTAGGAAACATGCTTGACATTTTACATTGCGTGATGTTTCCTCGCCCTGAGTATAATTTACCAATGTTTGGTTGTGACTTAGTTGGTGGTAGAGGACAAATCAGTGCTGCAATTGTAGACTTGTCACCAGTTAATTCACGCACTTTACCAGAAGCATACAATAAAGCACTATCAGCACTCGAACCTCCAAACTTTTCAACAGAGCGCGAGTTACCCCAATGGGGCGATATATTTTCTGAGTTTTGCACTTTTGTACGTCCCTCTGGTGACGAAGAAGAGGAAAAATTTGTATCGCTTGTTCGAGACTTTTTGAACATACACTGTCACTTGGCCATCAACTCTAAACCTGTTCCACCAGAGCAAGCAACAGAAATTCTAGCTGGACAGCGTAATTATTGTACTAAGCAACAGCAAAACGATAAAACCCGTCGAGTTTTGGAAAAAGCTTTTGGTTCCGATTGGGCTGACCATTATATGACTACGGTTCTGTTTGACTTACCAAATTAGTTTTAACCGCTAAGAAACCTGGTTTCTACCCATTCATTGTCGCAGACAAATCGTCGTTTTTATTACAAATTATCGACAAAGAAACCAGGTTTCTGGTTTCTGTTTTAACCGTTAAGAAACCGGGTTTCTAGGCAAAATCGTCATTTTTTTACAAGATTTTGATAAAGAAACCCGGTTTCTGTTTTATTTGCAACATTATTATTGTATTAATTGTTATTAGGTGTTTTCAGAAAGTAAATTTAATCAAAACAGCGATATATTTTACATTAAAATCAATATTTATCCAATCTTTAAATAAAACGAATAAAATCAATCTAAATCTTGATAATAGATATATAATGGCAAACAACAGTTAGCTCTACATCAAGAAACCGGGTTTATACGCAATATTGTTGTTTTTATTACCAGAGATCAACGAAGAAACCAAGAAACCGGGTTTATACGCATTCATTGTCGCAGACAAATTGTTGTTTTTATCACTAGACATCAATGAAGAAACCCGGTTTCTGACAATTTTATTTTATTCAATTTCTTATTCAATAACTATGTCAATTATACTATAAGGTTAGCAATGAGCATATTCTATTTTGAGAGATGATTAAAATTAAAAATAAATCATTACAAAGGTAAGTTATTATTATGCTATTTGTCTCTTAATGTACAGCTATTAATTAACATTTAACTGAGAATATAGAAACCCGGTTTCTTGATTAAAATCTTTTATAAAAATGACGATTTTACTTAGAAAACGGGTTTCAAGCGCGTAAGTCATGAAAATAATTCCATCAGTAAGTAAACAATATAAATAATCTCAAAACCTCTTTACACCTCATATTAACTACCAATTACTAAAAGAGCGAATCATGTCAAGATGGACAGAAGAGTCAGGGACAGAAAGACCTAGAGAACGACGGGAATATACATGGGGACTTGCTGTAATTGTACCTTTACTACTTACAGCAGGAGTATTAACAGTTGCAAAATGGCAGCAACTTCAAAGCCTCAACAACGCGGCGCCTATTAACAGACCAGTTGCTAACAGCGTTAATGCTGTAGGACGGTTAGAACCGCGCGGTGAAGTGATTAGAGTATCTGCTCCTACTTCTGGAATACAAACCTCAACTCGAGTAGACCAAATTTTAGTCAGGGAGGGAGAAAGAGTCAAAAAAGACCAAGTACTTGCTGTTTTGGATAACTTTAAGAGTAACCAAGCTGCCTTAGAAGAAGCCAAAGCAAAGCTACTTGAAACTCGTGCCAATTTAGGAAGTGTAAAATCAGGTTCACCTAGAGAACTGCAAGCGCAAAATGCGGTAATCAATCGTTTGCAAGCTCAGTTACGAGGAGAAAGCGAAGCTCAACAAGCTGCTGTTAACCGTTTACAAGCGCAGTTGCAAGGAGAACGTATAGCTACTCAAGCAACTGTAGATAGAATTGCTGCAGAATTGCGTGGGCAAACAGATAGTTTAACTGCTACTGTCGCACGTACTCAAGCTGAACAGCGTAACGCTGAAGTTGATTTTGAACGATATGACACTTTATTCCGCGAAGGCGCCATATCAGCACAGGAACGCGACAGAAGAAGATTAGCTGCACAAACAAGTTCTTCACAAGTTACTGAAAGTCAGGCACAACGTCGTCAAGCGATTGCGACTTTACAACAGCAACTAGCTGAAGCGCGCGCAAATCAGGTAAAAACGATTGCAACATTACAGCAGCAAATTACCGAAGCAAGAGTAAATCGTGATAAAACTATTGCGACCTTACAAAAGCAAATCGAAGAAGAAAGGTCTAGATTTAGCAAACTCCGCGATACCAGTCCTAGTAACGTTCAAATTGCCCAAGCCCAAGTAAGTAGTGCAATTGCCAATCAGCGCAGAGCCGAAAACGAACTTAGTCAAAGCTACGTCAAGGCGCCTATTTCTGGGGAAATTCTCAAAATTCACACCAAACCCGGAGAAGTTATGACTTCAAATGGGATAGCAGAAATTGGACGTACTGATGAAATGTTAGTTGTCGCTGAAATACCAGAAGACAATATTGGTAAAGTTCGACTCGGACAAAAAGCAACAATTAGTAGCGAGAACGGCGCCTTCAACGGACAGCTACAAGGTACTGTGACTGAAATTGGTCGAAAAGTTGGTAAAAGAGACGTACTCAACACAGACCCAGCAGCAGAAGTTGACGCTAGAGTTGTTGAAGTCAAAATTGCCTTACCCCGTGAAGATAGCGAACGAGTATCTGGTCTAACATTCGCAAAAGTTCTTGTTGAAATTGGAATTTAAAGAGTCAAAATGTTGCGTAAAATCCCTTTAGCTTGGTTACAACTTACTCGTGAGCGAACTCGTCTTTTAATAGCACTTGCAGGAATTGCGTTTGCTGACATTTTAATATTTATGCAGCTTGGTTTTCAGGACTCTTTGTATTATAGTAACGTTCGCTTTCACGCCAGCTTACAGGGAGATGTTGTATTAATTAGTAATCAATCGAGTTCTTTAATCTCGATGAAAAATTTCTCGCAGCGTCGTTTATATCAAGCTTTAAATTTCAAAGAAGTCGAATCGGTTCATCCTATTTATTTAGATTTTACCAGTTTTAGAAATCCTGTAACTGGTTTCCCTCGTAATATATTTGTCATGGGAACCAATCCGCAGTCGAATATATTTGATATTCCTGGGGTTGCTGAAAATCTTGATAAACTAAATTTACCTGATGTCATTTTATATGACCGTGCATCACGCTCGGAATTTGGACCCATTGCTCAAAAATTTGATGCAGGTGAAACTGTTACAGCAGAGGTCAGATTACGACGTATCCGAGTTGTGGGGTTATTTACGTTAGGCGCCTCGTTTGGTGCAGATGGAAATATTATTACTAGTGATATTAATTTCTTAAGGATTTTTACTAATCATCAACAAGGCTTAATCGAAGTTGGATTAATTAAATTAAAACCCGGTGCTGATGCCAATGCTTTTGCTCAAAAATTAAGAAAGTATTTAACCCAAGAAGTCAATGTCATGACAAAACAACAGTATATTGACTTTGAGCGCAATTATTGGGCAAGTAATACAGCTATTGGCTTTATTTTTACACTCGGCGCCATTATGGGCTTTATAGTAGGAATCGTGATTGTTTATCAAATTCTTTATACTGAGGTTAATGACCATTTATCTGAGTACGCAACACTAAAAGCGATTGGTTATACGCATAAATATTTACTTAGAGTAATTTTACAAGAATCTTTACTTTTAGCTGTTTTAGGTTACTTTCCTGGACTATTTGTAACTCTATTTTTATATCAAAAAGCACGCGAGGCAACTTTACTACCTGTGTTTATGACTTTTGCCCGCGCGGTCATAGTATTAATTTTAACAATTATTATGTGTTATATTTCCGGTGTTATAGCTGTTAAAAAACTAAATGCGGCTGACCCGGCTGATATTTTTTAATTAATTAGGAATCATTAATATTGTTGCAAATAATGCAAAATCAATGCCAATAAAGAGTAAAAATCTTAGTATTGACTACCCGCTTCAGTTGTCACCGCATGAATCCTAGAAACCGGGTTTCTTCGTTGAGATATTGTAATAACAACGACGATTTGCATAGAAACCCGGTTTCTTTACGTAGTTATCACCGATGAGTAATTATTATTTATGACCAGAACAGAGCCAGTAATTTCCATAAAACATCTTAACCATTATTATGGCAAAGGCACCTTAAAAAGACAAATATTATTCGATATTAATTTTGATGTTTATCCTGGAGAAATAGTAATTATGACTGGACCTTCGGGTTCAGGTAAAACTACTTTACTCAGTTTAATTGGTGGCTTGCGCTCAGTTCAAGAAGGAAGCTTACAATTATTAGGTCAAGAATTATACCGAGCTAATCAAAAAAAGCTAGTTAATATTCGACGTAATATTGGCTTTATCTTTCAAGCGCATAATTTACTAGGATTTTTGACCGCTCGGCAAAACGTACAAATGGCTGTGGAATTGAATGATAATCTTTCACAACATGAAGCAATACGAATGTCAGAAGCGATGTTGAAGGCAGTTGGTTTAGGACCGAGAATAAACTACTACCCCGATAATTTATCAGGAGGTCAAAAACAGCGCATAGCAATTGCACGTGCTTTAGTGAATAATCCAGCGCTGGTGCTAGCAGACGAACCGACAGCAGCATTAGATAGACAATCAGGACGCGACGTTGTGGAATTAATGCAGCGACTAGCAAGAGAGAAAGGAACTTCAATTATGTTAGTTACCCACGATAACCGAATTTTAGACATTGCTGACCGCATTATTAACATGGAAGATGGTGTCTTAGAGAGTGATTCTCAAAATGTACTTGTAAAAAGCTACGACTAGCACTCAGCACTCAGCACTCAGCACTCATCACTCAGCACTCATCACTCAATTGGTAGATGCACTTATTTATTTAGATTTACTAATTTACCTTGTGTTATGTCCTTGCCTAGGTGATTTTACTCCTTGTGTACGACCTTGAGTATTTTCTGGTGTAGGAGTTGGCATACCATTGGCTTGACGACTAGTGCGGAAAGTAACGTTTACACCTTCGTTCGATTGTTCGAGAACGAGCAAAGGTGTAGGTTTTGCTTTTTGATCCCAGTGCATAAAGGCTATTCGACCCTGAATAGTTGGTTGCCAAGTATCGTGGTCTTCGGCAGGACTAAGATAAGTTTCTATACAGTCAATAATTTGACTAATAGTGGCAGAAGTTGCTTGTGTAGGTAGCTTCATTAATCTAATTTGAATGCGGAATAAGACTCGTTTGATGATGTTGGGAGCAGTACCTATTTCATGCTCAACATCAAAAATCTCATCTACCTGGCGCCCATTACTATTGGCAATACCAACAACCCCAGTGTTAATTTGAGATGGACGTAATGCTTGTGTAATCTTATCTTTTACCTTAATTTTAACTTGGTTAACAATTGCAAAGTGGAACACCTCTTCAGCCATCCGCATACGCAAATAGTCGAGGTTAAACTCGCGCGAGTTGATTAAATCAGGGTTTGTTTCCATTTTGCGAATAGTTTCGAGAGCTAACTTTAACTTTTTTTCAAATTCGCTGGTTCGGAACTTTTCAAACCTGATTCTTTTGTTTAGTTTATCGCTTTGCATCTTGGTGTATATTGCTCCCGCAACTAACAACACCAAAAGTACGCCAGATGTAAGCATCCATATCGATGGTGCTTCTGAGTTTTCAGCAGTAGCGATGTTTGCTTGACTAGTTTGAGTCGTTTGTGTTGTTGAAGTTACCTTTTTAGGTTTTGACCCTGTTTGAGCTATAAAAAATGGTGTTGACATAGTAGATAAGCATAAATTTTACCTCTCTTGTTTAGGATGCCCAAATTCGCAGTATGATTTTTGCGTGTAAATATTGAATATCTTAAATTTTTGGAACTATGCCAAATTCCTTCAATTTGAGTCAAATTCGTCTCATTGCTACGGATATGGATGGGACTTTAACTGTATCTAATAAATTTACAAGTTTGGTTTTACGGACATTGGAAGATTTGAAGGCCAATAGCACTAAAGTGCTTATTACGACGGGGCGCAGTGCGGGTTGGGTAAGTGGAATAGCGCATTATCTGCCTGTAGTAGGTGCTATTGCTGAAAACGGTGGATTATTTTACTCATGTAATAGTGAGGCGCCAATATATTTAACGCCTATTTCGGATATAATTAGTCATCGTCAGCAATTAGCGGCTACTTTTGACCATTTAAAGCTAAAATTCCCCAAAATTCAAGAATCTGCTGATAACCGTTTCCGTATAACTGACTGGACTTTTGATGTTGCTGGACTTAGTTTAGATGAAATCAAAACGTTGGCAAATCTGACTCAAACAATGGGTTGGGGATTTACCTACAGTAATGTACAGTGTCATATAAAACCTCAAGGACAAGATAAAGCTATGGGACTATTAAAGGTTCTGCAAGAATATTTTCCTGAAATTACACTCAAACAAGTAGTAACAGTTGGTGATAGTCCCAACGATGAGAGTTTATTCGACGCTACCTACTTCCCCAACTCTTTTGGAGTCGCCAATGTATCACATTATCTTGATACCTTACAGCATAAACCTGCTTACATTACAAGCGGCGCCGAAGGAGAAGGATTTTGCGAACTAGCAAGAATGATATTACCAGGCTCGTAAGTAGGGCATAGCCCCACCTACTGCTATCCGTTGCCAGTTTCTGTATCTTCCTTTTTCTCTACTTTCGGTATCACTAAAACTTTATCAACGCGGTTTCCGTCCATATCCATCACCTCAAATCGCATATTTTGCCATTCAAAGTGGTCGGCAGCGTTAGGTATACGTCCAAGATGGGTTATAACGAAACCTCCTAAAGTTTGGTAACTACCTCGGTCTTGAGAACGTAATTCCTCAATATCGAATAATTCCATAAATTCATCAACAGCCAACATCCCATCCAATAACCACGAACCATCTTCACGTCGTATAACTTGAGGGTCATCTTGGTCATCTACAGAGGGAACGTCGCCAACAATTTCGATTAAAATATCATTGAGCGTTACCAATCCCTGAATTACACCGTATTCGTCAACAACTAAGGCCATGTGCGTTACCGTTTGTTTAAACATTTCTAAAACTTTCAAACCACGAGTGCTTTCTGGCACAAACACAGGTTGACGTAAACCAACGGTTAAATCCATTGGCTGACCAGTGAAACTCCTTGCTAAAAGGTCTGTAACAGGGAGAACACCAAGAACATTATCAAGACCACCTTGGCATACTGGGTATCTAGAATAACCACTTTCAATTATTTTCTGACGATTTTCTTCCGCAGAATCTTCTAATTCTAGCCAAACTATATCTGGACGAGGACTCATTAAAGCGCTTACTGGACGGTCTCCCAAGCGAAACACCCGTTCTACCATATCTTGTTCAGCTTCTTCAAACGTTCCTTCCTCGGTTCCTTGTTCGATTAAAACGCGAATTTCTTCTTCTGTTACTTGTGGTTCCGTTGATGGTCGCATTCCTAATAGCCGTAGTACTGCATTAGTAGAAGCACTTAAAAGGTAAACTACTGGTGTAGTCAACTTCGATAGCATCTGCATTGGAATAGCCATTATTGAGGCTATTGACTCAGGATTGTTTAGTGCTAAACGTTTTGGCACTAACTCACCCAAAATCAGCGTTATGTATGTAATGATGACGATAGCTAATACTTTTGCTAACTGTTCCCTATATGTTGGCGACAGTGCTACTGAATTTAGAATAGGCGATATTCGCTTCGCTATGGCTTCTTCTGCATAGGCGCCTGTAAGAATAGTTAGCAGTGTAATACCAATTTGGACAGTTCCTAAAAATTCGTTAGGTGAAGAAGCCAAACTTAACGCGACACGCGCTTTAGTATCACCCCGTTCGGCAAGCTGCTGCAAGCGGACTTTACGCGCAGAAACAATCGCCAACTCAGACATGACAAATAAACCGTTGGCGAGGACTAATAGAAAGATTATTAGAATTTCGACTGTTGGAGACATTATAATAATTGCCGAAGACAACGGCAGACCCTGCTTAAGTTTAAATTTTTTGGTATCTAGTATTCAAGGTTATTTCATAAAACACCTGTCAGGTAAAATGTTAACACCGTAATCGTTACTTACTCCCTGCACTTCACGCCAACACTCTTCTAAAATAGTTTGAAGTAGGCACTACATATTTGATTGTGCTTTAAAATGAGTTGCACGCCCAAGTTTAACAAATATGACATTTTCCTCCATCGTGCGCGCGCTGGGACGCTCACCTCTCACATCTGAACTTATTACTAAGTTAAATCGACAAGAAGATTTATACTTAAGCGGTATTCCTCGTCTACCCAAAGGTCTAGTTACTTCTGCCTTGGCAAGAACCGAAGGGCAAAACTTGTGCGTGGTGTGTGCGACTTTAGAAGAAGCTGGACGCTGGACAGCACAACTCGAAGCGATGGGATGGAAAAATGTGCTTTTTTACCCAACTTCTGAAGCATCACCATACGAACCATTTGACCCCGAAACCGAGATGACGTGGGGACAAATGCAAGTTTTAGCTGATTTAGTCAAAAATAAAGGAGAACAGACGAACCAAATTGCAATTGTCGCGACTGTAGGAGCGTTACAGCCACATTTACCACCTCGCTCCGCATTTCAACCTTTCTGTTTAACTATAAAACCAGGAAGCGAGATTGATTTAGATGAATTTGGCGAACAAGTTACAAAACAAGGTTACGAAAGGGTTGCTTTAGTTGAGACAGAAGGGCAATGGAGTCGGCGCGGTGATATTGTTGACGTGTTCCCAGTATCATCAGAATTACCAGTGCGCTTAGAATGGTTCGGCGATGAAATAGAGCAAATTCGCGAATTTGACCCAGCTACACAACGTTCTGCCCTCGATAAAGTTCCAGAACTAGTTTTAACACCAACAAATTTTAGTGTTATTTTTACCGAAGCTCTTAATAATAGTGCTGAGTATAAAGTGCTGAGTGCTGAGTTGGAGAAAGACTCAGCACTCAGTACTCAGCACTCATCACTCATAGAAGGAAGTCGTAGATTTTTGGGTTTAGCTTACGACAAACCAGCATCTTTATTAGATTACTTACCAGAAAACACTTTTATAAGTATTGATGAACCCGAACAGTGTTACGCGCATAGTGACCGTTGGGTAGAAAATGCTGAGGAACAGTGGCAACAATTAGTTCATGGAAAATTGGAACTAGAAAACGAAGACGAAGAAGACGATACAGAAAACACCTCTCCCTCTCTTCCCCCACTCAGCACTCAACACTCAGCACTCAGCACTCAACACTCAACACTCTTAAAAATTCATAAAGAATTTGGCGAGTGTTTGCTTGCTGCTTCAGCTTTTAAACTAATTTACCTATCGGAACTTGCAGAAACTATTATTACTGAACAAGGTAATCAATCTGGACTTAACCTTGCTAGTCGTCCTGTTCCTGTAACTCCGCATCAATTTTCTAAAATAGCCGAGACCATAAGGCTTGAACGTGACCGCAATTTCTCTGTGTGGGTTATTTCAGCACAACCGAGCCGTTCCGTATCTTTATTACAAGAGCATGATTGTCCAGCGCAGTTTATTCCTAACCCGAATGATTTTCAAGCTATAGAAAAACTACAAACAAATCACACACCTGTTGCACTCAAATATTCTGGACTCGCTGAACTTGAAGGGTTTGTCCTGCCAACGTACCGAATGGTCATTATTACTGACCGTGAGTTTTATGGGCAGCACTCACTTGCAACTCCTAGCTATGTTCGTAAAAGGCGCCAAGCGACTTCTAAGCAAGTTGATTTAAACAAGTTACGTCCAGGTGATTATGTAGTACACCGTAATCATGGTGTAGGAAAGTTTCAGAAGCTAGAGAGTTTAACGCTGAATGAAGAAACGCGCGATTATTTAGTTATACAGTATGCCGATGGTTTGTTACGTGTTGCTGCCGACCAAGTAGGCGCCCTTTCAAGGTTCCGCGCAACTACTAACAAGGTGCCTGAACTCAATAAAATGACAGGTAAGGCATGGGAGAATACTAAAAACAAAGTTCGCAAAGCCATTAAAAAGCTAGCGGTTGATTTGTTGAAGTTATATGCAGCAAGGTCACAGCAACAAGGATTTTCTTTTCCCCAAGATATGCCTTGGCAAGAAGAAATGGAAGATTCTTTCCCTTATCAACCTACACCCGACCAGCTTAAAGCTACCCAAGATGTGAAGCGAGATATGGAAAGTGACCGACCGATGGACAGGTTGGTATGTGGGGATGTGGGTTTTGGTAAAACTGAGGTAGCTATCCGCGCAATATTTAAAGCTGTCACCGCAGGTAAACAAGTAGCACTTCTGGCGCCTACTACTATCTTGACGCAGCAACACTACCATACCCTTAAAGAACGCTTTTCGCCTTATCCTATTAATGTAGGTTTACTCAACCGTTTTCGTTCTGCTTCCGAACGTCGCGAAATTATAAAGCGCCTTGCTACAGGGGAACTTGATATAGTAGTAGGGACACACCAGCTTTTGAGCAAAGAAATTGCTGTTAAAGATTTAGGGCTTTTAGTAGTAGACGAAGAACAACGCTTTGGGGTGAACCAAAAAGAGAAAATTAAAAGCCTCAAAACTCAAGTTGACGTACTCACGCTTTCAGCAACACCTATTCCCCGGACGTTATATATGTCACTTTCGGGAATTCGGGAAATGAGTTTAATTACCACTCCACCACCTTCTCGGCGCCCAATTAAAACCCACTTGGCGCCACGAACTCCTGAATCAGTGCGGTCTGCTATTCGTCAAGAACTTGACAGAGGTGGACAAATATTCTACGTAGTTCCACGAGTAGAAGGAATTGAAGAAACAGCCTCAGCACTACGCGAAATGGCAGGAGGCGCCAGAATAGCCATAGCTCACGGGCAAATGGACGAAAGCGAGTTAGAATCAACGATGCTCACATTTAGCAACGGTGAAGCCGATATTCTGGTTTGTACAACTATTATTGAATCAGGTTTAGATATTCCCCGTGTTAATACTATTTTGATAGAAGACGCTCATCGTTTTGGTTTAGCACAGCTTTATCAATTACGTGGACGGGTAGGACGTGCGGGTATTCAAGCACACGCATGGCTATTTTATCCACAGCAACGTGTATTGTCAGATGCAGCACGGCAAAGACTACGCGCTATCCAAGAATTTACACAGCTAGGTTCTGGGTATCAATTAGCAATGCGTGACATGGAAATTCGCGGTGTTGGGAATTTATTAGGCGCCGAACAGTCAGGACAAATGGATGTAATAGGCTTCGATTTATACATGGAAATGCTCGAAGAAGCCATTCGTGAAATTCGCGGTCAAGAAATACCTAAAGTTGAAGATACACAAATTGACCTCAACCTCACCGCATTTATTCCTGCTGACTACATAACCGACCTCGACCAAAAGATGAGCGCATACCGTTTTGTAGCATCAGCAAAATCAAAATACGAACTCACACAAATTGCAGCCGAATGGAACGACCGTTACGGTACAATTCCCAAACCAGCTTTGCAGCTACTGCGGGTAATGGAACTTAAACAACTAGCTAAAAATCTTGGTTTCAGTCGCATTAAACCCGAAAACAAACAGCACGTTGTTCTCGAAACCCCTATGGAAGAACCTGCATGGAACCTACTCGCAGCAAACTTAGCTGAGAATTTACGAACTCGCTTCGTTTATTCCCCAGGCAAAGTTACCGTGCGCGGTTTAGCAACAATGAAAGCTGACCAACAACTTCAAACTCTAATAGATGCCTTTGACAAAATGCAAGGCGCCGTCCCCGAAGCAGCCGTTGTATAGGTTGTAGCACAGGCTTCCAGCCTGTGCAGTCATTATAAACCTAGGCTCATGTCATGCCCAGGTAAAAGCATCTGAAACGAAGCATCTCAAACTGTCATGCTGAGGTACGAAGCATCTCCAACCGTCATGCTGAGGTACGAAGCATCTCCAACCGTCATGCTGAGGTACGAAGCATCTACAAGATTTTCACGTAATGTAAAAGTGAATTTTTAAATCGTTTTAAGTATTATTTTTACCACAGAGACACAAAGGTAACAGAGAAGAGGGGAATAGAGCTTTGAAATTATGATTTTAAATAAAGTTGGATAGCTTCACGAATATTTTCTAAAGCTTCTTCTTTATTTAATAAAATTGATTAAAGAATAATTCAGCTATGGGCATATAAAAATTTGGATACACAGAACATAAATTTAACGCTATAGTAGAGCCAGTTAAAAAATAAACAATAAAAACCTATGAAAATTAAAGCAATCATTCATCCAGCAGAAGAAGGCGGTTTTTGGGCAGAAGTTCCAGCACTTCCAGGCTGTATCACTGAGGGCGACACAATGGAAGAAATATTAACAAATTTAAAAGATGCAATTGAAGGATGGTTAGAAGTTGCCAATAGAGTCATCACATCTACCAAAATCCTGATTTTGATCGAATACTTTCTATTTCCATACATAAAAATCAGGATTTAAAACTTGGAACTTTAAAAGCATTAATGAAAATTGCTGATCTGACCGAAGATGATTTAATGTAACTAGTAGGTTGGCTTGGCTTACGACGGAATACAACATCTTAATAGCGTTGAGTTGCACTAGTGGTTTGTGTATCCAATTCAGAATAAATACTTTACCTTATTAGGCGCAGAGAATACAGAGAAAGGGGAATAGAGTTTTAAAATAATCATTAATTATGATGGTAATAAAAATTAACCGCTGAATAGCGCAAAGGGCGCAAAGTAAGAGAAATTGTTAACAATACGTATTGTGTTTGGTGCAATAGGTAAATTATGGATGCTGAAGAGTTGTTACAACGTTATCAAAAAGGAGAGAGAGACTTTAGCGGAGTTGACCTTGGGTACGCCAAATTAGAAAATGTTGACCTAAAAGATATTAATCTGAGCAAAGCTTACTTGATGGGCGTAAAACTGAATAATGCTAATTTAACAGGCGCCAAAGAAAAGTGGTTGAACAAGTATCTGTATGGACTTATAAAAGACAAGATAAAATGTTTGGGCTGTTTTTGCCCCTAACTAGAGATTTTGTTGATTACAGAAATCGAGTTTTTGAAATTTTAGAGATTCTCCAACAGGTAGAACAACGTTCACAAGAAGATATATTAAAAAGAATTGAAAGTAAAAATTTGTAGATGTAGAGACGCGATTAATCACGTCTTTACTATAATAATCATAACGCACCATCAACAGCCTATACAACAAGATTAGGCGCCAAATAAGGTTTTACAAAAGTAAAAGATTCAGGTGAGTCACCATACAAAGCAAGATATTCTAGCTTTGCTTTCCCCTCTTCTACTGTTGGCAAATAACCAGCAGGAACCCACCACATACAAAAATGCTCCCCTTGGTATCTTTCAAACCATTTACGACGTTTAATAAAAAACTCACCATGTAAACTTTGATAGACATATGCTTTGAGCGACTCTAAACTTTGCCAAACAGATAAATTAACAAGCATTTTAGAGTCAGAATAAGCTCGAATATCAGTCGCGTTGCCAGAAGATGTTTGTAACCTCCAAACAAAACCTGGACTCTTATCAGCAGTTAAGTTTACTTCATCAAGTGCAGCAGCAAACTCAGCCATTATCGGGTCTTGTAAAGGAGCTTTCATCAAAGCTATATTTATTTGTGCTAAATTATACTCGCACTTTGTCAGGTTGGATGTATTTACAGTCATAGTTTGCCCTTCTAGTTTGAAAGCTACGACCTGAAGTATCCAAAAGTTAATCCTGCTCTGTCTTGAACAATGTTGACATCATGCTGCGGTAATAACCTGGTGTAACACCTACAATTCGTTTGAAGTGCCGATTTAAATGGCTTTGATCTGACATCCCAACACTCAATGCGACATCAGCAATGGGAGTACCTTTGGATAAAAATTGTTTTGCTTTTTCGACACGAATCTGATTTAAATAAGCATAAGGTGCCATTCCAACTACTTTGCGAAACAGACGAATTAAGTAATAGCGGTTTAGATTTGTTAGTTTTACCAAGTCTTCAAGCGAAATGTTAGAACTAAAATTATCATAGAAATATTCTTTAATTAAATTAACAACACGTTGTTCTTTACCAAGTTTATCTAATCTAATATTAATATCAGCATAATGAATAAGAATTGCTGATACAACTTCTACCAACATTGATTGTCGTTCTAGCTGGTTTTGAGACTGCTCAAGGACTGCGTGCAGGTCATAAATGTTTTTAGCCAAAACTTCATTTTTTATAAAAGCTTCTTTAAAATAAGGAAATTCACACACCTGAATTTCTTTAGCCAGTTGTTTTATTATATTTACGCTCGGATAAAGCATTCGATAAGTCAGTGGCAGATTATTAGCAGAATAACCTGTGTGAGCTTCATCTGGATTCATTAAAATAATACTTCCAGGAGGCGCCAAATATGTAGAACCTTGATAATAATTACCTCCTACCCCAGCCTCAATAATACCTATTGAATACTCTGGATGAGAGTGGCGAGCATAAGTGTAATGGATAGCATTTGCCCGAAACAACTCCAAATTATCAAACTCTGGAACTAAGCATAATTTTGTATTGCCATAAGTTAAAGACATAAAAGCAATAGTACGTTTTAATACAAAAGTCAGCTTTTACCAGATTTTAGCAGCATAGATGTTAATACCGCACGATAAAAAACTCATCCGTTACATCCGTTGCCAACTCTACCCTTAAGCAGAAGACTCTCAACACATCTACCGTTAGAGCAGTTAATTTTACCAAATTGATAAATTAATTTTATATTGTTCAATTTAACCCTTTCATAAAGAAGAGAAATAACTATATTCACCTGTAATTATTTCTTTTCCCTTAGACTTCATATTAGCTAATCTAAATTATTACAAAATGTAACTAGCGATACATTCTATCTAAAAATTTATCACATATGATAAATTTACGTCAAAGAGCTTATCCTCAAGATATACCCGCAGTATAGGACATACGGCTCTTGAGGTCGGGTAAATACTACCATAAGATATTGTTGATTTTATAACAGCATGGCTAAACTTGAGATATGGCAGAACTATAAGATATATCAGTAATAAATAATCAAACTAATGACATTTGTGAAGTTTTTTTGTTATTTTGTATTGAGCGGGACAGTTCATGTCCTAAAGCTCAGATTAAATTACTGTTAATTCACAAATTTCAAACGAATTCCATATATTTAGTTTGCTTTGCATCGGCACCTATATTGCTTGCTCTTAACCAAACTAATATTGAGAATAACTAAAGTTAAAATGCGTGGATTGAATAACCGCCAACCCAGACCAGGAGAAAGTCGCTACTATGATTACAACTAACAAAACCCACATTATCGTTCCTGCTTTTGTCGAAGGTGTTACAGAAGCAAAGCAATCGATTAAAAAAGAATTATTTGCGATAAAGAAAATTGATTTGTTACAACCACTGCGTAACAAGCTTGATTCATTAGAAATTGAAAACCGTAAACTGGCGAAACTAATCGCTAAACTAATTCCCGCACAATGTCCATTCGAGCGTGACATCACCCTTTTTGGTCGTAAAATAGCTCATATTCCCCCAATGTGCAAGTTGAATCCTTTGTACGACCAGTTCGTAGGTTTGCGCTTCCGTGCTTTATGCTATCTAGTAGACAAGTGTGGAGAAGATATTCAAGCATACTGCTAAAATTCAATTAAAGCTTTGTAGCGTGCATAATCGTGATAGAGATACCCAAAAGCAATAGTCACGAGGATGCTGATATAAAATGTTGTTACATTTAAGTACATGGCAAGAAGTTGAAGCTTATTTACAGCAGTCGCAAGGCATTATCTTACCCATAGGTTCTACCGAACAACATGGACCGACAGGATTAATTGGTACCGATGCAATATGTGCTGAAGCCGTATCTAAGGGTGTCGGTGAAGCAACGCACGCAATAGTGGCGCCCACAATAAATGTAGGAATGGCACTACATCACACTGCTTTTCCAGGTACAATTAGCCTGCGTCCAAGTACAATCATTCAAGTCATACGTGACTATGTAACTTGCTTGACAAAAGCTGGTTTTCGTAAGTTTTATTTTATTAATGGGCATGGTGGCAACATCGCCACACTTAAAGCGGCATTTTCAGAGACTTACGTCTATCTAGAAGAACTACAAATACCCGATGCAAGTCTAGTTCAGTGCCAAGTTGCAAACTGGTTTATGTGTCGCGAGGTATTGAAATTAGCGCACGAATTATACGGGGATCAAGAAGGTTCTCATGCAACCCCCAGCGAAGTTGCACTCACACAATATATTTACCCAGAAGCAATAAAAGCGGCGCCTTTATCTGAAGAAGTAGGTAAAGGGCACAAAATTTACGGTGCCACAGATTTTCGGCACCGTTACCCCGATGGACGCATGGGTTCCAACCCTGCTCTCGCAACACCCGAACACGGTCAGCAGTTTTACGAAGCTGCTGTCAAAGAACTTAGCAACAGCTACTTAGAATTTATAGGGAGTGCTGAGTAGAAAGTGCTGAGTGCTGTGTAACTCTTTACTACTCAGCACTCAGCACTCAGCACTCAGCACTCAGCACTTTTAACTTCTGGCAATGCCTTCATTACGTGCCGCGCGCTGAACTGCTGCTGCAACGGCGCCTGCTACACGTTCGTCAAAAACAGATGGTACTATATGTTCTTTACTCAAGTCTTTGGGGTTGACTAAAGAAGCTATAGCGTTTGCTGCTTCTAAATACATTGATGTAGTTATTGATTTTGCGCGACAATCTAAGGCGCCACGAAATACTCCTGGGAATGCCAAAACGTTATTAATTTGGTTCGGGTAGTCGCTGCGTCCTGTTGCCATTACCGCTACATCTGAACTCACTAATTCAGGCTGAATTTCAGGGATGGGGTTTGCCATTGCAAATACAATTGAGTATGAAGCCATTGAACGTACCATTTCTGGAGTTAAAACACCGGGTGCGCTGACTCCTATAAATACATCTGCTCCTTGAATGGCGCCTGCAAGTGTTCCTTGTCCTTTGACAGCAAATTCAAGTTTTTCATCGTTCAAGTCAGTGCGACTTGTCGAAAGTATTCCTTTAGAGTCACACATTAATATAGTTTCGGCACCTGCTTTTTTGAGTAAGCGGGCAATTGCTACACCTGCGGCGCCTGCACCATTTATAACAATGCGAATTTTTTCCATCGGCTTTTGCACTAATTTTAAAGCATTAAATAGTGCAGCTAAAGTCACAATTGCTGTACCGTGCTGGTCATCGTGAAAAACCGGAATATCTAATTCTTCGCGTAACCTTTGCTCAATTTCAAAACAACGGGGAGCAGCAATATCTTCTAAATTTACACCTCCAAAAACTGGGGCTAAATTTTTAACTGTACGGACAATTTCATCAGTATCCTGTGTTGCTAGGCAGATGGGGAAAGCATCAATACCAGCAAATTCTTTAAAGAGCATCGCTTTACCTTCCATTACGGGTAAAGATGCTTCTGCACCTAAATTACCTAAACCTAAAACGGCACTTCCATCTGTAACAATGGCAACAGTATTTCGTTTAATGGTAAAGTTGTAAACATCATCGGGATTTTCAGCGATAGCACGGCAAACTCTTCCGACTCCAGGAGTATAAGCCATTGCTAAATCGGATACGCTTTTAAGCTGAATTCGGCTGGTAATGCTAATTTTGCCACCGCGATGTAAATTAAACGTGCGGTCATACACGTCAAGAACTTTAATGTCGGGCAAAGCTTTTACCGCTTGTACTATAGTTTCTGCGTGTTCGGTAGAAGCTGCATCAACGGTAATATCACGAGTCGTGACGCTGCGCGTTTGCTCAATTAAATCAATTTGCCCAAAATTACCACCGCTTGTAGCAATTGCTTTTGTAACGGTAGCAAGCATTCCCACGCGGTTGGGAATTTCTAGCCGAATCGTTAAACTAAAACTCGAATTAGGTGTGAGGTCTGCCATGCTCTCTGTTAGATTTTAATATTCAATATTAGAATGGTGAAGGTAACATTTTCTAGCAATGCTTCAAAAACATAGGCTTAATGGTTCCGAAAAAACTTTCACTCGATAAAAATCTGTGTAACAATCGAAATCGAACGTAGGATTGACAACTGCGAGCAAAACGTCTCCGATGCAAGGGTTTATTCGATGTTGGAAACAAAGCTCCGAGGACGCTACCAAATTATCCGGGACTTAGGTAAAGGAGGATTTAGCGAGACTTATCTGGCTCTTGATATGGATTTACCTGGGAATCCTCACTGTGTTGTCAAGCTGCTAAAGCCTATATTTACAGATTCTGAGTCTTTAGAAATAGCCGCGCGTTTATTTGAGCGTGAAGCTCAAGTATTATATAGAGTTGGTACTCACGACCAAATTCCGCGACTTTTGGCGCATTTCGAGGAAAATCAAGAATTTTACCTCGTTCAAGAGTATATTCCCGGAACCCTCCTTAGTAAAGAATTAGCCAAAGGGCAAAAATGGAACGAGGAGCAAGCTATTAATTTTTTAAAAGATTTGTTACAGATATTGGAATTTGTTCATACAGAGCAAGTTATTCACCGTGATGTTAAGCCAGCAAATCTAATTCGACGCGCATCTGATAATAGAATCACTTTAATTGACTTCGGCGCCGTCAAAGAAATTACAGCAGTAATGGAAACAAGTCAGGGTATTACAGTAATTGGCACCCCTGGTTACACACCTGTTGAGCAGCGTGATGGTAATCCAAAGTTTAATAGTGATATTTATGCTGTGGGAATGACTTGTATTCAGGGATTAACAGGTATAAATCCTGATACGCTACAAAAAAAACCCGAAGTTGTCTGGAATAAGCGGGACGTTAACCCTCAACTAGCTGCAATTATAGACAAAATGATTTGCCGTGACCATCGGCGCCGCTACCAGTCAGTTCCAGAAGTTTTACAAGCACTGTCAAAGCTCGAACAACCCACACTATTAGAGTCGCTATGGAACACTAAGAAAAAAGTCGCATCAGTATCTGTGATTACTATATTAATAATTTCAGTAGCTGTTTTACCAGTGACGCATAAAGTAATACAGCAATTAATTACTGCTCCACTGTTATTGTTTCCTGTAAATTTTTCTGTTTACGAAAATTTAAATTACGCAATCAAAATTAAATATCCTCAAAATTGGGTCAAAAACGAAGTTGAAGATAAAACCACAGGTGAACTAGCTCGGTTTTCCCCTTATGACAGAAATAATTCAGATACAGGCGCCGAGGTAATATTTGAAGTACAGCCTTTGAAACGACCGCTTGTATTATCAGAATATACAAATTTAAAAGTAAACGAAATAATCCAGTTTTTCCCTGAAGCAAAAATACACGAATCACGCTCTATCACGTTACCAAATATACCACTGCCAACTCATGAAGTAGTGTATTCTGGCAAAGATAATAAAATAGGTATTAAAAGAAAAGCTGTTTGGACTGTTAAAGATAATACTGCGTATATAATTACTTATTCAGCAAACGAAAGTGAATACAATAAATATCTAAGTATTGCTCAGACAATGATTGATTCATTAGAACTGTTATAATTACCGATTACGCCAAACAGCATGACTACGCGCGCTTAAAAAAGTATTGATGGGAATAGCAAACCTTAAAATTTCCAAACGCTTGCCTTGTTTTTCAATTTCTCTGGCGATACCGTTAATACCTATCAAATTTCCTTGCTCATCTAATACAGCACCCCCGCTCATTCCGGGTACGGCTCGGTTATCGTACACTAAAGTATAACCCTTTTCACCAGTTTCCAGGCGACTGCGAATATTACCTTGAGTAAATTGGTAATTACGTTCTTCTGTAACGCCAGGTATACTTGAAGCCCACCCAGCTACATAAACAGGCATTCCTTCGTATGCGTTGTCAGAATTTCCTACACTGGCGACGTTATAATTTTGTACGCTGCTAAATTCTAATATTGCTAAATCTAACCCTAATAATTCTCTAATACGCTTTACCGAATAACGGGCGCCGTCATATGTTTTAATTTCATAATTACCATCATCCGCAATTACGTGCTGATTAGTCAGAACGTAATAAGTATTTCCCTTACGCTCAATAACCACTCCAGAACCGACGCCCGAACCACCAATAACAACCGTAAACCCTTTAGCAATAGCATTAATTTGTAACGGTGACAACGCAAAAGCTACTTGCGGTTGAATTACAACAACCGCAGCACCGAACAGCAATGCTGAGAGATTATCTATAAATTTCATACATATCGCCGATTTTTGAAATCGGGAAGTCAATTTAAGGAAACAACAACTTGAGATAATTTTCTAATGGTATTCCCCAGCTATATTGTTGCATTTGTTTTTGCTCTAGCAGCGCTGGTTCAGTTCCATCTTGATATACATAAGGATTACCCCAAAGTGGTTCAGCGTGCATACCGTTAATTGCAATAACCTCACCTGCATTATTTAATACAGGCCCACCACTCATACCTTTTTGGATATCGTTAGTATAAGCAATTTGATACCCACCTTCTAATGCTTTATTTAAAACAAGCGAAACTCGACCACTTTTGATTACAAATCCCCTATCTCTCGGAGCTTGTGTATCTCCTGGAAACCCCGCTGCGTAAACTTTGTTACCTTTCTTCAGCTTTGACGTTGAACCGAGCGAAGCTAAAGGGTAACGTTGATCAACGCATTGAAATTGCAATAAAGCTAAATCAGCTTTTTGTAGAGATGTTGAATGTGGAGATACTACATTTAACTTCTCTACTGGTGTTGCTGAATATAATCGACCATTGTTAGTTTGAATTTGATAAGGTGGTTTACCTGCCCGAAGAACGTGAGCATTTGTTACCACAGTATAAACTTGTCCCTGATTTTTAATTAATATCCCCGACCCCAAAAAATCACCTGCCAAAATTTTAACTGTGATTGACGAGGCAATGTGTTGGAGTTGCGGCTGTGATTTTATAGATGGTTGCTCAAGCGCAACCATATAGTGCCGCACTTTGGGCATCGGCAATAATGATAAACCGCTCAAACTGGCAATAATGATAATAAAAAGTTGGCGCCAATTCATCGATTAAACTTAAAACTCATCAACTACTAGTAATTACTCTTGATTCGTAACACTACCAACTTGCTCAGACTCACTCTTATCATCAATGATTTTCTGAATATCAAAGTAATCAGCATCATCGATAGTCAAATAATCTAAGCTCTTATTACCCTCATTAAGTAATATGGCGCCATCACTGCTACTTCCAGCACGATTATCGAGTAGTTTTTGCATTACTTGGCGAGGGTTTGCATTACTTTTAAGAGTTACTAACACCCCACTTGGTAAACAAGGGCCTCCCTTATAACTGGCAACACACAATACAGGTTGCCCATTAAACTTGCCAGCACGTAAAAAGTTAAGCGTACCATTACTAAAAAACCTTTGGAAACGTGCGGATATATCCTCACAACGTCGTACCGGAGTCCAAGGAGCAGGAAAAGCTGAGTCAACCCAGCGAATCATTGGTTTATTACCCCGTGGTGTACGAACTAGGGTAGCTGGTACACCTCTACTAACCCCGCAATAAAACTTATTAATTTGGGCATTGCTAGGTTCGCTGAGGGTACTGGTTACAGCGAGCGCAATTGCTGTTACACTCAGAATTTGAAAACATGCACCGAGCTTCATCATATCGAATTAAGCCATTTACAAAATGAACCTTTCAGATTTACTAGTAGCCGTTTGAGGCGCCCGTAATCTAAAAAGAATACCGATAACCTGATTTTTGCGTTATGCGCGCGTTCTCGCTCCACAAAATACTCAATTCAACTTAAGTTTATCGGATTCTCCACAAATTACAATACGATTTCCAAATTAAAATTATGCAAAACTTGTAATAGTTAAGTAGCAATAAATTTTTTGGGCGTAAATCACATTACAAAACACCAATACTTTCGCGTATATTACATGTTTAATTTATTACTTGCCATTGACTATGATAAGAAAATACCAGCCTCAAGACCGAGAAGCAATAATAAAAATGATTGATTCAATCTATCGTGAGTATGGTGACAAAATCTATTTAGAAGGCGCCGATAGTGATTTACTAGATATAGAAGCTAACTATTTACAAGATGGAGAATTTTGGGTAGAACAAAACGACACAGGACATATAATTGCTTGCATAGCTATAAAACGCTCTATAAATAGTTTATTAGAACCTATAGCATCATTAAAACGATTTTATATACTCCCAGAATATCGCGGCTCAGGAATCGCACAGAAAATGCACAACACAGTTATCGAATGGTGCAAGCAAAATAATATTAATCAAATATACCTTTGGTCAGACACAAGATTTACACGCGCGCATTCCTTTTATAACAAGCACGGTTATAAACAACAAGGCATTCGTGACATGAACGACGGCGCCATGCCTTACCAAGAATACTATTTTGTAAAAACCCTGTAAAATAATACCATACTCAATTACTAAAAATTGTAGTATAGTCATCTTGTGGAACGGGCATCCCTGCCCGTTAATATTAATGGGCGGGCAAGGATGCCCATCCCACAAGAAAATTTTTCATAGATTATAGATGAAGTGATTTCAAATTGTTGAAATTCAACGTATCGGCGAAAAGAGAGTTTGAACTTTGGCTTTTTGATTAGCTAAGAGAAAATTTTTAAGTGCAGCTTTTACAGTAGCGGGTTTACCATTTACAATCGAACATATTATCTATGATTGCTTTAAAGGCGCCTTTAATAAGTGAAGATTTATACTTAATAACATGAGGTATTCTCGCAAGCGAATAATAAGACGTGTAAGGAAAAATAGTCTCTCCGTCATCTTCATAAACTTTAATTAATAAGTGCCATTCTATACTTACTTAAATCTTTTGGATTAATATCAAAACTCCGTTGTAACCACAGACGCAAATCTTGGTCATTCATAAAATTTATTTATTCATATAATAATTTACATCAAGTCTGAATAATTATTTAACAAATACTCTTTCTATCCGATAAGGCAGATGACGTAGATGTAATAATTACAATAACTACATTAGGCTTTGGTATATGTGGCAGAAACGTTGGATAGAAAATTAGTAATTTCAGCTATGATTGGATGCTGCCGTAATTGGCTTAATTCCGCAGCATTCATATTATCAAATATTGTTTGGATGTATTGCGACTTATCACCTAAAAATCTTGTTAAAAATCGCTTTGGATGACAGCAAGCAAACTCCCACTCCAAATCAGTAAAATGTTGTCCAATTATTTTTTCAATCAAATCACGATTTTGTAATAAAACAACTTCAATTTCTGGAACAGCCATAACAATTTTGTATGGAACACCTGGAGAAGATTGACGCATTAAAAAATTTATATCATTGTCTCTGTGGTAAAAATTTCTGTTGGTTTGTGGTGTCTCGTCTGTGCATTCACTCAGGCGAGACACCGGGAGTTACGCGCCTACTGCTTCTTTCGCTGCGTATAGAACTTCTGCGTTAATGTTGCCAATACCGCGTTCGCGCGCGAATTTCTCTGTGTTACGTTTGACTTTACCGCGTACAAAACCAGGTATTTTGTTGAGTTCTGCTAAACCGTCTTTTGTCCAGCTTAAATCAGATTCAGCAGAAATACCTTTGGTAATAACTTCTTTAGTATCGTGTCCACCAAATATTTCTAATAAGTGGTCTTCCATTCCCAAGGTAAACGAGTTATATACTAAGTCTGCTAC
>ERZ1066137.471-NODE-471-length-30143-cov-9.189212_pt1 | contig 30143 bp, 26 predicted proteins | sample MGYA00382784_ERZ1066137 | MGnify/ENA primary metagenome ERZ1066137 (study PRJEB33369, sample SAMEA5778367) | biofilm metagenome | biome: Industrial cooling water; feature: Water cooling tower basin; material: Biofilm | place: United Arab Emirates | collected... | reverse complement strand
GCCCCGTCGCCGAGCGCGCCGCGCCCTGCGGGTGCGGCGGCGCGATCGGCGACGGGATTTTTGGGCCGCCTGCGGCGGCCGGAAGGGTGGGCGTTCCTGTTGGGAGGCGATGCTGAGAGGGGGCGGTTTGTGATGCGTTTCGACGCGTCTTGAGGCCTTGGGGAACGGCGGTGCTCCTGGCTCTGGACCTCCAGGGGGCCCTTGCGCCCCGTCGCCGAGCGCGCCGCGCCCTGCGGGTGCGGCGGCGCGATCGGCGACGGAGCTCCAGGGCCTCGGTGGGATCCTGACGGGCGTCGGTTGCGTGGGCGGGCTTTGCGGTGGGCTCCCGGGCGGCTTGTCGGGCGGTGCTGGGCGGTTTGTGGGGCGGTGCTGGGCGGCTGGTGGGCGCGGAATTCGGTGCGGGTGCCGTCGCTGGCCTGGTCGGGGGAGGGCGGGTCGGCGCGGCGACCGGGGCGGGGAGCGCCCGCCGGGTTCGGAGCGGGCCCGGGCGGTACCCTAGCCGGAGCGGCGGAAGCCGCGCTTCGACATGCGCCTCTTCCCCCGCGAACGCGACCTCTCCGAGCCCCTCGAGGCGGTCGAGCTGACGGTGCGCGGGTCCGATCTGCAGCTGCCGCCCGAGGAGGTGCACGTGCGCCTGGACGCGTTCCTGCAGCGCTTCCTCTCCTGGCGCTCGCGCACCTCGATCCAGCGCCTGATCAAGGAGGGCTACGTCTGGCTCGATCCCTCCGATCCGGCCCACCCGCGCGGCTGCGGGCGCTACGCCCCGGAGCTGCGGCCCGGGCGGCGCCTGCTGCATGGCTCGCGCCTCAAGGTGGTGATCCCGGAGCCCCTGCGCGTGCAGCGCGCCAGCCCGGCCGCCAGCGACCTGACCGTGCTCTACGAGGACGATTGGATCACCGCGGTGGACAAGCCGCCGCTGCTGCCCGTGCACCCCTCCGGCCGGCACCTGTCGGACACGCTGATCCAGCGCGTGCACGTGCGCTACGGCGAAGAGGCCGAGGCGCGCGAATTCCGCACCAAACTCTGCCATCGGCTCGACCGCGAGACCTCCGGGCTCGTGCTGCTGGCCCGCGATCCCGCCGTCCACACCGCGCTGATGCAGGCCTTCGAACACCGCCGCATCGACAAGGAATACCTGGCGATCTGCTGGGGCCAGCCGGAGGCGGACCAGGGTGCGATCGACGCGCCGATCGGCTCGGCCCGCGGCAGCGAAGTCCGCATCAAGATGGCCTGCACCCCCGATGGGCAGGAGGCGCACACGTCCTGGCGCGTGATCGAACGCTTGCCGGGCGCCTGCCTGGTCGCGGCCAATCCCAAGACCGGCCGCCAGCACCAGATCCGTGTGCACCTGTCCTCGATCGGCCTGCCCCTCGTGGGCGACAAGCTCTACAACGAGGACGAGGGCCGCTTTCTGCGCGGGGCCAGCGGCGAGCTGACCGCCGAGGACCTGGCCGCCCTGCAGCTGCCGCGGCACGCGCTGCACAACCACTTCCTCGGCTTCGAGCACCCCGTCAGCGGCGAGCGCGTGGAGATCCGCAGCGAGTTGCCGGCGGATCTGGCCGCCTGCCTCGAGCGCTTGCGCCTGCGCTGACAGGTGCAAGACGCTCGGCTCGGGCTGCGCTCCGAGCCGCAGCATCGGCCCGTCGGATGCCTCGGGCCGCCTCCGGCGGCCCCACAGCCGGGGATCGGCGCTGCACGCCGCGGCTCTTTCCAGGCGCTGAATCGGCGCGCGGCCCCGCGCTGCTCGGGCCGGCGCTCGGGTCAGCCGCTGGGGCGCGGCCGGTCGGTCCAGCGCTCGAGGGCCAGCAGGGCGAGCAGGGCGCCGAGCGTCGGCAGCGTCCCGTCGAGCGCGAAGCGCGCCCCCAGGGCCAGCAGGGACAGCAGCACGCCGGCGGCGATCAGCGGACCGGCGAGGGCCTCGCCCGCGCCGATGCGCTCGATCGGCAGCGAGAGCGGCAAGCCGGCCACGGTGCGCGGGTAGAGCAGCCGCAGGCACAGCAGCGCCGCCAGGAATCCGAGCGGTCCCAGGGTCAACGCCGTGTGCGCATCGGCCAGGGCGGCGGCCAGCAGCCCGAGGGCCAGGCTGGTCGGCAGCAGGTAGGTCGCCACCAGGGCCTTTTGGGCCCCGCGCTCGAGAGCCGGGCGGGCGATCGGCGCCGTTTCCAGCAGATGGCGGGCCGCGTGCGATTGGCTGGCGGCCACGTGGATCTGCAGCACCGGCAGGTAGAAGCCCGGCGCGAACAGCAGCAGGGCCAACAGCCCGTCGCGCTCGGCGCCCGGGGGTTTGCCCAGCGCCACCCAGGCGAACACCAGGGGCAGGGCCAGGAGCGGCAGGGCCCGCAGGGCCACCTCGCGCTCGCGCGGCAGGGCCCGGCGCACCAGGTCGTAGGCGGGTCGCTCGCCCGGCCGAACCCAGACCCGCCCCAGCAGGCCCGCCAGCGGTTCGAGCAGGCGCGAGAACGGCCCCGGTCCGGCGCCGAGCGCCGGCGCCGCCGGGGCCGGCAGGGCCACCGAAACGGCCAGCAGTCCCAGGGCCCCGGCCCCGGCCAGGGCCAGGGCGCTCGGGTCGGGAACCGCGCCCCCGGACCCATAACACAGCGCCACCAAAGCCCCGCTGGGCCAGGCCACTGCCGCGGCCGGCAGCTGCCCAGGCGAGCTCAGGGTCGAAAGCCAGGCCAGGGTCGGCGGCAGGGCCAGCAGGGTGCCGAAGACCGCCATCAACAGCAGCGCTTGCAGCCCGACCAACAGCGCCTCCAAGCGGCCCGCGAGCAGGCCCTGCAGCGCGCCCAGGGCGGTCGCCAGGACCAGCGCCTGGACCAGGCCCAGCCCCAACAATCCGACCCCCGCGGGCCAGGTCGGGCCGGGCGCCAGCAGCGCCGCCGGGACCAGCGCGTAGAGGGCCAGCTGCAGCACGCCGCGCACGTAGGCCAGGTGCCGCGCCAGGCGCAATTCGATCGGGCGCGCGGGCAAGGAGCGCAGCCAGTCCTCGTGGGCCAGCTGGCGCAGGGGCCAGGCGGCCTCGCCCAGCAGCGGCCCAAGCAGCAACAGGGCCGAGAGCGACAGGGATAGCCAGGCGTAGCTCCAAGGCTCCAGCCGGTCGGCGGCCAATCCGCACAGGATCAGCGCCACCAGCGCCTGCCCGCTGCCCGCCGCCAGACGGCCCTCGCCCGCGGCCGCGCGCGCCTGGGCGCGCAGCAGGGTCTTCAGCCGAACCAGAGCACGGGTCTGCATCCGTTGGTAGGGGCGATCCGCCTCGGCGCGGGAAGCGCGCGGAGCCGACACCTATAGTAGAAGGCGCCCAGTCCGCGATCCCATGGAGCTCTTCATCGATGGTCCCGAGGGCCGCCTGGAGGCGCTCTACCACGCGCCGCTGGGCCCGGGAGCGACCCCCCTCGAACGGCCCCGCGCCAGCGCCGTGGTCTGCCACCCCCACCCGGCCCACGGGGGCAACATGCACTCGACGGTGACCTTCCGCATCGCCAAGGGGCTCGAGCGCGCCGGCGTCGCGGCCCTGCGCATCAACTTCCGCGGCGTCGGGCGCTCCGAGGGCCGCTACCACGGCGCCGGCGGCGAGGAGGGCGATGCGGAGGCGGCCCTGGCCTGGCTGGCCGCGCGCCACCCCGGTGCCCCCCAGTGGGCCGCTGGATTCTCCTTCGGCTCGCGCACCGTCTTCGGACTGGCCAAGCGGCGCCCGGACATCCAGCGCCTGGTCCTGGTCGGCTTTCCCGCACGGGCCTATCCACTTCCGGGGGTCGACCTGCTCGACCGGCCGGCGCTGTTCATCTGGGGCGAGCAGGACGAGTACGGCAACCTGTCCGATCTGCGCGCCCAGTTTCCGCGGCTGTCCGCTCGCTTCGAATTCGAGCAGTTGCCCGGCGCCGACCACTTCTTTCGCCGCTCCACCAAGGAGCTCGAGGAGCGCGTCTGGCGCTGGGCCAGCGCGGCCCTGGCCTCGACAACCGACACCCGCCAGGCCCACCCATGAGCGCATCCAACCCCGGAGCCGATACCGCCATTTCGATCCCCAAGAAGGGCACCGTCCCGGCGATCAAGCTGATCATGATGCCGCGCGACACGAACGCCAACGGCACCATCTTCGGCGGTGTGATCCTGAGCCAGATCGACTTGGCCGCGGCGGTCGAAGCGCACCGCTGGCACCCCGGCCGCCTGGTCACCGTGGCCATGGAAAAGGTCGAATTCCATCGCCCGGTCTTCGTGGGCGACCTGGTCTCGTTCTACACCTCGACCGTGCGCACCGGCACCACCAGCGTGACGGTGCGGGTCGACGTCTGGGCTCAGCGACGCCAGGAAAAAATCGAACTGGTGCCCGTGACGCGCGCCACCGTCACGATGGTCGCGGTCGACGATCAGGGCGACAAGACCCCGCTGATGCGGCGCGACGACCCGCTGCCGCTGTATTGACCGGCGTGCAGCCGGTCCGAGCCGCAACCTCCCTGGCGGCGGCTTCCAGCGCCGGCTCACGGGGCCGGACCCACGGGGCCGGCCGGCTCGGCCCGGGGGCCCCGGCCGCGGGGCGCGGCGCACCGGGCGTCGGGGCGCGCCGGGCGCCCTCCGGCCGCCGCCGGACGGCGCCCTGCTCCGCGCCCCGCCCGGCCGCCCCTGGCCGCGCCGCCCGGAGCCGGCCCGAGCGAGCGATTTTGGTGCCGACCTAAAGCCGGCCCCGGCGGGGGTGCGATCAGGAGAGCCGACCCCACCGCTCCGAGTCCTGCCGGTCGGAGGGGGGGGTACGCACGCGCCATCGCCTCCATGAAAAAGGTCCTCATCGTGGATGACTCCAGCACCATGCGCCGGATCATCATGCGCTCCCTCCGCCAAGCGGGCTTGCAGGTCGACACCATCCTGGAGGCCGAGAACGGCGCCCAGGGCCTGGCCACGGTGCAGTCCGATCCGGAGGTCGAGCTGGTCTTCTCCGACGTCAACATGCCGGAGATGAACGGCCTGGAGTTCGTCAAGGGGGTGCGCGCCACCCGCGACAAGCGCTCGCTCCCGATCGTGATGATCTCCTCGGAGGGCAGCGAAGCCTTCATCCAGCAGGCCATGGACTGCGGTGCCAATGGCTACGTGACCAAACCCTTCACGCCCGAGTCGATCAAACAACGCCTGGAGGGCCTCCTTGGCTGACCAGAAATCCGATCCGATGGACTCCAAGCGCCTGTTCCAGGCGCTCGAGGAGGCCGCCAAGGAGACCTTCGAGACCATCGCCACCAGCTTCGAGAAGCAGGTGCGCGTGGGCTCAGGCGAGGTCAACGATCCTGCCCAGATCTTCAAGCAGATCGTGGATGGAGAGCATGGCCAGGTGCACATCTGCGCCAAGGTGGACTTCCTGGGCGAAGTCACCGGGCAGGTGATCCTGCGCTGCAACGCCCAAGGCGCCCTCGACATCAGCCGCGGCCTGCTGATGATGGACGCCGGGGAAGCGATCCAGATCGACGAGGTCGAGGACGCGCTGGCGGAATGCGCCAACATCATCGGCGGCCTGATGAAGACCAAGGCCCTCGATCCCCACGGCAGCTACAAGCTCGGCCTGCCGGAGATCTTCAGGCTGCCCCACGACAACGAGGGCGTCCATGGAGGCTCCCTGCTCTATCAGATCAAGCAGGGCATCATTTCCGTAGAAATCTGGCGCCTCCACGGCGCCGACGGTACCGGCCGTGCCGCAGCCTGATGCCACGACCCAGGCCGACCGCGATTTCGCCCGCGCGGTCGTCAGCCAGCTGCTCGAGAACGTCTCGGCGATCGTCGACAAGGAGCTCGCCCTGGGCGATTTCCAGTCGTCGCGCCGGGACCATCGCAGCGCCGGCGAAGGTCAGGTGCACATCAGCTTCCGGTTCAAGTTCACTCTCGACGGGCAGGTTTCGCACGGCTGCCTGCTGCTGCCCCTGACCCAGGCGGTGGCGGCCGCCTGCGCGATGTTGATGATGCCGGCCGCTCAGGTGTCGGAGATCTGTGCGTCCGGTCAGCTCGATACCCCGATCAAGGATGCGCTGCTCGAGCTCGGCAACATGCTGGCCAGCGCACTCGGGGCGCCCTACCAGGAACCCTGCGAAAAGGTTGCGGTGCAGTTCGCCGGCTGCCAGGGGGTTCGCGCGGGCGTGCGCCCGGCGCTGCCGTACCGGGAAGGCAGCCCGCTGCTGACGATCGAAGCCCAATCGACCCTGGAGCCCTTCGGGCGCTTCAAGTTCCTGCTGTTGCTGCCCCCGCCCTGGGGCCCCGAGGGGCCTGCGGCCGCGGCCTGAGCGCGCTAGGCCGTCGGGGGGGGGCTGAGCCCCGCAGCGCAGGCGGGCCCGGTCCCTTCGGGATCTGGCGCCCGGGGGGGGCGGCGTCGCGCGGGGTGACGCGAGGTCGCGGGGGTGACGCGGGGTCGGGGGGGTGACGCGGGGGTGACGCGGGGGTGACGCGGGGGTGACGCGGGGGTGACGGCCGGCGACGGCCGGTGGGCGGGGCGTTGGCAGGCGGCCTTGCGTCGCCGGTTCGGCGCGGGGGTGCTGCTGGCCGGTCTGCCCGACCCGGGCCCAGGCGGCCGGCGGCTGGCGATCCCGGGCGGCTGGGCTGATCGGATCCCCGGCGAGCGCGATCGGGCTGGGTGGGCCGTCCAGGCCGGTCGGGGCTGGGGGGCTGGCCGGTCTGCTGCCCCCGGTCGGGGTTGGCACGCTGCCCTCCGGGTGCCCACGGGGGAACTCTGTCGATGTTTTCGTCTGGGACGTCAAGTCGTTCGCGTCCCGGGATCGAAGGGAGTCCATCGATTCCAGTCCCGGCCTCTCAGGCCGCCCTTTGTTCTCGCTCGTGGCTGCCATCTCCTCAGAATCCGTGCGCGCCGAAGTGCGCTGCTTCGCCCTGCCCACCGCCCATGGCGAGCTCGGCCGGCTGAGTCCCAGCGGGCTGCAGATCCTGCTCGGGGCGCGGGCTCCGCAGCATCTCGAACCCGGCTGCGAGGTCGAGGTGCGCCTGTTCGACGGCCAGGACCCGGGCCCCACAGTACGTCTGAGCGGGGTCGTGGCTCGCCTCGATCGGTTGCCCACCGGGGAGCAGTTGCTGGTCGTTTTCGCGCGCGGGCTGCCCCTCGGCGAAGTCTCAAACCGCTTCCTCGACATCCTCGATCGCCGGGGGGCGACCCGCGTGGGGCCCCCCCAGCCGACCGTGCTCTGGGTCTACCCTCCGGGAGTCTCTGCGCCGCTGCGCGGGGAGGTCATCGACCTCTCCGCGGATGGGATCGGGGTCAGTCTGCCGGGGAAAACGGTGCCCGAGGATTGGCTCTCCGTGGGGGGGCAGGCGGGCCGCTGGCGCTTCGATCTGGACCTCGGTCCAGGCGAGGGGGCCTTGCGCCTGTCCGGCGAGCTGAAGCGCATCGATCGCAGCGCTCGCGCCCTGCGCCTGGGTTTCCGTCTGTCCGCGCAGGAGGTGCCGGATCCCGAGGCCAGCCGGCAGCGCCTGCTGCAGCTGCTGCGGCGCTGGCGCGGCTGAGCCGGGAGCCGTCCCCGGCACTGCGCAGGCAAGAGGGCAGAAGGAGCGCGGGTCGCGCGCCCGATAAACGCAGGCAACCCTGCCCTCCATGTCCCTCCCGATCAGCGCTCATTCGGAGGCCCTAGCCAAGGCCATCGTCCTGTCCGACCCGATCCGGGACCCCGGGGCCTTCCTGGCACCCCTGGAGGCGATCCTGGCCCTGGCCCGGGGAGAGGGATTCGGCGAGCTCATCGCCCTGTGCGAGCAGGCCTCGGTGGCCCTGCGGGGACTGGAGCCCGGCCGGGATCCCAACCCGAGCCTGGATCGAATGGAGCGGGTCGTGCTCGAGTCGGCGCGCCTGGCCGAGCAGCTGGCCCAGGGAATCCGACCCGAACCCCAAGCATTGCCCGCGCCGACCCAGCGGCCCTCCGAGAGCAAGCCGGCGGGGCTCGTGTCGGGGGTCGAGCCGGAGCTGCTCGAGCTGTTCACGCTCAGCGCTGGCGAGAACCTGAGCGGGATCGAGCGCAACCTGCTCGAGCTCGAAGCCCAGCCGCGCCGCAGCGACCTCTGGGCGGAATTGCGGCGACAGGTGCACACGCTCAAGGGCGAATGCGGGGTGCTGTCCCTGGGGGAAGTCCAGGCTGTGCTCCACGAAGCCGAGAGCTACCTGGATCGCGTGGCGGGCAAGGACCGGCCGGGGCGGTTGGATCCGTTCTTCCCCTTGGTGGATTGGCTGCGCCGGGTGCTGGCCTGCATCAAGTCCGGAGCGGCCAGCTTGCCGGAGGGAGCCGGCCAGCTGCGCGGACGCTTCAGCTCGAACGCCCCGGAGCCCGCAGAGCCAGCCCATGGCGGGCGGGGTCAATTGCCCGCTGCCAAGCCTGGGGATGGGCCCCGTCAGGCGCTCGATCCGGTGGCCTTCCCCGCGGAGGTGCTGCAGGACGAAACCCTGCCCGACTTCATCACCGAAGCGCGCCAGCATTTGGAGAGCGCGGAGGCCGGACTGCTGGCTCTGGAGCGCCAACCGGACGATCCGGAGCCGCTCAACGTCGTCTTCAGGGCGTTCCACACGATCAAGGGCGTGGCCGGTTTCCTAAACCTGTCCCCGATCGTGCGCTTGGCGCACTCGACCGAGACCTTGATGGACGAGGCCCGCAAGGGCCGGCAACTGTTCACGCCAGCGCACATCGGACTGATCCTGGCCGCCAACGACGCCACCAGTCGACTGCTCGGCGCCCTGTCCGGGCAGCCGGCACCCGAGCGCTCCGAAATCGACCTGCTGATCGGTCGGATCGACGCTGCGACACGTGGCGAAATCGAGGTCCCGAGTCCTCAGGTCGGCCCGCTGCGCGAAGTCCTGGAAGCGATCGGCGTACAGAGCGCCGAGGAAATGGACTCGGCGGCCAAAGACCCGACGGCGGCCGTCAAGCGCCTGGGGGACATCCTGCTCGAACGTTCAGCCCTCAGCCTGCAAGACCTGCAGTTCGCGCTCGCCCGCCAGGAGCGGCTGCGCCGCGAGGGCAAGCCCGTCAAGATCGGCGACCTGTTGGTGGAGTTGGGTCTGATCCAGCGCGCGCAGTTGGAGCAGGCGCTGAGCCTTCAGGGGCAAGGCTCGCCGGTCAAGCGGCTGCTCGAGACGCCATCGGTCAGTCCGCCGATCGACGCCGAGACGGTGCGCAAAATGCGCGTCGAGAGCACGGTCATGGTTGCGACCCAGAGGCTCGACCTGTTGGTCGACATGGTCGGGGAACTCGTGATCGCACAGCAGATGATCGTCCAGGATCCGCAGCTCGGCAGCCTGCACAGCGAGACCCTCAGCCGCAACCTGGCCCAGGTCAGCAAGATCACCCGCGACCTCCAGGAGGCCTCCATGTCACTGCGCATGGTGACCTTCAAGTCGACCTTCCAGAAGATGAGCCGGCTGGTGCGCGATGTCGCCGCCAAGTCGGGCAAGGACGTGGCTTTGGCCATGAGCGGCGCCGAGACGGAAGTCGACCGCACCGTGGTCGAGAAGATCAGCGATCCGTTGATCCACATCCTGCGCAACGCCATCGATCATGGCCTCGAGGCGCCCGACGAGCGCCGTGCGGCGGGCAAGCCCAGCAAGGGCCAGCTGCGCCTCGATGCCTACACCAAGAGCGGTTCCATAGTGATCGAGGTGCGTGACGACGGGCGTGGCATCAGGCGCGAAAAGATCATCGCGAAAGCCTTGTCGGTCGGGCTGATCAGCGAAACGCAACGCCCTGAGGAGTGGAGCGACAACGAGATCTTCAAGCTGATCTTCGCGCCCGGCTTCTCGACGGCCGAAAAGGTGACCGATATCTCCGGCCGCGGGGTGGGCATGGACGTTGTCAAGCGCAACGTCGAGGGCATGCGCGGCAAGATCGAGATCGCTTCACAGCCCGGAGTCGGTTCCACGTTCACGCTGAAGCTGCCCCTGACCCTGGCGATCATCGACGGGATGGTGGTGCGCTGTGGATCCGAGCGTTACGTGCTGCCCACGCTCTCGATCGTGCAGAGCTTCCGCCCCAGCACGGAGACGTTGCATCGTGTCCTGTCCAAGGGAGAATTGATCGAGGTCCGCGGCCGGCTGGTGCCGGTGTTCTCGCTGGATGGGGCCTTGCGTGACCAGTTCGATCGTTCCGGTCGTTCTCCGGAGGGCATCCTGGTTTTGATCGAGTCGACCGGGGGCCAGGTGTGTGTCCTGGTGGATGCGATCCTGGGACAGCAGCAGGTCGTCATCAAGAATCTGGGCAAGAGTCTGCCCAGCATCGACGGCGTCTCCGGCGGCGCGATCCTGGGCGACGGGCGCGTCGCCTTGATCGTCGATGTCGAGCGACTCATCTCCCGCCTCACCATGGCCGTGGCCTGACGCCAAAGCAAAGCAAGATGGACAAGAAGACCGAAGCAAACGGGCCGCAGGCGGGCAAGTACCTGACCTTCCTCCTGAACGGTGGAGATTACGGCGTGCCGATCCTATTGGTGCGCGAGATCATCGCCATGCATGCGATCACGGCCTTGCCGCGCCTGCCGGGCCACGTGAAGGGCGTGATCAACCTCCGCGGACGCATCATTCCGGTGATCGACCTGCGCCTTCGGCTGGGCATGCCTCCGGCCGATTACGACAAGCATACCTGCATCATCGTCATCGACGCCAGCTGGATGGGTGACGAAGAGCACGCTCCGATCGGCTGCATCGTGGACACGGTCAGCGAGGTGCTGTTCGTCGATGAGCAGCAGATCGAGCCTACCCCGAGTTTTGGGCCTGGAGTCGACACCAGCATCGCCCTGGGGGTGGCCAAGCATCCGTCGCGCGCGACCGTTTTGACCTTGCTCGACATCCGTAGGGTCCTGGGCCAGGTCGAAGCCTCCCTCCAGGCCGGCTGAACCCCGCGTCATGTCCGCACCGATCCGAGACCAAGGCCAGGTCGTCAGCGCCAGGGACCTGGCCGACCTGTCCACCGTCGCCCACGACCTGTGGGGGCTGCAGATCGGCGAGAAGAAGCGTGCGGTGGTCGAGGGACGGCTGTCCAAGCTGCTGCGGCAAACCGGCTGCCAGGACCTGCCCAGCCTGGTGAGCGCGCTGCAGGCGCGGCAGGACAGCCGGCTCGCCCTGGCGGCGTTCGACGTGCTTTCGACCAATCACACCCACTTCTTTCGCGAGGCGGCCCACTTCGACTGGCTGCGCAGCGAGATCCTCGGAGCGATCGTACCGGACCCCGCGGAGCCCCCGCGTCTGCGCATCTGGTCGGCGGGCTGCTCGAACGGCTGCGAGCCCTACTCGATCGCCATGGTCTTGGCCAGCAGCCTGCGCGGTCTGCGCAATGTGGATGCCCGTATCCTGGCCACCGACCTGGCCATCAGCGAGCTGCGCACGGCCCAGCGTGGGGTGTATGCCGAGAAGTTCCTGGAAGGCCTGGACCGCCGCTCGATCGAGCGCTTCTTCGTGCGCACTGAGACAGCGGATGGACCGCGCTATGAAGTCCTGCCCGGCTTGCGGCGCTTGGTGCGCTTCGGACTGCTCAATCTACTAGAGCCCTGGACGCTGAAGGGCCCCTTCGATGCCATCTTCTGTCGCAACGTAATGATCTACTTCGATGAGCCCACGCGACGCAGCCTGGTGCAGCGCTTCCTCGACCTCCTGAGGCCGGGCGGTCTGCTGTTCCTGGGGACATCCGAAGGCGTGGCCGGAAAGTTCGATGGCCTGCGAGCCCTGGAAGCCTCGGCCTACCAGAAAGCGCGTTGAAACTGACGATGTCGCAACTGTCTAACACCGCAGACAACTACACGGTCGCTATCGGCGACATCTGCGTCGTCGGCTCCAGGCGTGGCCGGATCGTGACCCATGCGCTCGGATCCTGCGTGGCGGTTACCGTATTCGATCCGGATCTGCGCATCGGGGGGATGCTCCACTTCATGTTGCCCGTGCCGGTCGAATCCGAGGGGGCCCCTGCCCAGCCTTGGTGCTATGGCAGCCTGGGAGTGCCGGCTCTATTCAAGACCGCCTATGCACTCGGCGCTGAGAAGCGGCGGTTGATCGTGTGTGCAGCTGGAGCCGCTGAGCTCAGCGATGCCAGCGGCAACCTGCAGATCGGCCAGAGGAACAAGACCATCCTGCGCAAACTGCTGTGGAAGAATGACGTGGCCCTGGCCGCCGAAGACGTGGGCGGCGGACTGGCCCGCAGCATGGAGCTCGACCTGACCACAGGCACCGTCTCGGTGCGCATCCAGGGCGCCCGCAAACAGATCTGGCCCGTCAACGAGGCCGGAGCAGCCTGACCCGCACCATGAACAAGATCCTGATCGTAGACGATTCGCCGTTCATCCGCATGATGGTGCGGCGGGCGCTGCAGCAGGCCGATGTACCCGCGGACGCCCTGATCGATGCAGGCAATGGCCAAGAGGCCTTCGAAGCCTGTCGTTCGAACCGCGTCGGGGCGATCATCCTCGACCTGAACATGCCGGTCATGGATGGCGAGACCTTCCTGCGCAAACTGCGCGCGGAGATGGCTGGCTTCGATCCGGTCGTCGTGATCGTCAGCACGGAAGCCAACCACCAGCGGATCCTGGCCCTGCGCGGTCTCGGAATCCGGGGATTCCTGCACAAGCCGTTCGAGCCTGAGAAACTCAAAGAGCTGCTGGGGGAGCATCTCACGGCCGCGGTCGACGCACGCAAGGGGGCCGCTAATGGATTGCCGGAGATCGACCCCGCGCGTCTCGATGAGGTCGTGCTCCAGTCGCTCGAGCGCATGGCCTTCATTCTCGCGGACCCCTGCGAAGCCAGCGTCGATGAGGGCGCCCTGAAGCGCCGTATCGATTTCCGGGGACCGGGAGTCGAGGGCGAATTGATCATCGCCGCCAGCGAGGGACTGGCCCGCGAGGCCGCCAGTGGCATGACCGGCTTGGAGGCAGCGGAGTTCGACGAGGAAGCGCTGTGCAAGGTGCTTGACGAGCTGCCCAACATCATCGGTGGAGAGGTCGTGGTCTTGCTCGGCGGGCGCGAGAAGCCCTTCAAGCTCGGTCTCCCAGGCCCGCTCGACGGTCAGCCCGCTGCGCCGCGCTGTCGTCGGCGCTTCGCCTCTGCTGGGGAGAAGGTCGAGATCGCAGTCGCGCTGCGCAACTCCGATGGCTGAGGGCTGCGGATGGGCGCGGGCCGGGCGCGGAGCGCGTCTGCGGCGTGAGGCCGTCGTCCCGGGCGCGCTCAGGAACCGGCCCCCGGCCGGTTCGGCGCCGCGCCCGGCCGGCGGCCCCCCGTCCCGCCCTGCAGCCGAGACCCGCGCGCAGGCCCGTCACACCGGTCAGACCTGTCCGATCCCCGGCCGGAACCTGGCGCCGACGGCGCACGAACGCTCGAGAACGCCGATCCAGTCCGTCGCGCTCCCAAAGCCTTGCCAACCTCGCTACCCATGACACAGCCCAATGCAGTCCCCGTCGCTCCGCGTTCCGGTCCGGTGCGTGTCCTGGTCGTAGACGACTCGGCCATCGTCCGCGCGGCGCTGCGCAAGGAACTCGGCGCCCATCCCGGTATCGAGGTCGTGGGCGCTGCGCCGGACCCGTTTGTGGCTCGCGACCTGATCCAGCAGACCGCGCCAGAGGTCCTGATCCTGGATCTTGAGATGCCGCGCATGGACGGGCTGAGTTTCCTGCGCCGGCTGATGTCGATGCACCCCCTGCCCGTGATCGTTTGCAGCTCTCTCTCCCCCAAGGGTAGCGAGATGGCCATGTCCTGCCTCGAAGCCGGGGCCATCGAGGTCTTCTGCAAGCCCACGGCGGCGTACTCGATCGGCGACCTGGGGCGCGAATTGGTGCGCGCCGTCCTGGGGGCGCGGAACGTGCGCCTGCAGGCCCGCAAGCCGGCCGAGGGTGGCGTGCCGCCCGCACCCACGGCCCTGCGCGAGACCACCAACAAGGTGATCCTGGTCGGGGCCTCTACCGGCGGTCCGCCCGCCCTGCAGTCGATCCTCTCCAACCTGCCCGCCAACATGCCCGGCATCGTGATCGTGCAGCACATGCCCGCCGGGTTCACAGAGGCTTTCGCGAAGCGCATGGATGGGGCCAGCCCGCTCGAGGTACGCGAGGCCCGCAGCGGGGACCTGATCGCGCCCGGCAAGGTGCTGATCGCCCCCGGCGATCTGCACCTCAAGGTGGTGCGCAGCGGAGCCCAGTACCTGGTGGAAACGCAGGCCGGGCCTCCGGTTCGCCACCACCGCCCGGCGGTGGAGGTCCTGTTCGAAAGCGGCGCCAAGGCCCTCGGGGCGAACGCGATGGGCCTGATCCTGACCGGGATGGGCAACGACGGCGCCGGCGGGCTCGCCGCCATGCATGCGGCCGGGGCCTTCACCGTCGCGCAGGATGAAGCCAGTTCGGTCGTCTTCGGGATGCCCCGGGAGGCGATCAACGCCGGCGCTGTGGACGAGGTCTTGCCCTTGGAGCGCATCCCGGCCCGGATGGTCGAGTTCGCCACCGGCAAGGTGCAGCGTCGGGCGGCAGGCTGACCGGCCTGGACTTGGGCCGCTGCCGCCCCCGGGGCTCAAGGCCCCGCCGCCCGAATTCCGATGTCCGCCGGCAACGCCTGGAACCCCCGGGATCCAGGACCTACCGCTTCCCCTCCGGTCGATGGCCCAGTCCTCCGCCTTGAATCCGTTCCGCTCCGCAACCCTGTCGTTCAAGCTGGTCGCCCTGTGCCTGGGCGTCGGCCTGGGGTCGATCGCCGCCCTCGGTGCGGTCGGGGCCCAGATCAGCCGTTCGGAGCTGCTCACCGAAGAGGGGGAGAACCTGGCGGCCATACGGGACCGCCGCGCCCAGGAGCTACACGCGGAGCACTTCAACCTGATGCGTGAACAGCTGCGGGGCTTGGCCGCCAACCAGCTGCTGCAGGAGGGGCTGGTCGAGTTCTCGCGCGCGTTCGCCAACCTCGGCCAGCAGGTCGATCTGGGCCCGGCGCCATCGACCGTCGGCGCGAGGCGATGAGCCAGTTCCTGGAGCAACAATTCCGGTCGCGGTTCGAGGCCTCTGGGGCCGAGTGGAATGGGCCCGAGTCTTTCCTGCCAGACGACCCCGCTGGCCTCACGTTGCAGGCGCTCTATGTCGCCGAGAACCCTGCCGAGCTCGGGCGCAAGAACTCGTTGTCTGCATCGCCCCTGGGAACCGAGTACGACCGCGTCCACGAGCGCTACCACTCTTTCCTGGACAGCTATCTCGGCTCGTTCGGATTCTACGACATCTTCCTGACCGATACGCGGGGGAACATCGTCTACTCGGTCTTCAAGGAGGTCGATTTCGCTACGAACCTGAGCGACGGCCCTCACAGCGACACCAACCTGGCCGAGTGTTTCGCTCGCACGATGAAGGCGCGTCGTGGCGAGGTGATCTGTGCGGAGGCAGAGCCCTACGCACCCTCGTACCAGGCGGTAGCCGAATTCATGGGCACGCCGGTCTATGTGGGAAGCGAACGCCTCGGCGCGCTCCTGTTCCAGGTGCCGCGGGCCAAGGTCGGGTCGATCCTGGGCGACTGCGCCGGCCTCGGCGAGACCGGCGAGGTCTATCTGGTAGGCGGCGAATTCGAGCCAGAGTCGCCCAGCCGCCATCTCGGCGATGATGAGTTCCAGCGCGCCCGCAGCCCGGCTATCGAGAAGGCTCTGGAGGGTGAGACCGGTGTGATGCGCACCGTGAACTACGCCGGAGTGCCGGTGCTCAGCGCCTACATGCCGTTCGAGGAGGACGGCAATCGTCACGCTCTGGTCGTTGAGAAGTACCTCGCCGAGGTTCGTGGGCCGGCGGATGCGATGCTGTCGCGCCAGTTGCTGATGGCGGGTGTGCTCGCCGTGGTCATCTCCCTTCTGGCCCTGATGTTCGCGCGCTCCCTGGCGAAGCCGCTCAAGGACTCCGTGATCAGCATCCGCCAGATCGTGGAGAGCCGCGACCTCTCCAAGCGCCTGCCGAGCCAGCGGCGCGACGAGATCGGCCAGCTCTCCGCGAGCTTCAACAGCCTGATCACCAATGTCCACGACGTGATCGCCGAGATCAGCGCAGGCTGTGAGGAGATCGACCGCGGCGCCACCCAGACCCAGTCGGCCAGCCAGCAGCTGGCCAGCGCCTCGACCCAGCAGGCTGCCTCTCTGGAGGCGATCCGTCAGGTGATCGAGAGCGTCTCGGGCATGTCGCAGCAGAACTCGCTCAATGCCGACCAGGCCAAGGTGCTCTCGGAGCAATACGCCCAGTCGGCCGATCGGTCGATGCAGGAGATGGAGGGCATGGGCCGCGCGATGCAGGACATCCAAGCGTCTTCCGAGAACATTTCCACGATCATCAAGGTCATCGACGACATCGCCTTCCAGACCAACCTGTTGGCGCTCAACGCGGCGGTCGAAGCCGCGCGGGCCGGCGAGGCTGGCAAGGGCTTTGCCGTCGTGGCCGAGGAGGTGCGGGCGCTGGCCCAGCGCAGCGCCGAGTCGGCCAAGGAGACCGGCCGGATCGTGGCCGAGTCCAACAGCCAGGTCAAGGTCGGTGTGGCCAGCGCCGAACGCGTCAGCAAGGCCCTGCGCGAGATCCTCGACGGCTCGGCGAAGGTCAACCTGCTGCTCAAGGAGATCGCCGCCGCATCGACCGAACAGCTGGAGGGCATCCGCAGCGTGTCCACCGGGGTCGAGGAGCTCGACAAGGTCACCCAGGCCAACGCCGGCAGCGCGCAGGAGCTGGCTTCGACCGCGATCGAGACCAGCGGGCAGGTACAGGCCGTGCGCAAGCTGGTCTCGGAGTATCAGCTTGCGGATCGTCGCAGCAGCGGGGGTGTGACCGGAACCGTGGGCCTTTCCGGCATGCCGGCGAGGTCGCGCGGCGGCCTGCAGCGCCCTGCTGCTTCCAAGCCGACCTCTCCCGAGCGCTCCGCCGCCCCCGCGCCGGCCTTGCCCAGCAGCCGCACCGACGTGGGCGATGGCGTCGAGGACTTCCTGCTGATGAACTCGGAAGACTTCTGACCGGTCGGAGACTCAGCCCGGGCTCAGCCCGGGCCGCCCGTCTGCCCTTCCCGCTGGTCTGACGAGCCCCGGTGGGGGCGGGGCGCAAGCTCCGCGAGCGCCGGTTCTGGGGTCAGCCCGCCGGGTCCTCCGCCGGCCTCGAACGCTTGCCGGCCCCCGGTGCAAGGGCCGATCGGATCCGCGCGGCGGGGGAGCGGGCTTGGAGGCGAGCCCGCCGCCCTGGCTGGATCATTCGGCCAGGATGCGCGCCGCCGATTCGCTCGGGGAAGCGCTCTGGACCAGGTCCGCGAACAGGCCCTCGAGGGTGGCCGCCCCGCGTTCGGCCGCCAGGCGGGAGTAGGTGCCGCTGGCGATCACCCGTCCGGCCCGCAAGACCACCAGCCGATCCGCCAAGCGTTCGACCACATCGAGCAGGTGCGAGGTGATCAGCACCGCCGCGCCCTCGGCGGCGTAGCGGCGCAACAGCTCCTTGGCGATCATGGTCGAGGGAGCGTCCAGGCCCGAGAGGGGCTCATCCAACACCAGCAGGCGCGGGCGCGGCAGCAGCGCCAGCGCCAAGCCGAGCTTCTGGCGCATCCCGCGGCTGTAGGCGCCCACCGGCTGGTCGGCGGCGGCTTCCAGTTCGAGCCCGACGAGCGCGGCCTCGGCACGGCGCCGGGCCAGGGCGGGGTCGAGCCCGTGCAGGCCGGCCACCAGGTCGACGTGCTCCCAGGCGCTGAGCTGGGCATACAGCGGGGCTCCGTCGGGCACGTAGCCGAGCTGTCGCCGCGCCTCCAGGGCCGCCTGCGCGAGGTCGAATCCGCCGATCTCGGCGCGACCTTGGTCGGGGGCCAGCAGGCCGCACAGGATGCGCACGGCGGTCGTTTTCCCGGCTCCGTTGGGACCGAGCAGGGCCAGGATTTCCCCCGGCGCCAGTTCGAGGTCGATCCCGAACAGGCCCACCTCGTTGTTCCCGCCCTGGGCGTAGCGCTTCTCGACGCCGACCAGCCGCGCCGCCGGCAACCCTAGGCCTCCCGCCGAGGGGCCCGATTCTCCGGGCACCCGCTCGCCCCGCGGTCCGCTCACGCGGGCGCCAGCGCAAGGTCCTGCCGCAGCCGCTGCACGATCTGGTCGATGATCTCGGCGGGCGTCGATGCCCCGGCGTGGATGCCCACGTGGCGCTTGCCATCGAACCAATCGAGCTGCAGATCGGCGACGGTCTCGACCTGGTAGGTCGGCACCCCGTGGGAAGCGCAGACCTCGACCAGCTTGCGCGAGTTCGAGGAGTGCGGGCTGCCGACCACCAGGATCACATCGGCGGTGGCGGCCAGGTGCTCGGCTTCCTCCTGGCGTTCGGTGGTCACGTGGCAGATCGTGTTGACCACGCGCACCTCGCGCGCCTTGGGCACCAGCGCCGCCGCGATCAGCCCCGCCTTCTTGGCGATCAGGGTCGACTGGATCACCACCCCGGCGCGCTTGAGCGGCGGCAGCGCTTCGGCCTCGGCGACGCTCTCCAGCACGGTGGCCTGGCCGCCCGCCTCGGCCACCGACGCCACGATCCCGCGGATCTCGGGGTGTTCCCGCTGCCCGACCACGAAGACCTCGTAGCCCTCCTTGACCAGGCCGACCGCCTTGCGATGGATGATGTCCACCAGCGGGCAGGTGCCGTCGATGACCTGCAACCCGGCCGCCTTGGCCTCGCGCTTGACGGCCGGCGGCACCCCGTGGGCGCGGATCACCAGGGCCGCGCCAGCCGGGGCCGCCAGGTGGTCGTCCACGTGGGTGATGCCGTGCTCGCGGGCCAGCTTCTCGACCGTGTAGGAGTTGTGGATCAGCTCGCCGTGGGTCAGCACCGGGCGCGACTTGTCCTGGGCGGCTTCCACCGCCAGGTCGATGGCGCGCTCGACCCCCCAGCAGTAGCCCGCGCTTTCGGCGATCTCGATCGTGACGCGCCCGTCGAGGCTGGTCTCCAGGCGGCTGCGGGGGCCCTCCCTAAGGCTGCGGTTGGTCAGCGCCGGGCTGCTGCCCGCCTTGCTGGCACCCGAGCCTTGGGCGGCTTCGGGCGCAGCGGCTTGCGCACGCTCGGGAGGGTCCGTGGGGCCGTGATGGTTGCTCATGGGCGGTCAAGCTGGCCGGGAGATCGCGGCGGGTGCGCTGTCCGTCCCCGGGGAGCCGCCTGGGCCTTGGCCGGACCGCGGCGCCACAGCGACGCTGCCGGGTGGTCCGGTCAGGCCGCGGAGACGATGGCCACGTTGAGCCCAGTCTTCTTGGCGGCCGCCTCGGCGATGGCCTCGAGCCTGGACTTGGAGACGGGCTGCAGTTTCTTCGACCGGTCGGCCTTCGGCGGTGTGGTGAGCTGGAGGCCGGAGGGGGCCAGCTTGGCCACCTGGGCGAGCCAGCTGCGCACTTCGGCTTCCGAGGAGTTGTCGACGGGGCTGCTGACGAAGCAGGCTCGCAGGAGCCAGCGTTCGGATTCTAGCTGGGCCAGCCCTTCGACCAAATCCTTGTAGGCCTTGGCCGGTTCCCCCGTCAGGGCCGTGAACGTCTTTTGGCTGCCCGCATCGAGGCGCAGGATCGGCTGGTGGTAGGCGATCAGGCTGTGCCGCAGGTCCGGGTCGGTCAGCCCGGTGCCGTCCGAAATCAGCGCCAGGTGCGCCTTCGGGAACCACTTGTGGCCCAATTCGCGCAGGTTTTCGGAGATCTGCCGAAATTCCGGGTGGCGCATCGGATCGGTTTCGCCGGCCACGAGCAGGGTCTTGAGCTTGGCCCCCTCCTTGGACAGCTCGATCAGGCGCCGCGCCACCGTGGTCACCACCATGGCCTGGGTTGGCGGATGGCCTGGGCGCAGGGAAGCACAGCAGGGATCGATGCGCAGGGCGGTCCCAAACAGCTCGGTCTCTTCCGGGCCGCGAACGATCTGTCCAAGCACTTCGGTCAACGTCGATGTCATCGTCCTCTCAAAGCGGGGTTGGCGATGGCTGGCGAGTGTCCCCAGCGCTGCGGCCGGTGCCGCACGGCGGCCCGATCCCATGGCAGGGGCAGCCGCCCCGGCGCCGGACCCCTCGGCCCAGCCTCCGGTCCCAGGGGGTACGGCAAGTTCCACCCCGCGGTTTGCGGCCCATATCCGACACCCAACGGGGGCCGGAATTCCCCCGATCTTAAGGTCCGTTGCCGCTCCCCGCCAGGGCGACCCGCCCTGGGCCCCATTTCTCCAACTATGTCCAATCATGGGCCCGGACATCGGCCTTGGTCTCCCCTTCCTCGCCCTCGCCCGGCTCCCCCGCGCCGATCCTCGAAGGCCTCCAAGGCCCGAGCGCCGCCAGCAACAGCGCCAGCGCCGCCCCGCTGCGCCAGGGGTGATCCGCCAGGGCTCGGATCCAGCGCAGGGCCAACCCCTCCCCAAATTCCGGCGTCAGGCTCCGCTCCAAGCACCACAGGGCAGCCATCAGGGCCGTCCCCATGACCGCGCAACGCAGCCAGGGCGGCCGCCCCACCTCCGATCCCGGGGCTCCGGGCACCACCGACTCTGCTCTCGCCGCCGCCCCCGGCCCGGGCCTCCCCGCGGACTCTCCACCATGACCCGACTCCGGCCCCCCTACGTCCGCCACGGGATCCGGTCCTAGAAGTCCACCGCGCATACCTCCCAGGACCCTCCCCGCCGCCGCCGGTTGCTTGCGAAACCCCCGCTCCCCCGGCTCCCCCGCTCCCCCGATCGGCGACGGGTGCCTTCACCCCGGAGGTCGAGCCTCTGGGGCCGCCCCGGCGACGAGCCTCCGCAGGCTCGCCCGCTCTGAAGGGCCGGTCCGCGGCTCTTGCAGAAATCCCGGGGCCCCCGAAAGGGACCCCTGTGCTACTGAGCCAGGGCCTGGAGCGCGTTGGAGGCGGAGACGAACTGGGGTGCGAGGGGGTCGAGGCACCAGGCCTGGGTGGTGAAGACCAGGCCGGGGGGGACGTTGGGCCAGGTGAAGTTGAAGTTGGCCCAGCCCAAAGCGTCGGTCTGGCTGGCGTAGACGATCTCCGGGAAGGGCACGAGGGTGCCGATTTGCGGGGGCCAATATTCTGATGACCTCCAATGGCGCGGGTCGGGTAGTGGGCCGCGAAGTCGGCGGCGCGGTCGGCCAACTGAAAATCGCATCCGAGCTGGAGCTCGAACCGCTCGCTGGCGATGGCACCTAGGGGCCGATCTTCCAGACGGAGGCGAGCATGCCCCCTTGCGAGAGGCATCGCACTGGGTCGCGAGAAAAGGGACGCCGGTCAGCGCATCCGGGGGCAATGAATCGAACGGGAGGAGCTGTACGGAGTGTGGCTGAACCGCCTGGCCGTCGTCTAATCCAGATCCCTGACCTCCGTCCGGATCTGGCTCTCAACCATCGTGGTGCTCGCCTGCTGTGTCCCCCGACCCGGTTGGCACATCCCCAGGTTCCTTCCCCGGCCTTGGCTTCGAGCCGCATCAGCAAGCCGCAGGCTTCAATCCCGCAAGAATGGCAGTGCCTCCGCCGCCGGCGCTCCTGAAGCCCGGAAACAGCGAATGGAGCTGCCGGTGGGGGCATGCAATCCCGAAAACTCCCAGCGCTCATCAACTCTTTGCCAGGAGCCCGTGCCGGCTGGGCCGGCCCACCCATCCAGCTCCCAAACCGCCACGAGGAACTCGCCGGCATTCCCGCGCGATTCGATCGACTCCAAGCGGCCAGGCTCCCGGCGCACCGTCCTTTGAACGACCAAAGCATCTCCGTTCCGCAAGAGCAGAATTGCTCGATCAGAATTTCTGGGCACCAGGACCAGATCCCTGGCCAGCTGTTCGTGTTGATCGATGACCAGGAAGGGCTGGTCGAGCGCGGGACCGCCCGCACGCAGGGCCAAGACAGAATGGCTCGGCGACAGGCCGCTGGACGACAAGCGCACCGCTATCCAGGAGCGTCCTGGTCCGAGCACGCAACCGCACTCCACCGCCAGCAAGGTTCCGCCCGAATCGCGCCCGTAGAGAGTCCCCTCCAGGTCGCTTGCATCCTCCCAAGGCACGGGCTGCGTGAGCCTGAGCGGGGCGACGCTGCCCGAAGCCTGCGGAGCGATCGCTCCGAAGTCTGCCCGTAGGACCTGGTCGACCGATTCAAGTTCCCTCTCGAGCTGAACGGGCATGCAGCCGGGAACCCTGAGCACCAAGCCGGCCAGCAGCCGGTCCCCCAGATCGCCTAAGTCCGCGTGGTAGAGAATCTCCGAGGCCTTCCTGGGGAGACGCACGCTCAGGGGGGAGATCGCTGCCGAATTAGCGACATCGAAGTAGGTGGTCAGCAGCTTGGCCGTGCCCGGATCGGCGGAGACCGGCGACTTACAGAAGAACTCCAGCTCGGCCGCGACCTCCCCCCCGAGGAGCTCCGGCCATTGGATCTGCACCGCGAGATCGACGGGCGGCTGCATGCCCAGGTGCACGTCGCCGGCCGAGGTCGGAATCGTTCCGGCATACCAGGAGCCCGAGCGGCGATCCCTCGAACGCAGCACCAGGTGTCCCTCCCCTGGAGCTGTGAATTCCAGGCTGCCCCCCTGCCCGGCGCGGGCAAAGGAAGTCAGGGGGACGCCGCCGAAGCGGGCGTAATCCGCCGTGAGGGCCGGTATGGCCCGTTCGAGGGCCGCTTGGGTCATCGCGGACCACGGCTGTCGCCGCTCGGGCCCGAGCGCCCCGAGCCAGAGCACCTCGAGATCTAAATCCTCGGCTCGGACCCGCTGACCATCCGCAGCGGTGAAATCGATCGCGATCGGCACCGCTTGCCTGGCGGGAAGACCAAGGCTGCGCAAATCGATCAGGACCTCTGCCCCCTTCAAGCAGCGCAGGTCCCCTCCAAACCGCAGACCATTCGAGAGCTCACAGTGCAGCTGGCAGATCCCCTCCACCGCAGCTCCCGTCCACACATCGATCGCGGCCACGACTTGTTGCCCAGCGATCAGGCCGCAGGAACCGATCTCGGAGTCGCTGCGGGCTCCCTGCCGGGACTCGAGCGGACCCAATCGCAACTCCTCGAGCCCCAAGCCCGAATCAAAACCGACGATCCGAACCGTGGTCACAGGGTCTAGCGTCAGTTCTTCGACGGGACCGACCTGGATGGCGGGCGCATACCCGGGACTCAAAATCGTAACCGCCGCTGATGCAAGGCTGCTCGTCAATCGAAACACGCTATGGCCTTCCTCGGTGCTTTCGCTCGCGAGCAAGACCTGGCCAGCATCCTGGCCTGGCGAGCGGAGCTCGATCGAGGCGACCGCCAACCCCACTCGCGACTTGACCACCAACCGCTCCCCCGATGTCTGCTCCACTTGGACCGGCATCGAGTTGGATCCTCGAAGTGACTCGCCGTCTCCGAAGGCACGAGTGCGCTCAGCGGTCCAGTCGGCACCACCCTCCAGCTCCACAGAGGTCACCGCATCCCGTGCCCCCGCACCGATCGCTTCGCCACCCCCGCTCCCCACGCTCTCAGCATCACGCCCAACGCCTCGATCCCCCCCCTGCCACAGGATGCCGATCGCGCACACCCCCAGAAGCCCGAGCAAGACTCTTTTTCCCAGGCTGTGCCCGCCGCTGGATCTCGTGAACATGCTCGTGAAGTCAGTTCTTGCTGGGCGACTATCTCTCGGGTGCCCCGGCCAGTGCATCCGAGCACTGGCCGGGGATCATCGGAAGTGGGGAACGTGAGCCCAACTCTTCAGAGTGACTTCAAGGGCGCCAGTCCGTTAGCTCTCCCGCATTGTACGTGCCATTGTTGGCCGTGGAGCCACGAACCGCGATGTTCGCGCCAGAAGGAATCGGAATCAGAAATCCGATGCGAGGCTTGCTGGTTCCATCATCGATCAGCACGTAGTCATCCCCGGGCTGGAGATCTTGGCCGTTCAGGCGGACTCCAGTGACGTTGATCGCCCCGGGACCGCCCGGTACATCTACCTCGGCGCTTGAAGCGCCAGTCTGTATCGGGTTGGTAGAGTCTGTGAAGGAGAAGACATCTCCGGCGAGGGCCACAGCAGCAGCGATGAGCTAGGCGACGGGGGTTGTAATCGCGGTGCGGTAGTTCATGGCTGGGATCCGTTTCAGGTTCGTGGGCAAGTAGTGCATCAGGGGTGAGGGTCACTGCGCCGGTGGGGTCGAGTTGGCAGAAGGATCGCTCCCACCCGGTAGTCCTAATGTAGGTTGCCGGCAGGTGAACCATTGTTCGAGCTGTGTAAGAGCCGTCGGCGGTCGTCAGCGCCGTCCCGCGCGCCGCCCAGAAGGACCTGGCGGGATCCAACGTAGCTCCCTGGCTAGGCGGCAATTCGTGGGCATGTTTATCGATGGCCTTTGTTTAGACCGAGCGATCTGACTGGTGGCCGTGAGGCTTGCCGTGGACAGCCAAGAGCACCGCATCGAGGTGCGCGAAGGCGCGGCCGAGAGTCCGGCCTTCGTCGAGGAATTGCTGGCCAGCCCGGAAGACCGAGGACTCGGGACGACTGCGTGAGCGCGCGTTATTCTCGAGGGCTCGAAAGTGCTCGGCTGTCCGGGGCAAGCTGGCGGGCCGGCGGAGTTTCAGGGGCGGGCGCGGGGAGGGGCGGCGAGCGTGGTGTCGATCAGGCGGTCGAAGGGTTGGAGGACCTGTTCCCAGTCGTAGTGGGCTTCGACGAAGCGGCGGCCGGTGCGGCCGAGTTCGAGGGCGCGGGCGGGGTCCTGAAGCAGGGAAAGGCAGTGGGCGGCGAAGTCGGGGGCCTTGTCGGCGACCAGGAAGTCGCGGCCGGGCTGGCCTTCGACCCCTTGGGTCGCGGGGGTGGTGCCGACCACGGGCAGGGCCGCGGCCAGGGCTTCGAGGACCTTGTTTTGGATGCCGCGGGCGATGCGCAGGGGCGCGACCGAGACGCTGGCCTGGGCCAGGTAGCGCCCGGGGTCGTCGACGAAGCCGGTCACGCGGACGCCCGGCAGACTGCCCAGGGCGGTCACGGCGGGCGTCGGGCGCGAGCCGACGATGGTGAAGCGCGCCTGGGGGCGCTCGCGGCGGATCGCCGGCAGGATCTCGCGCGCGAACCAGGCCACGCCGTCGATGTTGGGCAGGTAATCCATCACGCCCACGAAGACCAGGTGGTCCGGCTGGCGCTCGGCGGGCGGGGAGGGGCGCTGGGCGGCCAGGTCGACGCCGTTGCGGATCACGCTCGAGGGCTGGCCGGGGATGGCGCGCTCGAAGATCGCCTGCTCGAGGGGCGTGCAGAACACGCTGTGGTCGAAACGCGCCGCGAGTTCACGTTCGAAGCGCAGCAGCGTGCGCGCTTCGCGGGCGTAGACCCGACCCATGGGCCAGGACAGCCCGTGGGAGCGCTGGGCGTACTGACGCCACTTGTCCGAATCGAGTTCGGCGAAGTGCATGATGCGCCGGCGGCCGCCGAGCGGCAGCAGGAAGGCGCCCATGGAGGAGGAGTAGGCGTAGCACAGGTCCGCGCGCGCGCCGGCCTCGCGGGCCAGGGCCGCGAGCCTGGGGCTCGCGTAGTGCCCCAGGGTCAGAGCGCGCCCGGAGGCCAAGGCCGCGCCCAGGGAGGCCAGGCGGGCCAGGCCGCGCGGACGCGGGACCAAGCGGGTGCGCAGGCCGCGGCGGCCGAGCTCTGCGGCGTGCTGCGCGTCCTGCGGGTCCTCGGCGAAGGCCAGGATTTCGACCTCGAAGCGCCGCGCCAGGCGCTCGACCAGCCGGAAGGTGGTGATCTTGTCGCCCCGGTTGGGCGGGAAGGGCACCCGCTGGCTGAGGAACAGGATCCGCACGGCCGGGCAGCATAGCCAGCGGGGCGCCCGGGTCCGGCGGCGCGTCTAGGCGCGCGGGTCACGCAGCGGGGACGACGTGGGGCGGATGCGGCGCGGCGGTCCGAGCTGGCCGGCTGGCCGGCGCCTGCCTCGGGCGCCCGGGACGCCTGGCGCGATCAGGCGAAGCGCACCGGCCGCACGCGCAGCCAGCGCCGCAGGTGGCGCGGCGCGCGCTTGAGGATCAGGGCCCAGGGGGTGCGCGCCCAGCGGCAGTGGGGCGAGAGGGTGCGCAGACCCACGGCGCTGATCAGCAGGCCGGGGGCCGGGGTCGGGATCAGCGGCACACCGGCGGTGAGCAGCCCGAACCCGAGCAGCAGGGCGCGCCGCCGTCGCCAGGGATCCTCGGCCGGCGGAGACGGCAAGGCGGCGGGAGGCTCTGTCCCTGCCTGCAACGGGGACCGATCCGCCGAAAGTCCCTCGCGCGGCCACGGCCGCGCCTTGCCCGTACCCAGTCCCATCGCTGCGGTCCCCCTGTGGCAGCCTTCATCGGCTGCCCCGGGCGGCGCCTTGAGCGCCGCGCATCCGCTGGGGCCCTGGCGGCCAGGCCTGCCAAGGACCGGCTGCGCGGGTTCCCCGCGCGGCGGCGCCGGCCCGAAAGAACCTCGCGGTGCGGCGCGCGCCGGAGCCTTGCCGGCGCGCTGCGCCGTCCCGCCGGAAAGGCCCGAGCGGCGCCAGGGAGCGGAGCCTCGGCCGCTGCAGCGTTTGCGGCGGCCGAAGGGAAAAAGCTGCGCGGCGCAGATTCGCACGGGGCAGCGCCGGGCGCATCGGCAGGCCTCGGCACCCGGAAACCCCGCCCCCGCACCCGAGCTCCCCCGGGGCGACATCCCGCGCGCAGCCGCGCCTGCCGCGCCTGCCGCGCCGGCGGCGCCCGATCGGAGCAGGGACGGGCGCGCCGCCTGAGACCCGCGATCGACCCGCCCGCGCCGAGCCCGGCCCCCTCGGCCGGCCCACGGAGGATTTTCGCGCTGCCGTCCGGCTCCCGGCGCGGCCTGCGCCCGCCGCGAGCGCTGGCTCAATCGCCGCGCCCCAGCGGCAGCTGCCAGAACCCCACGTCGTAGCAGCGCCCGAACTTCGAGCCCACGCCCTTGAAGCGCCCCACGAAGCGGAAGCCCAGGCGCTCGTGCAGCTCGACCGAAGGGCGGTTGTTCTCCGGCAGGCGAGGATCGCAGGGAGCGCGGTGCAGGCGCGAGCGCTTGCAGCCTGTCGGGAGCACGATCCCGGCGATCGCGAGGCGCCGCCCCTGCCGGCGGCAATCGGCGATCACGCGCTCCATCAGCGCCCGGGCCAGGCCGCGCCCGCGGGCGCGCGGGTGCAGATAGACCGAGGTCTCGACGGACCAGTCGTAGCACACGCGCTGGCGGAAGGCGGCCGCGTAGGCGTAGCCGATCGGGCCGTCGCCATCCCGTGCGATCCAGCAGCTGTGCGTCGCGGCGAAGCTGGCCAGCCGGCCCGCGAATTCCGCGGCGTCCGGCGCCTCGCGCTCGAAGCTGATCGCCGTGTCGCGCACGATCGGCGCGTAGATCTCGAGCAGCGCCGCGGCGGTCGTCAGCGCGGCGCTGGTGTCCGCAGGGTCGAAGGGTGCGAGGTCGAAGTCGGGGTCGGTCGTGCGGGCCATGGCTTGGCTGTAACCGAAGCCGGCCCGCGGCGTCTATGGAGCAGGCGCTGCCGCCAGCGGCGCCCGTGCCGCGCGCCCGCCCCGGCCCGACGACACATCCCCGCGCCCTCGACAGCCGCGCCCGCGGCCAGCCCGAGCGGCGCGCCCATCCCGCAGCCCTCGCCCTGCTCGCACAGGCCTTGCCATGCACCCCCTGACCTCCCACCGCTCCCGCGCCGCGGCCCGCTCCCGGCGCTGCCCCGGGTTCGTTTCCGTTCCGATCGGCCTGCTCGCCCCGCTCGCGCCGTGCGCCGCCCAGGACGCGGCGCTCCACCACCTCTTCACCTTGCCCGGCCAGTCCCCGGGGGAGCGCTGCGGCGCGGCCCTCGCGGTCCTCGGCGACGTGGACGGAGACGGGCGCGCCGACTTCGCGGTCGGCTCGCCGGCGGCGCCCCTGCTCCTGCCCGACGGCGGCTCGCAGCCGGTCGGTCGGGTGCGCTGGCACAGCGGGGCGAGCGGGCTGGTCCTCCGCGAGAGCGTCGGCCTGCAGCCGTTCGAGCGCTTCGGCGCGGCCCTGTGCGCCCTCGGCGACCTGGACGCGGACGGGCTGCCCGAGCTGGCGATCGCCGCGCCCCTGGCGCAGCAGGCCCGCGGCCGCATCGAGGTGCGGCGCGGGGCGGACGCAGCGCTGCTGTGGAGCCAGGTCGGCGCCGCGCCCGGCGAGCTGCTCGGCGCGGCGCTGGCGGTCGCCGGCGACGTGGACGGGGACGGGCGCCCCGAGCTGATCGCCGGAGCGCCGGGCGCCCAGGTCGGCGGACTGCTGGCGGGGGCCGCACTGCTGCTGCGGGGCAGCGATGGAGCGCTGCTGTGGCGGCGCGAAGGAGCGGCCGGCGACCGTTTCGGTGCCGCGTTGGCGGGCGGCTTCCTGGTCGAATCCGGGGGCGGACCGGCGCTGGCGATCGGCGCGCCGCTGCGCGATGGGCCCGCGTTCAACGCGGGCGCGGTCGAGCTGTGCCGAGCCGTCGATGGCGCCTGCTTCGCGCAGCGCTTCGGCCTCGCGCCGGGAGACCAGCTCGGCTTTGCCCTGCGGGCCTGCCCGGACCGCGACGGGGATGGGCTCGCCGAGCTGCTGGCCCTGGCCCCGGGCGCCGATGCCGCCGGGGTGGACAGCGGTGCGGCGCGCCTGTTCGGGAGCGCCGGTGGCGCGGTGCTGCTCGAGCTGGCCGGCCCCGGCCCGGGGCTGTTCGTGGCCTGCGCGGCGCCGGTCGGCGACCTCGACGGAGATGGCCTCGGGGACTTCGCCCTGGGGGCCCCCGGGGACGGCCCGGGGGAGCGCGGGCGGGTGCTGCTGCGATGCGGCAGCGACGGCGGGGACCTCGGGGAGTTCTCGGGCGCCGCGGATTGGGACTGGTTCGGGGCGGCGCTGGAGCCGCTGCCGGACCTGAGCGGCGATGGCCGCGGCGAGCTCTTGATCGGCGCCCCGGGCCATGACGACCACCAACCGCTCGGCTTTGCGCGGGTGATCTCCCTCACGGCCCTCGACCTGAGCGCCGATCGACACCAGCTCGGCGCTGGCGCGGGCGGCGCCGTCCGCTTCGAGATCGCGCCACAACCGCCGGCCCCCGGCGCGCCCTACCTGCTGCTGGCCAGCGCTGCGGGCCCGGGGCCCGCGGGCGCGCTGCTGCCCTTCGCGCTGGACGCCTGGACCCTGTGGCTGGTCTCGGCGCCCAACCAGCCCCCCTGGCACGGCACCCTGGGGCTGCTCGATGGCGGCGGTCGCGCCGAAGCGCGGCTCGAACCGGGGCCCGGTCAGGCGCCTGCCTCGGGCCTGTCCCTGCAGCATGCGGCGCTCTGGTTCCCGCCGGGCGCTGCGCTGCGCGCGACGCGGGCGGTGCCGCTCGCGATCCTGCCCTAGACACGGGCGCACGGCGCTCGCTCCCCGGGTGAGCGCCTGCGGCGCCGAGCCCGCGCCGCACCGGGCCCCCGCCCGCGGCCCCTCGCTCCCCCCAGCGCCCCGGCGACGGGAATGATCCGCTGCTTGCGCGCGAATCCCCGTTCGCTTCCCGGCCCGATCCGCCTCGAAGATCTTCTGGTCCGCGCCCCCGCCCTGTCCCCATGAACCCGTCCCCCTGGCGCCCGGTCGCCCTGCTCCTGGGCCTCGGGCTCTGCGCGGCCTGGCTGCTGTTCGCCCCGGGCCTGCTGCCCCGGGTGGAGCGGCGTTCGGAGGCCGCGGCGCCCGCGCCCGCGCCCGCGCGCCCGCTGCCCGAGGCCGCGCCGACCCCGGACCCCGAGCGCTTCTACCGGGACCGGCTGCAGCCTGTGCTGCTGGCTTCCGCGGCCCGTCAGGAGCTGGCGGTGCAGCGCTCCCTGGCGGCCCTGCGCTCCCAGTTCGACGAGGCCCGGCAACGCCTGCCCCTGTTCTCGGGCGCCCTGACCACCCTGCCCACCCAGGTGCGGGTGCTCGGCCTGCTGGCCCGCGAGCAATTCGGCGAGCCGGGCCAGGTGCAGGCCCTGGTGGCCGAGCGCTTCGAACGCCATCTGTTCACGGCCGAAGAGCTGAGCGAGTGGATCGACCACGCGCTGTGGGACGCCGAGCAGGCCTTCCTCGCCGAGCAGAACCGTCTGCTGCGGGACGTGTCCGCGCTGGTCAGCGCCGCGGGGCTGCCCCACTTCGAGGCCCCCGACGCCGGTCCGTTGCTGGAGGCCGGGGTGCGCTCCCTGGAGATCCAGGCGCGCGACTCCGCCCAGGATTCAGCCTGGCGCGGCCTGGGGGCCCTGGTGCTCGGCACCCTGGGCGCCGAGCTGGCGGGCCGCGGCGCCGCGCGCCTGGTGCTGGGCCTCGGCG
>ERZ1066137.465-NODE-465-length-30312-cov-9.146743_pt1 | contig 30312 bp, 28 predicted proteins | sample MGYA00382784_ERZ1066137 | MGnify/ENA primary metagenome ERZ1066137 (study PRJEB33369, sample SAMEA5778367) | biofilm metagenome | biome: Industrial cooling water; feature: Water cooling tower basin; material: Biofilm | place: United Arab Emirates | collected... | reverse complement strand
GTGCTGTGGTGTGATCAACGCCTAATGGCATCAAAGGTAATTAAACAGGCGGATTCTGCCGCGGCAGAAAATTCCTCTGCTTGTGATCAACGCCTAATGGCATCAAAGGTAATTAAACTCACGGTACTTGAACGTCGGCTGTTTGACTTCTTTCGTGATCAACGCCTAATGGCATCAAAGGTAATTAAACTTCTTTTAGCAGCAACTCCCATGCGTTGTCCATCTTTTGTGATCAACGCCTAATGGCATCAAAGGTAATTAAACTAACTTGTTTTTTCTCTGCCGCTGCCAATGCTTTATGTGATCAACGCCTAATGGCATCAAAGGTAATTAAACAGGAATTGACAGTAATAAAATCTATCCTACCCTACAGGTGATCAACGCCTAATGGCATCAAAGGTAATTAAACCAGATAGCTTTAACGGTTTCTGGTGTGGTGTAGAATGGTGATCAACGCCTAATGGCATCAAAGGTAATTAAACTAATCCCAAAAGCCAAAGATCTGAGCAAATAGCCCAGGTGATCAACGCCTAATGGCATCAAAGGTAATTAAACTAGATTGCCAGGCTGACATGGATTTTCTTTTAAAAATTGTGATCAACGCCTAATGGCATCAAAGGTAATTAAACCTTTAACTCGTCTGTCCCTTGCGCCGCCAATCTTTGGTGATCAACGCCTAATGGCATCAAAGGTAATTAAACGAGTTGGGCGGCGGTATTATATCATCTGTCTTACATGTGATCAACGCCTAATGGCATCAAAGGTAATTAAACATTTTAATCCGTTGAGTTATTCCTTCAAATACTTCGTGATCAACGCCTAATGGCATCAAAGGTAATTAAACAGTACCACCTGAAAAAGAAGGGGGAGAAGTAAGAAGTGATCAACGCCTAATGGCATCAAAGGTAATTAAACGTACCACACGAAAATGGTCGGCTTTTAACGCAGGCAGTGATCAACGCCTAATGGCATCAAAGGTAATTAAACTTTGGGGAGATTGGAGGATGATAACCGGGAGCATCCGGTGATCAACGCCTAATGGCATCAAAGGTAATTAAACAGAGAAATCCTTTAACCGAACTAGAACAAGATATCGGTGATCAACGCCTAATGGCATCAAAGGTAATTAAACATTCAAAAGAAGCCTCTATTAGCACAGATTCGTTATGTGATCAACGCCTAATGGCATCAAAGGTAATTAAACAAGTTAAACGCAAAACTTGAGCAGCTAGATTTAACTGTGATCAACGCCTAATGGCATCAAAGGTAATTAAACGAATTTTTTCCAGGTTGTATCGGGTTTAAATCAATTGCAGTGATCAACGCCTAATGGCATCAAAGGTAATTAAACCTAGTTCGGTTAAAGGATTTCTCTCGTTTTGATACTGTGATCAACGCCTAATGGCATCAAAGGTAATTAAACAGCAATTTGTTCGGTATATTCTTCCTCTTATTAGAGGTGATCAACGCCTAATGGCATCAAAGGTAATTAAACTACGCCGCACAGATACTGGAAAGCTCGCCTAAAGAAGGGTGATCAACGCCTAATGGCATCAAAGGTAATTAAACCTAGCTTGAATGGGTGTAGCACCTCCACCAATAGGTTCCGTGATCAACGCCTAATGGCATCAAAGGTAATTAAACTGCAACCGAATAGGTAACAGCTTGCTCATACTTATTGTGATCAACGCCTAATGGCATCAAAGGTAATTAAACAGCAATGGGTGTGTGAGCCATTACCGCCGTGTTAACTGGTGATCAACGCCTAATGGCATCAAAGGTAATTAAACAAGACTTCATCATGTACGACGCAAGCACAACTAGGTGATCAACGCCTAATGGCATCAAAGGTAATTAAACAGCGACGCCCGAAACCCTTAGAGGATAAGCGTCCCTAGACAATATTATAAGCACCTGAAGGGGATCGGCGATCGCTCTATCGCCAGCAAACTGCAAACCCGCGAAAAACAAAAACAATCCCACAACCTGTAACCCTTACCCAATCTAGCTTTCCGAAATTTTGCAAGCACCTCGCCGCAGTCCAAAAACGCTATAACCTAAGATTGATAAAGCTTTCAGGCTACAGAATGTTGAGAGGAGTATTCACAGGCGGAGGTGCTTGCATCCATCACAGAATCCGATACCCTTCCGGCAATTGAGGCCAAGCATCGGGACGATTGTACAATGGTATGCCCTCGACGCAGCGGTGAGACAGTCGCAGCAGCAGCAGATCGTCTTCTTTGGCTAAGATTTTCTCCAATTCCCAGCGTAACTTTTCCCTGTCCCGCTGATTCAACCAACAGCGAAAAATCGAATATTGCATCCTTTCCCCATAACCTTGCAGCAATTTATAAGCTTTTCGCCAGCGTTTGGGGTCGCGGATATCGTAACACACCAAGTACCAATTTTTTAATTCAGCCACAATTGCACCTCGTTGTTAGATCTCGCTTTTCTTGTCACAAGTCTCCCCAAGAAATAGAGGAATTAATTAAAAGCTATTGCGCCTTGTTGTTAGATCTCGCTTTTCTTGTCACAGCCCGCCAGGGAATCAATTCCCTGGCTAATAGCGAAAGTCCGTTAAAACGGACTGAGATTGTTTGATTTTTTAGTCGGTTTTAACCGATTTGTAGAGACGTTACATGTCATATCGAGTCGCGTAGTATCGGACTTGTATAGTTATTGGTGTTGTAGGGGCGGGTTTAACCAGATAGTTTTGATCCCAAACCAATTGTGTTGATCAACCCGCCCCCCAGGCGATGCCGATACAAGTGGACATGTAAAAGAAACCGGATTTTTGAGAAAAACTCGGTTTCTGGGTCATCTCATCGCACGACTAACTGACCAAACAAACCTCCTTCTCCACACCATTCTTTTTCCAACAGTCGCACTTCCAATTCAAACAAACGGCGATAAGTCAAAGAATAATTAGTCACGGGATGTTTCCAAGTTTCTTGTTTGCGTTTCTCGTAAATATCGATTAACTTGCGCCACCCGGATTCGCTCAACCAAACTTGGTCTTTTCGCAGGTCAAAATCTGCTTTCACATCCCACTGATGGCGATTCACAGAAGCCATAATCGGCATATCCACCAACGGCACTCGAAATATTTCCATTAAATCGAGTGCTAAAGGCGGTGCTTGGTTGCGCGGTTGGTGGTAGAATCCCAAAGCCGGTTCTAATCCAACAGTTAAAATGCCGTTCGTGATGTCTTTAATCAGCAAAGAATAACCAGCGCTGATTAAGCAGTTGAATCGATCTTTAGGCGGACGACGATTGCGATCGCTAAATCCCATCTCTTTAGGAACTGTCTCGGAAATCAGTTCGGGTAAAGCGCCGAAATATAACCCCGCTATATTGCCTTCAAACCCCAGCAACGATGCCAAAAATTTGGCTTTGGGGACTTGTTTGAGCAAGCGTTGGATTTGCGCGATCGCCCATGCCAATTTCTCGTTTATTTCTCCTTTCCCGCGCTGTCCCCGCATCAAAAACTTGCGCTGTCCTTGCCCGCGACAAGTCACCAATTTTTTGGCGAATTCCAAACAAGTTTCCGGATTACTTAAAGCCGCATACTGACGAATTCGCCGCTGAATACTTCCCGCCCGCGGATCAAAACTCCCCACATAGCGACCACCCCCAGAAATAAAATGCACGCCGATATTTTGCGCCGCACAAAAATGCAAAGCTTGGGTTGACATTTGGGAAAAACTATGCAAAACAATTTGTCCGATTCGTTGCGCGGGAATAATTTCTACAGGTTGATTCCGGCGAGTAATTTTGATTTGCTCTCCAGTTCTCCCGACGCATGTTCCCGGTTCTAAAATATGAATAATTTCCCGTTCGTCATCTTCAGGAAATAAACGAATTGGTTGCCATTCCCGATTGTGAGCGAGTCGCGCTTCTTCGGGCAAACAAACGGGTGCCAAAGAACACCGGGTGCAGAGTCGTTCGTTATCGGTGACGGGAGGACGATGGAGAGAGTTGCGAAGCTGAAGCGCTTGTTGAATAGCAGCTTTCACCGCTTTCCGTCCTGCGTCATCGAATGGTATTTTTATCAGTACGTTATCGGCGTGGTAGCGAATGCGACCTTCTTTAACCGCGATCTTGAGGGCAGATTCCAGGAGACAACAATAGGCGAGGATTTGGATGCGATCGCTCTCCCAAGCTTGGGGTTGTTTGTTCTCGTCGCGGTGACAGCGCCCGCGTTTGTGTTCGTAGGGGATAATTTGGCGATCGCGCGTGCGAAGAGCATCGACTCGCCCGCGCAAACCTAATTCTTCACTTTCGAGATATAAATCTTCCCATTCTTCATCTTCCTGTTTTTCCAGTTCCGAATGCAATCGGCGTCCGGCAAAAACCGCCGCATCTTGATTGCGAAGTTCCTCAACTTCTTCGAGGTAGAAAAGACGGGGACAATAGGCGAGAGCGTGAAGAGAAGAAACGCGAATCGTGTCTTGTGTTTCGAGTGGAAGGTAATCGAGTAATTGCATGATTGATGTCCGTAAGGGTTATTAGTAAACCACGCCTGACGGCATCAAAGGTTGAAATAAAAAGCGCGATCGCTTGGAAGTATTCCGATTGGTGAACTGAAGTGAAAAACGCCTATTAGCGTCAATGGTACAACAAAAAGCAGCGGCAAGACCGATGGGTGCGATCGCGGCTTCGGTTTGAACAACACCTATTAGTGTCAAAGGTAATTTCAGTTGTTGGGGCTGTAGAATTAATGGCAATCGACACCTTGGTGAACAACGCCTATTAACGTCAAAGGTAATTTCAGTATTTGTAGCGCGATCGCCCTTAGTTCAGATGGCATTGGTGAACAACGCCTATTAACGTCAAAGGTAATTTCAGAGCTTGAGACTTCAAAAACAAATCTCGCTCCAGTTTCAGTGAACAACGCCTATTAACGTCAAAGGTAATTTCAGCTTGGCGTAGGGGGGTTTTAACCTTTGGGAATTGGGTGAACAACGCCTATTAACGTCAAAGGTAATTTCAGCTTGACAACCACTCAGCTAGTTGTTTAAGATGTATGGTGAACAACGCCTATTAACGTCAAAGGTAATTTCAGAAATTTGGAGTCCGGACCAGGACTGCCAATAATGCCAGGTGAACAACGCCTATTAACGTCAAAGGTAATTTCAGTTGGTGCCTTTCTTCTCTTGCTTTGACTTTGGAAGATTGTGAACAACGCCTATTAACGTCAAAGGTAATTTCAGCGATGCCATCTTGGCGGTGGCTGGAACCACGATCTAGTGAACAACGCCTATTAACGTCAAAGGTAATTTCAGTTGTTAGGCACGGGCTTTTATTAAGCGTTAGCCTTGTGAACAACGCCTATTAACGTCAAAGGTAATTTCAGGAGCCTTGACAAATTTTTAAATCGGGTATAATTGCTGTGAACAACGCCTATTAACGTCAAAGGTAATTTCAGGAATCTGTGAGAGGCGCAATTGAAAGATTTCAAAGCTGTGAACAACGCCTATTAACGTCAAAGGTAATTTCAGCGATCGCTAGGCGCAGTTACCCTGTACCTTGACGATCAGTGAACAACGCCTATTAACGTCAAAGGTAATTTCAGTGCGGTAGCGATCGCCGTACTCTTAGAATCAGCAGAGTGAACAACGCCTATTAACGTCAAAGGTAATTTCAGAGAGGTGTTCGAGTACTGGGGTGATGTTTACTTAGAAGGGTGAACAACGCCTATTAACGTCAAAGGTAATTTCAGCCTTGGTGTGTGGGCTGCTGTACCTGGTGCATTAACGCTGTGAACAACGCCTATTAACGTCAAAGGTAATTTCAGTCTACTCTTCCTCGTCCCAAGCACCGTCGCTATCGAGTGGTGAACAACGCCTATTAACGTCAAAGGTAATTTCAGAGCTAAAGGGGACGTTTGTAGACGGTATACTCGAAAAGTGAACAACGCCTATTAACGTCAAAGGTAATTTCAGTGTCAAGTCATTGCCAGTACTCGTGGTATGGGTTCGTGAACAACGCCTATTAACGTCAAAGGTAATTTCAGATCATTTGGAAGCGTAACTTCTCCGATGGTGGAGACTGTGAACAACGCCTATTAACGTCAAAGGTAATTTCAGAGCGCTGCTTGAATTTCCTACAGCATAAGCAACCCTAGACAAATTTGCAAGCACCTCAGATTGATTCTCAATAAATTGTAATTTTTGAGAAAAACACGGTTTTTATGCAAGTGGCATACTCTCAAACCCTTGCATTATCTGGGTTGTAGCAAAATGCAAGCACCTCGAACGGATAGAAAACGCTCAAAAAGCCCATCAGGCTTGAGTTCCAAACTTTTGCTCCCGCTTTCGAGACTTCACAGTTGGAGGTGCTTGCAAAAAATTGAATTAACGCGCTACCATAGGCAGTACCTTAGACCCCACAAACTTCACCGGGGTTGATCAATTAGAAATTGTCACAGTAGACGAGTTGTGCCAGCGAGAATCTCAACCCGATTCCCTGGCTAAACCCCTTGACACCATTTGGTGAATGTGATTAATCTAGTTTTAGGTTTTTATAAAATGTTAGAAATTGTAACTATGTCAGAAACCAGCCAAAGCGCTCAACCACTGCTAGAAGTGGCGTTTCCAGTTGCACCTGGGTGTAAAATTTCCTCGCTTCACGGCTATCCGCTGTATTCCGCCCTCAAGAACAAACTGCCGTGGATTGGCGACTGTCCATTTACCTCAATTTCCTCAATTGCGGGAATACGGGATGGCAAGAAGTTAATCGAAACCCAAGAATTTTCTCAACTGCTTATCCGCACGCCCTTGTCTAAAGCTAGTTCGTTCTATGCTTTAGCGGGTCAAACTTTATCGGTAGGGCAAGGGCAAATTTCTTTAAAGGTGCCGACTATTGCACCGCTTCAACCCAAAAGAAGCTTGAAAGCACGAATTGTCATCCTGCACCTAAACGATGGGCGCGAAGAAGTACCGCCAAATCGATTTCTAGCAGTTGCAACTCGCGAATTAAAGGAACGAGGCATCAACGGACGACTTTCGCTATCGCTCAAAAATGGAGTACTAGACAGAAAAGTTCTGTTAATCAAAGGTGGAAAAGTCCCAGGATACGGGGTAGAAGTCACCGGATTATCGGAAGAAGACTCGATTAAATTGCAGTCTATCGGATTAGGTGGTAAGCGGAAAATGGGCGCAGGCTACTTTAGTTGAATAATTTTTACCTTTGACACCTGTTGGTGTTGGTTAATTTTCATAATTGAACCAACTAAAACTGTGAAATTACTTGCTAAATCCGTTAACTCAAATAATGCCAAAGATTGGGAAGCTTTAACTCTCGTTGGTCACTTGGAATTAGGGATTCTATCCGCTTTGGAGTTTAAAGCGATCGCTCCCATAATTTGCCAGCAACTCGACTTAGATATTACCCCAGAAGAACTAACTTTAACGGTAGCTATTGCAATTTGGATTCACGACTGGGGAAAAGTCAGCGAAGATTTTCAAGCTTTTGTCCAATCCAAGTCTAAAAAGACTCTGCTACGGGAAAATTTTGGTATTACAGATCCGCTGATTGCCAAAGAAAAACAAGCAATTCGTCACGAACTTTTAAGTGTTATTCTTGCTTATCAAAAATCCGTTTGGGATTGGCTGATTAAAGTAATTCCCAACAAAACCGCAAAAACAGCTTTATTAGGAGTTTTAGCCCACCATCTAAGGATTCGAGGTCAAGATTATTTTGATAAGCCCTTATCGTCTCCGCTAAAAACTTATGCTCATACATCTGAGTTTAAAGAGGTGTTAAAATTGGGGGTAAAACATTTTCAACTTGACGGCAAAAAATTACCCCAACTATCGGCAGCACGACAATTTAACCAAGAAACCATTGCATGTCAGAAAAAACAAATCAAAGAATGGTGTTTTAAAGTCCAAACCCTTTGCGATAATGACTTGCAGAATCTCAAAAAAATTGCTGTAGTCAAAGCATTAGTAATGAGTGCTGATTTAGCCGCATCAGCTTTATTAGAAGAAGAAAGAGGCGATCGCACCTATACCCAGTGGATTCGGGAAGCACTCTTGCAGACGCTTACCGAGTCAGAAATACAGCAAGTTATTGCCGAAAGACTTGAAGGTAAACCTTTGCTTCCGTTTCAAGCAAAAGAAGCAGAGAAAAAATCGCGAGTTTTAATTGTCATAGCAGGATGCGGTGCAGGTAAAACCTTGGTGCCATTTGTCCGCTTTCAAAGGCTAATTAAGCAGGGAAACTTACAACCTAAAATGTTTTTCTGCTATCCTACAACTGTCACGACATCTGAAGGATTTAAGGATTACGGCTTAAAACCATTGGGTGAAAAAGCATTAGTCAGCCACAGTCGCGTTTGGGCAGATTACCAGCTTAAAATTGATAAATTTCTTCAGCAACTTCAAGGAGTCAGCGAGAGTTATGAAAATGAATCTGATACTGACAAAGATAGAGATAGTGAGAGCAAGGATACAGTACAATTATTCCAAACTAAAGTTGAAGCACTAAAACTTTGGCATTCCAAACTGATATTTTGCACGGCACACACAGTTTTAGGGCTGATTCAAAATCACCGCAAAGGTTTGTATGGATTTCCGGCGATCGCTCAGGGTGCGTTTGTCTTTGACGAAATTCACGCCTACCCGCCGGAATTATTCGGTGCTTTGCTGCAATTTATACGCCTATTTCGCCACGCTCAAATTGTGCTGATGTCTGCGTCTCTCACACCCGCTCAAGAGCAAGCAATCCAAGAGGTATTAAAAGAGACAAACGAATCCGCTGACATTTTAGCAGGGCCAAAAGAAATAGAGGAGTTGCAGCGCTATCAGCTGGTGGAGATAGAGAATCAAGACTTAGCTTGGGATGAAGCGATCGCCGAATTAAAAACCGGCGGTAAAGTGTTGTGGATTACCAATAAAGTTGCTGATTCCCAGCACCTTTATACTGAAGCGCTAGAGCGATTTAAAACCGCAGGATTAGCGATAGAACCTATTTTATACCATGCTCGATTTCGGTATAAAGATTCATTAGATCGGCAGGAAAAATTAACTAATGCATTTAAAGGAAACGAACCAGCTTTTGCTGTAACAACTCAGATTGCTGAAATGAGTTTAGACATTTCTTGCACCTTACTAATTTCTGCTAATGCACCAATGTGGGCGTTAGTTCAACGACTCGGACGGTTAAATCGTTGGGTCGATGAAACTTCAAATGGTTATAAACTCAGAACTGGCAGAGTTTGTAAAGCTTTGATTTATCCTTGGGAGCGCGATGGAGAACCCTATGAAATAAAAGACTTAGAAACCGCAAAAAAGCTGCTAGAATCGCTCAAAGGGAAACAAGTGTCTCAGGTGGATTTAACTGGAGCGATCGCTACCCTTTCCACCCAACCTCCTAAACCAGCTTCATCAACTTGGTTAGAAACCTGGTTGACTAGACAAAAAGAATTAATGCCCCCCGCTTACACAATTCAAGTGCTGCTAGAAACCGACATTGAAAAAATATTTGCAGCGGCTACATCTGCGGCAAAAAAACCATTGTTAGAAGCACAAAAATGGGCTGTTTCAGTTCCGCTCGTTTCGATTGACACCAAACGCAAACCCCACCCAGCTTTTAAATTTTACCGTACTGCACTGACATCAGAAATTCGCTATCACCCGGCTATTGGAGCCTATAATCCCAAAGATGAATTATTGAGTAACTATTATGGGCATCAAACTTAAACAACAAACTGGCACTCAACTAACCTTATCCCTTTGGGACTCCTGTCCGACCATTTTACATCGAGCCGGATTAGCTGGATTGTGGATGGTTTTGAGGTCGTTATCTTCTAGAAATGGCGAGGTTATTAGTTGGAACATTTCCCCTGAAGCTGATGCGATCGCTCTCCAATGGAATTGTACAGATCAAGAAGCAATGACTTGGTTATTGAGCCAAGCTTATCAACATAATGCAGAAAAAGGTATAATACAAATACCAGCATTATGCGATAATCTAGAGCCTGGAGATGTTTTTACAATTCATCAAGGAATTACTTCTGTTTTTTACTTGCAACCTAAAGTTATTAAATCTAGAGGTAAACAAACAGTTGCTCTAGAAATTGATGAAAAAACTTTAGAGGTAACTTACAAAGCACTTGAATACTATCCTCACCAAGACTTACGCAGCTTAAAAACATATACTAGCAAAGGAGCATTTAAGCCTCATATTCCCATTGTCAGTTGGGTTTATCCCGGTGCCAAAGAATTACACGTTGCACTTGGTGGAAAAACAAAAATCGAAGAAATTCCTCAAGGATTGATCGCCCTAGCTTTTGCGCCTATTGCCTGTAGTTACTATCGGGTAAAATCCAGGTTAAAACAGTCAAAATATCTGTGGGCTTTGATTATACCCGATGTGGAAAATATAGACAAATTTGCCCAAAATCGCCAACGCCTTGGCTGTGAAATAGTTGGATACGACCATTACTATGCTAGCGGCTTGTCAGATGCTTCTTTGCGATATCTAACAGCAATAGCTGGGGCTAAAACTGCTGAAGCACAAGCCGTTAAAGAGTGCGAAGTTTGGGTATTTGGAAAAGTCCCGTGGTCAGATCAAACCCCGATCGCTGATAAAAAAAGAGTTGCCCTATCGCCGGAAATTCGCAGACAATATGCGCTGTGCGAAAACAATCTCCCTAATGGAGTAAAAGTAGGGAAGAATGGCACTTTTATCTCGATCTGTTTTGGGCGAGAAATAGCCGCTGAAAATTTAGTGGAGGGAAAACCTTGGTATGCCAATCTGCATCGAATTTTAGCTTTATCAACCGAGTACATAGATCAATTAAATCTGGAGCGATCGCAACTTCATAATATGAAAGAAGCAACAATTGAACAAGGCACAATCAAACCTAATGCTACGCTGTTTAGCGACGTTTTCGCCTGGATTATTAGAGGTCTTTACATACAGGTAGGCTCTAGTACAGTTACAGGTAAAAAGCCTAATTTTGAGCGGGTAAGAACAAATTTACAAATGTCGATCCGTTCGGTTAAAACTCAGCAACAATTTACCCGTTGGTGGACGCAACTACTAAGCAATCCTGCTTGTCGTTCCAATCCCTTTTTACAAGGAGTAGCTCTAGGAGAGTTTAATCAATGGGTACGCGATAATTGGGAAGAATGTCTGAGTTTAGCCGCATTGGCAATTATCGCTTACAAAAGTCCTTGGAAAGTAGAACGCACTCGCCAAATACTTTTAGCTAAAGGGCTAGAAATGCCCCATAAAGAAGAAGAATTAGAGGAGGCTATTGTTAAAGAATCAACAGAAATAGAAGATTCAGAATCAACTGAAGGGTTTGCACTGGACAATGAAGACGACGAACCATGTTAAGGAGACAAATACCATGACATTTCATTTATTTGGCAATCTAATTACCGCTCGCGGCGTCGCTGCGAATAACCGAGGTGAAACTGAGGGGAATCGGACGACATTACCGAAAGTATTTTGGGGCGATCGCTTGCACGTCGCTGTCTCTGCTGAAGCAATTCGCTGGGCAATTCGCTATTACTGGCAAATGACGGGACAAGAAGTGAATCGCCTCTGGGATGAAGAAAAACAAAAAATGGATTGGATCGATACTAAATTCGCTCCACAAGCATTTATTGATGACGATGTGATGGGTTACATGGATGCTAAAGCTGGAAAAGGTGGAGAAGTTAGCAAGCGTCGCGGTGCTTTAGAAGTAACCCGTGCCGTCTCTTTACAATCGGCTGAAAAAATTGAAATCACTTTTAATTCTAAAAGTGGTGATAAAGGTAAAAAAGGGGGTAAAGATGCCGATTCCGAACGCGCTCGCACTTCAATTTACTCAACTGAAGCTATCACAACTCGCTTTCAGTACGGTTTGGCAATTACACCACAGCGTCTGCATAAACCAGAGCGGATTATTCACGTAGTTGAAGCTGTAACAAAATTGTCGAATGTGGGGGGAAATCACGCTCGATTTTTGTACGATTTTTCGCCGGAATCTGCTATTTTTCGGTGGACGCATCATCCGGTTCCCCAATTCCTTTATTGTTTCGAGCAACCGGATGTAGATACCCTAACTGCACCTCGCTTAAAACAGTTAATTGAATGCGAGGAAATTCCACCTGAAGAAATCTGGATTTTTGGCGGTTATGGCTTTACCGAAGAGGCTGCGACTTTGCAAAAACTGGGAGTCAAAGTATTTCCTAGTATTCGCAAGGGTGTTAAAGCTTTAACCGATCAGATTTCAACTGATTTAAAAGGCGCTTCAGTTAAAGCGAAAGCCGTATAATTTTCCTTTTACCTGTGACTCCATTGGAGCTAGCCCAAACTACCCAGAATAAAATCGTGATTATCGTCAAAATCTCTGCTCCGTTTGCCTCTTTCAAACATTCTTATTCCAGAGAATATGCCCAAAGTTACTCAGTACCACCACCGGCAACGATTTATGGCTGTTTGCTATCGTTGGTAGGTGAAACAAATCGGACATACCACCGGGGAGTTAAAATTGCGATCGCTATGGCATCCATCCCCAAAACTTCCACCGTTCTTCGCAAATTTAGGCGGCTCAAAGAAGCAGATCTAAATGCCAAAGAAAATTCTATTCCTGATTTTCAAAATGTACTGTGTGGATTAGAAATTATTGCTTGTGTGGACTCTAGTGAAGAAAAAAATAACCTAGAGTCTAGAATTGAAGAAGCTCTTAATCAACCACAAACTATTGAGCGATTTGGCGGATTAAGTCTGGGAGAAAGCCGCGATTTAATCGACGATATCCAGATACTTAGCCAGATTCCTGAGTCGCTTCAGTGGTTAGTAAAAGACCCAAAGGGTAAATTGAAATTGCCTTACTGGGTAGATTATCTAGGCTCGAAAGATACTCAATGGCAAAAATTTACTTGGGGTGAATTTAGTCAGCAAGCATTTTGCGAAATTACCTAAATATGAAAACTAATCTCTAGTTCCTTGCAGGACATTTAGGTAGCAGTTGTCAGCTTGTTGACCAAAGCAAACGAGGATGACTTGCTCAATCGAGCCAGGAAGGAATAGGTGTTTTTGCTCGCGACTCGCAATTTTTTAGCAGGGATAATCCGAATACAATTCTTAAAGCCAAAATTTCAAACCAAGGTAACCCCAGCCCCCATTTAATCTTGAGCAGAAAGTACTTTTCAAACGCTGCCTTTACCCAGTTAACCCATCGTCCCTTTCCTGCATAAGAGTAACGTCGCTTACCCGTCACTGGATCGGGCAAGATGGGAGCAGCAACATAGGCAATACCAGTATCGCCAAACTCAGCGAAACAGACAGCTTCCAAAGTTGGGGTTTTCCAAGCATCTTCAATTGCTCCTAACGCTACAGCAATGTTGTGGGCTACTGCTAATCCCATTGCTTCTGTCATTTGTCCGGTTTTGGGTAAGCTCAGAGCAGTAAGAGCTGGTTTGGTTTGGGGCAATTCTACGCTCACGCCCAAGGCATAAATTGAAGGATATTTGGGATGTTCGTAGGTAGGTAGGACGGGAATCAATCTTTTTTCATTACCCAATCCAGGTACATCTTGGATAAATTTGGCTCCCTCAAAAGCGGGCAAAACCATTGCATATTTAAAAGGGATTTTTCGCCCATCGGCTAGGGCGATCGCGTGAGAATCAACACCAGTAATTCTGGCTTGATTTACTACTTTAATTTCTCTTTCTTTTAGCAGTTTTTCTGTCAATTCTCTGGAGTTACTTAGCCCATCTAATCCTAAATGTCCCGCGTAGGGTTCTGGTGTAATGAAAGTAATCGATACTCGATCGCGCAAACCCAGGCGGCGCAATTCCCACTCTGCCATTAATACAAACTCATAAGCAGGGCCAAAACAACCGACACCGGGTACTGCTCCAACTACCAGATCGCCCGGATCTGCTAAAAACTTCAGCCAAGCTGCTCGCGCTTTCAGAGCGCAATCTGAGGAGCAAACCGAGTGCGTGTAACCCCCGTGCGGCCCCAGTCCGGGGATAGCATCAAAAGCTAAAAAAGGGCCTGTAGCGATCGCAGCGTAGTCGTAATCCACGGTTTGGGTTTCTCCCACCGCGATGCGTTTGGCGTTCGGATCGAGGGCTGTCACTTTTCCCTCAATCCATTCCAACCCGTGCCGCTTTGTCAATTCAGCTAGATCCAGCTGAAGCTCTTGGAGAGGTTTCAGATTCAGCGCTACCCGAATTAACCCAGGTATAAAAGTAAACTTAGGTCGATCCGAAATTAACGTCACCGTATGTTCTGCTGGCAGCCTGTGTCGTAGTTCGTAAGCCGTAGGAAGTCCCCCCAACCCTGCACCAATTACAACTACTTTCATCTTTTTTTGATTAATTAGTTATATTTTCATTTAAACATAAAAAGCGGCTCCAGTTCTTGCTGTCGAACGGGTTGGCAGGCAATATTCCCTCATCTCATGTCCGGTCGATTACCCACGATCCCAAGCCGGGGCACGGCAAGATCAACGTTATCTGTTTGTCCGAGAAATCTATGGTGCGTCCCTACGCAACGACCGGGTGAGGTTTTTTTATGATGGGCAATTCAGCGGACATGTAGCTTCGGTTGTGTATAGTTTTTAGTGCTGTAGGGGCGGGTTTTACGAGAGATCTTTGCCAGCAGCGCCAAGAATAAATAAACCCACCCCGGCTTACGCAACCGATACAAACGGACATGATATAACATGAGTCTCTCCTCAAACTTGGATGCTCAGGCGGCTAACTTGTTTTACCATATAGTAAAATAGTAATGCCAAAATTAAGTTACTCGATCTATGGCTAAAACTTCCTTGAACAACTCAGCTTTTTCGATGCAGCCCTCCAAAGAAGAGGGAATTTCAAAACTTTCTCCAGAGGCTTTGGCTTATGTGGCTGACTTTTTTAAAGTTTTATCGGAAGTCAGTCGATTGCAAATTGTCTGCTGTCTCAAGTCGGGGTCGAAAAACGTCACCCAAATTATGGAAGAAACTGGTCTGGGGCAAGCCAATGTTTCTAAGCATTTAAAGCTGCTGGCTCAAGCGGGAATTGTCAGTCGCACGCAGATTGGAGTCAGCGTTTACTACGAAATTGCCAATCCTTTTTTGTTTGAATTGTGCGACTTAGTTTGTCACTCGCTGTTATCCCAATTTCAAAAACAAAACCAGCAGCTCAAACAACTCAAAATCCTTCAAAGTTAGAATTAACTACTTTAGATTAAGTTGTTAGACTTTAGCTACTACTGATACGTCTCCACATTGTTGGTTAGCAGGCACCGCTTCAGCGATTTTTTGAGGGCTGGGCAGGTTAAGGTTACGCATAAACTCAATGAAGCTTGCCCGGTCTTTACCAACAAACCGAGGATTAAATTTCTTCTCTTCGCCAATACTAGAAACTGTATGACCTCTGTAGTCGTGACCGGGATAAACGAGTGTCGTATCTGGCAGGGTAAATAGTTTTTGAGTAACATGGTCGTACATCAAACCGGAATTGCCGCTTTGGAAATCAGTCCGTCCGCAACCGCGAATTAATAGAGAATCTCCGGTTAGAACTCTGTTTTGATTCACCAAGTAGGACATATGGCTGTCAGTGTGACCTAAAGTAGCGATCGCTTTAATTTCAACATCTCCTAATTGTAAAACTTCCCCATCTTTAATCGAGCGGTTGGCGCAAGCCACCTGGGCATTTTCCGGCACTATTCCCTGACAAAATGTCAGTTCCCGCAGCTTTTGGGTTCCCGTAATGTGGTCGGCGTGAATATGCGTTTCCAAGCAGTAGCGCAGCTTTAGCCCCAATTCTTGAATCAATCTCCAATCGCGATCTACTTGCTCGAGTACTGGATCGACCAAAACTGCTTCTTTGGTATTTTCATCGGCAATTAAATAAGTGTAAGTGCTAGTTTCACGATCGTACAATTGGCGGAATAGCATATCTTTTGTTCCTTATGGTAAATTTGTTTGCCAAGTGAAGCTGGAAGAGAACGCAAAGACGCGGCGACACCCTGTAAGGAATCATTTTCTAGTTCTAGCGCCTCTCGCTTTGATGATTATAATACTATATAGTAATACAATAAATCTGGTTTGGCAAGAGCAACGAGGAGCTTTGACCTGGTTATTAAGTACATATACTTAAGCAGCCAGAGCATTGTCACAGCGTGCGATCGCGCCAACGCTTCTCCAGCCAAACAAAGAGAAATGGCTATGATTAGTTTTGTTGCTGCTAAACTAAGCTCAATTGCTCAGCTGTTTCCATAATAAGGAAGTTAGTGATGCCTACTCGCGAAGTTATTATCCCAAAAGGGATGGAAATCTTGTACGAAAAGTATCATTATTGCCCTGGACTCAAGGTAGATAACACACTGTATATTTCCGGTCAAGTCGGTCGAGATGAAAATTTACAGGTAGTACATGGAATAGAAGCTCAGTTTGTGCAAGCGTTTGAAAATGTGAAAAAAGTTCTCACAGCAGCAGGAGCCACTTTTGATGATGTGGTAGAAATGATTACTTACCACGTCACAGGGGAGGCTTTGAATTATATACAAGACGATCTATTGAAGGCTTCAGATCAACAACAGATGGCTATTCCCTACTTACCACTGTTTATGCAAGTAAAGGATCGTTATTTTGTGAATAAATTTCCCACTTGGACGGGTTTTGGCGTGACAACTTTATCTACGCGAGGGTTGATTATCGAGATCAAGTGTACGGCAGTTCTGCCAAATTAGGCGAGATTTTACACCGTCTCAGTCTGAGGTTGCCTTAGCGTAGTCTGTGCTTGGTGCGATCGCGCAGGCAGTTTCAAAATTTCCCGTGCCTGTGCAGGCGTTGCCACTTCGCGACCGAGCATATGCGCCATCTGGGCAACCATTTCAACCAATTCCCCATTGTGCGGCTTGCCAAAGCGAGTATATGGGTAATCTCCCAGTCCGATGCCAACGTGGCCTCCCATTGTAATTGCCCAAGACGCCACGCGCATCACGTCCCCATTCCAGCACAAAGCAAGCCATTGATCGCCTGCGGGGATAGAATCTACGAATGCCTGTAAACCAGAGATTGTTGGCAAAGCGCCACTCGGCATCACTTCTCCGGTAAACACAAACTCCCAGAGTGTATCGCGCGGCAGAAGACCCATCTCTTGAAAGCAGCGTGCCGTCCGAATTTGCCCAACATCCCAGCAAACCGAACTGACGTAGACGTTGTGCTTTTTGAACACCTCAAGCACCGCCATGAGGTTCGCACGGCTATTAACGTACACTTGGTTGTATGTGGTAAATTGCTTTGCCTGTGGCTCCCAATAGTCCACGTTAACTGAGCCGAAATCCACAGGTGCCATGTCAACTCGCAGCACTGGATCGTCGTTTACTGCTAAGATATGCCGGACTCGATCTTCAACCCGACTCTGGGTGATATAGCCCAGGGTCGGATGGATCAGGAGGTCAGTCTGTTCGCGAATTCCCTGAATCACTTCGAGATAGAGTTCAACGTCGTTTCGCGGTTTTCCGCTTTCTGAGTCGCGTCCGTGCCAATGAAAAATTGAGGCTCCCGCTTCCCAAGCACGAACTGCTTCGCGGATAATTTCCTGTGGGCTGTAGGGGAACGCAGGATTGTCCCCACGGTCTGCCGTCTCGTTGCAACGACACTCGATAATCAGGGGTAATTCGCCGTTCATCGTTTTCCTCCTAAAATCTTATGTGTTCGGTACTTATTAAAACCTCACAACTACTTTGCCACAATTTTTCCCACTCAGCAGGTATTCGACAGCAGTAGGAATCGATTCTATGCCTTTAAATTCAGTTGGATCGACCTCAACTCGGATTTTGCCTGTGTAGAAAAGATCTAACAAGCGATCGCGCGCTTCCACCATATGTTCTGCATAGTGCGGCATGAGAAAGCCTCGCACCGAAGCTGCTTTCCAAAATAGCTGGTGATAAATCCGAGGTTGGGTGACTTGTTCCGGGTTTTTCGCATATTCGGAAATAAAACCAATCGCTACTAAACGCCCCCGAATTGCCAAATTATCAACGCAGGTATCGAAGACTTCTTTCCCAACACAATCTAAGACTAAATTGATACCTTTGGGATACTCTTGTTTGAGGACGCGATCGAGGTTTTCTGTGCGGTAGTTAATTGCGCGATCGCATCCCAATTCCTTCAGCAATTTTACCTTCGCTTCCGATCCGCAAGTCCCAATTACGTGATTCCCCGCCAGCTTCGCCAATTGTACTGCGATATGACCAGTTCCACCCGCCGCCGCCGTCACCAAAACGACTTCCTGGCTGTTCATTTCTCCCGCTTGTTCGAGTGCAACTAAAGCCGATATTCCCGTAGGCATTAAGGTTAGCACTTCTGGCGTAGCTTGGCGGACTTTGACGGCGAGATGGGATGCGATCGCTTGATATTCGCGGTATCCGCCGCCGCGAAGCGTTGTTGCTACTGCATCTCCGGTTTTAAAGTCTTTGACATCGCTTCCAACTGCGACAATTTCTCCCACCGCTTCGACTCCTAAATCGAAAGGTGGTTTTAAGTTGAGATAGGGGGTTTCGCCGCGACAAATCAACGTATCAAACCCTGCATTGATGCCAGCGAAATGGTTGCGGATGAGGATTTCGTTAGGCGCGGGGTTGGGGATGGGGAGTTGTTGGAGAGCGATCGCCGATCTAAAATCTTCAGAAAACTGTTTTGCGATCAGCTTTTTGTACGTGCTTAAACTCATTTTAACCCAAAAAATCGAGGACTGCCTGCGATATTTTCTCTGGCATTTGATTCATCATACAAATCGTCCCGTCAGGAAACTCAACCACTTTGCCGTGTGGAATTGCTTGAGACAGAAAGAATCGATCTTTCGTTAGGGCTAAACCCAATCGTTGAAATTCTTCCACATCATCAATTCCCCATAAAATTAGGGTTGGACATTTAATTGATTTAAACCTTTCGGCTGCATCTAAGCAGTAATTTCCCACAGCCCAAACCGCGTACAATGGATAACCAAAGCATTTTAGATCGTCTAAAACCCAACGATGATTTAATTCGGCAGAACCCACATATCTAGCACGAGCTAACCATCTATCCATCAGGTGAGAACCATCTTCTTTAATGATAAAACCTTCCTGAAATCTCTTCATTAAATCGGCTTTTCCCGCTTCACCAAAGCCAGCGACGTTACATAATATTAGTTTATCGATCCGATCCGGGTAAGCGGCTGCTACTTCTCCAGAAACAAAAGCACCAGTATGGTTTCCCAGGATATTAGCTTTTTCAATTCCTAACTCATCGAACAAAGCAATAACAGTTTTGGCATAGTCTGCAACCGAGTATAATCGAGGCGGTTTGTCGGAATCGCCAAACCCCATAAAATCCATTGCCATGACGCGGTACTTTTGCGCCAAGATGGGCATCAATTCTCGATACTCGTCGCTACTGCGAGGGTTCATGTGCAGTAGTAATAAAGGTTCTCCCTCACCACCAATTCGGTAATGAATTTGCCCATCTTCAGTGTCTAGGAAAGCACGCTTAATTGGTTTGTTCATTGTCTTTTATCAGTTCAAAATGTCAGGCGCTAAGAAAGCGGGTTTCTATGAAAAATCTTCGTTTTGAAACTAAATATCTACGCAGAAACCCGGTTTCTAGGTTCGGTGTTAACGCATCCGTTCTTCTTGAATTAAAGTACGTTGATAAATTTGATTGTTTTTCAACCAATGCCAAGTCCGGGCGCGATAATTATTGCAAGGACTAATCAGAATCATTTCATATAAAGACATTTCCGACATGTTTTTATACGTAAAGTGCAGGATAATGGTAGTATCATCCGCTTCCCAGGCGCAACCGTCTATACGTTCCGTGTCAAAATAAAGCTTTTTATCCCGGTACATTCCTGGAAATTGATATTCCTCGCGCTTACCGTCAGCCCACTGATACCGATTAATTTGATAATAAGGATACGGACTATCTTCTGGAAATTGGCAGGTTAAATGGGAGTTGTATTTATCGAGGATATTCCCCTGATTATCTATTACCGTATACGTCCCCACCCAGTCACCTTCATGTCTGACGAGTACGGGCATTTCATCGCGTATAGACATAGATTCTTTCCTCACTTTATTTAAACCACCAAGGATCGGGTATAGACTGAGTTTTAACTAACAAGGCTTTTTTCCGCATAAACCGTTTTATCCCAGCATCCCCCATGCGCGAACCTCCCATTCCCGAATATTTAAACGAGTTTTTCTCGCCTTCGTAAATCAGGGCAGTTAGCGCACAGTCGTTGATGCTAATCGCGCCGCAGTTGATTTGCTGGGCTAATGCGATCGCTTCCCCTTCCTCCGCTGCAAAAACCGCTGCACTCAATCCATAAATACTATCATTTGCGAGATGAATTGCCTCCTCAATGTTAGAAAATGACATAATCGGCATAATCGGGCCAAAAGTTTCTTCTGTCATCACCTTCATCCCATGATTGACTTGCGTCAAGACAGTCGGACGACACCAAAAACCGCCATCCAATTCTTCCACAATTCCCCCACAATGTACCTTTGCTCCTTTTTGAATTGCATCATCTAGATGCGATTGAATAATCGCCGCTTGTCTTTCAGCAATAATCGGGCCAATTTCTCCGCTTTCAATGGTTGGATAAGCTATTTTAAGTTGCGCTGCTTTTTCTGTCAATTTCACTACAAATTTATTGAAAATTGATTCTTGTACGTAAATCCTTTCAATCGATAAACATGATTGCCCTGTATTAACAACTGAACCCCATAATAAAGCTGATGTTGCTAAGTCTATATCTGCCGATTCTAAAACAATTGCCGGGTCTTTCCCGCCTAATTCTAAAAATGCGGGTATAAATCGCTTCGCTGCTGCTTCTGCAACTTTTTTACCCGTGGCGACGCTGCCGGTAAAACATACTAAATCTACTAATTCTATTAAACTCGCACCCGTATCGCCCGCGCCTTCGATGTAGGTTAATATATCGTTTAAGTTGGGAACGGCTGCGATTGTTTCTAGTAAGGGTTGAATAAATCGAGGGGCAATTTCGCTTGGTTTGACGATGACTGCACACCCTGCTAATAAGGCAGGAATGGTATCAATTATCGAAAGCAATAGGGGAAAGTTCCACGGACTAATGACGCCTACTAATGGGTAGGAAACGAGTTGGCTTTGCAGGCGGATAAAGGGGATGGCGGTGTTTTTTGATTCTTCTGATAATAAGTCTGGGGCTAGCCTACACCAGCGGTCGATGCTGGAGATAAAGGAATCAATTTCTAGGATGGATACTGATAATCTGCCGGTGTCGTTTACTAATGCTTCTTTAAGTCTATCTTTTTGGGATAAGATGGCTTGTTTCCACTGTTGTAATGTTTCTATTCGGTGGGATATTCCTTGCTGTTGCCAATTGATTTGGGCTTGGCGCAGGCGGGTGGATTTTTGCGCCAGTTGTTCGGATGTTGGGGGTGTAATCTGATAGTCTATTTTTCCGTTTCTAGGATTGCGAATGTTAATCTGTTGGGTCATATATACCTCTTCAATTTCCCAAACACATTCCAGCATATGTAGAGTAATTGACTAATAGACCTCTCCAATAACTCTTGTGGGATAGGCGTCCCGCCTGTCTTTGAGATTCTTATTTGGAGAGGTCTAATATTTCTCCAAATTAGCGTCATGGTAGAGGTGGAGGAGGCAGTAAGTTTGTTAATACAGTAACTACCTCACTAATGACCTCAAGTGGCATTTGATCGGCAAACTCCGCTCCTCGTGCTTGCCAGTCTATAGATTTAACCTGGTCTGCTAGAATAACTCCTGATACTGCTAACCCTTCTGGAATTGCCACTTCACCAGGATATCCCTTCGCTCTGGTGCTAATTGGACAAACTAATGCAAGTCCAACTCGCCGATTGTATTTAATTGTTGATAGCACAAGGGCAGGACGACGACCAGCTTGTTCGCGCCCCGCTTGAGGCGTGAAGTTTGTCCAAATAATATCTCCGCGTCCAGGAATATATAAATCGCGGCTACCAGACTTCACGACCTACAGGCTCCCCAAACTCAATTTCTTCATGCAGCGTTTCAGGTGTTATTTTATCCAGCATTTCGTTAAGTTCTTCCGCTTTTCTGGTTAAGTAGGGAAGGCTATAAAGAATGCTCCATATTGCTGTGCTTTCAATCGATTCTTCATTTAATTGAGCCAAGTGAGCCAGTTTCTCATAAGTTGATTCCGAGATTTCCAATGTCAACTTTCGGGTAGCCATCTTTCTCCTGCCTAGAACGTTACTCGGTTGTTTTTAATTATACCATTTATCCACAAAATACCTTGAATTCACTCGCTCGCTTGTAGTAAGCACTTAAGTGCTTACTACGAACTATATTATTCCGAGTTGGGATAAGCGTTCGATGGTTTTTTGTTGGGTTTGGATGAAGTGTTTTCGATCGATTTCTGGGTTTAGCATGGTGTTGGGGGGGTAAATTTGGGTTTGGTGGTAGGTTTGGGCGTAAAGTTCTAGTCTTTGGCGGGAAAGTAGGTTGTTTAGTCCGGGGCGGCGGCGGTATCTTCGCAATGCTGCGAGGTCGATTTCGGCGAAGGCTGCCATGCTTTCTCCGGTTGCTGTTTCGGCTAGGATTAATCCGCGATAATCTATTATTTTAGAGCCGCCGTCGGCTGATGAAATTGGGATTGATATGTTGGCTATTCCGGCTGTGTTGGCTGATATTACGTAAGCCATATTTTCAACGGCACGGCAGATTTTGGCGGCGTTTTTTGGGGCGGTATCTTTTCCATATACTTCGGATGTTGTGTGTAAAAATATCTCTGCGCCCCGCAAGGCTAAGCAGCGGGCTACTTCTGGATATAATATTTCTTCGGATGCTAGGGCTGCTAAGTTGCCGATGTCTGTTTTGGCTACGGGAAATACTCCTTCTAATCCGTAACAATCGAGGTATTTATCCCAGACGTCGTGGGGTGTGGGGGCAAACATGGAATTGAGGCGTCGATAGCGCAAGATTATCGCACCCGATGGATCGATGATAAAGCAGGTTTGGAAATATAATCCGGGAAAGTTGGGGTCGAGTTCGTAAGCGTTTCCGGCTAAAAAGATGTTGTGTTTTTGAGCTATTTTACCGAGAGCTTCGTATTCTGCGCCTGCCATTTCGATGCAAGCTTTTTCTGCCCAAGCTGTTAGGGATTCTCCCATCGGAAAGCCGGTGAGGAAATATTCTGGGAGAACTATTAGTTTGCAGTCGAAACCAATAAAGGCGATGCTGGCGGCGATTTGTGGTTCTAAACGGGCGATCGCTTGGTATATTAGCGATCGCGCTTCTTCTCTATCTCGCGCTCCGTTGACTGCATGGCACGTCACCTGTAGTGCTAAAGCCCTGAATGATTCCATTTTGTTCGCCAATTACAGTTGCCCAGATTTTAGCTTAAGAATGCGATCGCTTCTTCGCACCAAGCTAACCATTCCGTCTCGTATCGAATCCCCTGTCTTAAGGTCAAATATACGTATTTTCGCTCAATCGGCAGCGTTTCCGGTTCTTTAAAATACTTTTGCTCGATTTGTCGATAAGTTTCTAATCTTTCCAAGTGCTGTGCGCGGTGATGTTCCAATTCCACCAAGATAGTCTGCACCGGCACTACATACCCCGCAAACAGTTTTACCAGCAATTCGTCCTTCATCGGACTGATTTCACCGGGTTTGGCAATCCATTCTCTCAAATGTGCCTTGCCATTCTCTGTCACATTGTAAAGTTTTTTATCCGGCCTTCCCTCTTGATGGACTCGTTCCGCACCGATCAAACCAAGTTCTTCTAACTTTGCCAGTTCTCGGTAAATTTGCTGATGCGTTGCCTTCCAGAAAAAGCCTACAGACCCATCAAACTTCTTGGCAAGGTCATATCCGCTACACGGTTCCTCGATTAACGCCGCCAAAATTGCCTCTGCTAAAGCCATAACCCCTCGTTGACATATGCACTTTGTTGAATATACACTGAATCCATAAATGCAATTAAGTGCATAGTCATTAAGTTGCATATAAAGGAGATTCAGCCATGACGTTTGTTTCTGTAACGAGGTTGCGTTTGCGATCGCGTCGATACCTGCCATCATTTTTGTGGAACGCATTTCTAAGTACGTGGCAAGCAATCAACGCGGAAGGTTTTAAAAGCGGAAAGCTTTTAGTTGATGCCAATCAAACATATTGGACGATGACAGCGTGGGAAGAAAAAGCAGCGATGAAAATCTACCGCAATGCAGGCGCGCATCGCCAGGTAATGCCAAAAATTCAAGATTGGTGCGATGAAGCTTCAGGCGTTCACTGGCGACAAGAAGGTGACAATCTTCCCGACTGGATAGAAGTTCACCAACGCCTAATTAAAGATGGTTTTTTAACTAAACTATCTCATCCTTCACCAAATCATTTGACGCGAAACATCGCGAAACCTAAATCATCTAAAACGGGAACGATCTTGCATCCCAGATTCAACTAAGCCAGAAACCATGTTTCTGGCTGCGATGTAGAGACGTTACATGTAACGTCTCTACATCAAAACGACAATTTTTCATAGAAACCCGATTTCTTTGCGTAACTGTCAACTGTCAACTATCAACTATCAACTATCGAGGACACATGACTACCTTTAATTCAGAAGCAGTACAGCAAATTCTCCACCGGGCAATGACGCATCAAAAAGCGGGAGAATTTTCAGAACAACAGTTAAAAGAAATGGCAGCAGAACTAGGAATTTCTGCCGCCGCACTGGAAATCGCCCAACAAGAATGGCAGCAAGATCGAGAAAAAATCCAGCAGAAACAGGTTGTAAATGCCCGACGCCAAAGAGGTTTTAAAGCCCATTTAATTCCATTCGTAGCAGTCAATATCTTTTTAATACTGCTGAATCTGGTTACTACCCCGAAATATTTTTGGGCAATATATCCTTTGTTAGGTTGGGGAGTAGGTTTAGGTATTCACGCTGCTTGTACGTACCATCTAAAAGATGAAACGTACTCAGGGACATTCGTCAACAGATTAAACTAAAAATGCGGCGTTTTTGAGCTAAACTGCTAGCAGCATCATCAATTTGGCTCCAAGTGAAATATATTGCTCTACTACTGATACCGATTTTATGGCTTTCTTTTGCACCCCCAGCACAAGCATCGTTTTGTCGCACCTTGAATCAGCGCGTCATTTGCATCAAAAGTATCAAGCGCAGTGCCAAGAATTACTGGGAGTATCGGGCAGTAGTTAGCATTGATGGGAAGGAAAGACCATTGGAGGTTTATAATTGTCGCGATCGCACAAAAATTCGCCCCGATGGAACCATTGTGCGATTTGAATCCAATGGTGCAGGCGAACTAATCTGCAATCTCCTCAAAAAGTAGAAATAACGCTAACATGATCGAGGCGTTATCTTCACCCAAATCAATCGAGGCAAAATTCAATGGCAACCAAAGAAGAAATCCTGCAAAAATTTAATCCCAACGATATAGGTATCGACAACGGTAACCTATTAGGACTGCCCTTCGATTACGAATCTGCCAATATCATCGTCTTCGGCGTACCCTGGGAAGTAACAGTTTCCTATGGCGGCGGTACGGCATTTGGTCCAGCGAGAGTTTTAGAAGCTTCTCGCCAATTAGATATCTACGATTTTGACAATCCAGAAGGCTGGAAACAAGGTATTTTCATGGTAGAAATTCCTGACCATATCCAGCAAAAAAATGAAGCTTTGAGACAAGATGCTAGCCGAATTATCGAACATTTAGAAAAAGGCGATCGCATCGAAGACGAGCCGGAACTTTCCCAAATCCTAAAAAACATCGATCGCGAAGGTGAAGCCGTCAATCAATGGCTATTTGATAACGCCACCGCTGCAATCAACCAAGGTAAAAAAGTAGCAGTAATTGGCGGAGATCACAGCGTTCCTTTGGGCTATATGCAAGCACTAGCCCAACATTACCCAGACTTTGGAATTTTACACATAGACGCCCACGCCGACTTACGCGACGCCTACGAAGGCTTCCAATATTCTCATGCCTCAATTATGTTTAACGCTCTGAAATTGCCGCAACTTTCCAAATTAATTCAAGTAGGAATTCGCGACATTTGTCAAGATGAAATAGACATAATTAAACAATCCAACGGACGAATTTCTACCTACTACGATCCGAAGTTGAAACAAAAACTTTATGCAGGCATTCCCTGGTTAGAAATCTGCAAGCAAATCGTCGCAGAATTGCCCCAACAAGTTTACATCAGCTTCGACGTAGATGGACTAGATCCCAAACTATGCCCAAACACAGGAACCCCCGTTCCCGGAGGTTTAGAATTAGAACAAACCTATTGCTTATTCCGAGAACTCCTACACAGCGGACGCCAAATAATAGGCTTTGACCTCTGCGAAGTAGGCGATGGTGAATGGGATGGTAACGTAGGAGCAAGAGCAGTGTATAAACTCTGCAATTTAATGGCATTATCCCAGTAATATCATGTCCGGTTGCATCGATAGCGTCAGCCGGGGCGGGTTTAACGAAATATCTCGTGGCTTCACAGAATGGTTGGTAAAACCCGCCCCTACCATACACTAGCATTGCTACCGGACATGATATAAAAGCTCACAGCGGCTAATGGCTAATGTCAGTAAAAATCCTATATTAGCAATTAGCAATTAGCAAATTAGCAATTAGCATTTCCTGCCAATTAAAAGATAAGTCATCATCTCGCCCTTGCCCTTGATAGTAATTTCACCCCTTGGCTCAAAATCAAAGCGATCGCACAACCTCTCATAAGTATCAGCCGTTACTTGAATCGCCCCCGGCATCCCATGAGACTCCATCCGGCTAGCCACATTAACCGTATCCCCCCAAAGGTCATAAATAAACTTTTTCGTGCCAATTACTCCAGCCACAACCGGCCCCGTATTAATCCCAATTCTGATATTACAATTACAGTCATGTCTTCGGTTAAATTCAGCAATTTCCAGCCGCATATCCAGCGCCATATTTGCCACCGCCTCGGCGTGATCTGGACGCGGATTGGGAATCCCTCCCGCCACCATATACGCATCCCCAATCGTCTTGATTTTCTCCAAACCATATTTTTCGGTCAAACGATCGAAGGCGGAGAAAATTTCGTTTAGTAACGAAACTAACTCTTCTGGCGATACCTGTGAAGATAGCTCAGTAAACTTAACGATATCGGCAAATAAAATCGTCACTTCAGCAAATCCATCGGCAATGCTGTGGTGTTGATCTTTTAGGCGACTGGCAATCGTTTCTGGCAAAATATTTAGTAACAACCGCTCGGATTTTTCCTGTTCTACTGCCAGTTCCTCGTTAGCTTTTTGCAAATCTGCCGTGCGTTCGATGACGCGCAATTCTAACTCTTTGGCAGTGTGCTTCAATCTACCAATTACCAGAGTTATTCCCATTATTCCCAATAAAGAAATTCCGGCTAAAGTAATAGAAGTTTCTTTCAAACCATTGTTAGTTTTTTCCATTACTCGATCGATGGGAGTGGAGATTTCCAATATGCCGCGCACGTCCCCTACTTGCCAATCTTTTTTAGGGCTATCGGTGAGGGTATTGTGACAACCGATGCAGCTAGGCTTGAGGATATCTGCTTGTGCATATCGCAGGCATATTCGATCGTGAAATTTTTCAAAACGAATAAATTTTTCATCGGGATGCTGTCTCAAATAAGCCAGCGCTTCTCGTTCAAAATCATCTCTAGCACCCCCTTCAGCTCGCCGCGAAGGGAAGGGAAAATCGCTATATAGTCGCACTGACATTCCAGGGTTTTCTTCGCTCAAGCGCTTACCAAGTTCGATTAAAAACGTTACTGGTACGGGGATAGCTCCCTGTTGGTTTTGATAGGTGTCGGTGACGATTAAATCTTCGTGAATAGCTTTGATTCGATCGACAACCGTAGAACTGTAAACCGTGCGTGCTTCTTGGATTGCTTGGGCATATAATGCTGTATTTTGTACCGCTTGCCATTTAACTAAACTCGATGATAGGCGAGACATATTCCACACAGCCGCCGTGACTCCCGCCAAGAAAAAGAGAACCAGCAACAGGATAGTTCGCCTGTACAGAAGTTGAACCAATGTTTCTAGGAATTTGGCAATCGACTGGCGGATTGTCAGTTTAATTTTAGGGGTGGTTTTGAGATTCATGGAATCATTCCTAGATTGGGATCGAGCTATAAGTTAGATTTAAAGCGAAAACTTGCTCCAACTTAATCTTCAACGTTAGCGATCGCAATTTCGCGGATTCGCTTATCCTTCCAGTAGATGCCCCATAATTACTACGAAGTAAATTTATATACTGGATTGCCCATCGGCTAATGGTTCATCTCGCTCGCTCCAATCTAGCAAATGAACTACCCAGCCCAACTAAGGTTGAGGGCTGGGTTTCTGTCGCTTCGTCTCCCACACTTGTCTCCATCCTCCAGTCGCCTGGGGAGTAGAAATAGGGGTTTGAGATCCACGATTGAGAGTTAGGGGTCTGTCCTACCCGAACTGAGGGAATTCTGCTGCTCGTCTAGCTTACTTGGGGTTCGACCTCCCCTTGACCCTCAGTTCGTTTTTATTCGTTCCCTCTGACAGATTGTTAGTCCCTTTAGGTGTAGCCATTTCAACCATTGGATTCCCTGGACTCTTGCCGCTGTTACGACTATGACGCGGCGGGAATATAGTTCTCCAATCAAGTCAGGATTTATTGTTATGTCCTGCTTAGTCTTGGGTTGCTTTTTCAGGCTCGGTTTCACCATTGGGACTCCCTGTTAACGCCAGTGTGATGCCATAACTCACCTCTGATTGCGTCCTGCTTCCAGCTTCACTCTCCAGAATTCCGAGTCTGGTCGGTGTGGGCAGGTAAGGAGTAACATCTGAGTCTGATGTGTAGGGCTTTCACCTACATCCGTCTGAGAGTTCAACCTTGACCCTATACGAGGGGTTGTTGGTTGGCGAGGTTATTTACGGACTTTGTTACCGTGATTCCCTCGCAGCGAATCGCACAGCCGTTAGACTTGCATACGTTTCTAGCCAGTGTTTTGGCGTCTTCATTCCGTTGCCTCCGTACAGTATAGATACCATCTGATATGATGTCCGCTAGCTTCGGTTGTCTATAATTTTTGACGGGAGTAGGGGCGGGTTTTCCCAGGCATTCTGTGGCATCACGAGATATTTTTTAAACCCGCCCCGGCTTACGCTACGGATGCTACTGGGCATTATTATGACATCAGATAACAGTTTGTTACAAAAGCGGCAAACATAAAAATTGGTCAACTCACATCTTGCACCTTGATTAAACCTTAGTTTCTTGCAAATAGCTCAGCTTGAAAGTCTAGATTTATCGTCAAGAAACCCGGTTTTTGAAGGCTTGTTGATAATGGTGCAAGATCTGAGTCAAAGTATCATTAACTACAACAACGGGTAAAGTAGTAATGTATATCAATACCAATATTAAGAAAGCTTGATATTGCTGTGCGTTACCCAATTTTTAGGTTTTCAATGTCCAGTAATGATTTGTCTGTTAACAACCCGGTTCCCTCATTAGGCTCCGCCGCTGCCATTAGCAGCGCCAATCAAATTCTTTCAACCGAAGAACTAAGCGTACTGAATGTGCGATCGAATCGCCAGGGATTGGTGCAACTCGCCGGACATTTAGCGGTAATGTTTGTGAGTGGCTATCTGTGGGGAACCAATCGCGAGCGTCTGCTGCTGGCAATACCAGCTTTAATTGTCTATGGTTTTAGCATCGCTGCCATGTTCGCACCGATGCACGAAAGCGTCCATCGCACCGCATTTGCCAACAATCGTTTGAACGATGTTGTGGGCTTCTTTGCTGGGCTGCTATCGTTCTATAACAGTACGTTTTATCGCCGCTATCATAAATGGCATCATCGCTATACGCGGATTCCAGATAAAGATCCCGAACTTAGCGACAAGAGACCAAACAATTGGTGGGAATATTTTTTAGAAGTTAGCGGTTTACTTTGGTGGTGGGGTAAGTTACAAACGCATTTTGCTATTGCCAGGAATAAATTGGATAACTATCCATATATTCCTGAAACGGCAAGAGATGAAGTAGTGCGTTCGGTGCGGTTGCAACTCGGGGTTTATCTAAGTGCGATCGCGCTATCAATCCTATTTCAACAACCTTGGTTTTTGCTGTATTGGTTATTGCCTTTAGCCGTCGGACAGCCAATTTTAAGAACGATCTTGCTAGCCGAACACACTGGCTGTAGTCTTGACGATAACTATCTCACCAATACTCGAACAACGTTAACGATCGCGACTATTAACTTCTTGATCTGGAATATGCCTTTCAACGCCGAACATCATCTATATGC
>ERZ1066137.460-NODE-460-length-30469-cov-8.793713_pt1 | contig 30469 bp, 19 predicted proteins | sample MGYA00382784_ERZ1066137 | MGnify/ENA primary metagenome ERZ1066137 (study PRJEB33369, sample SAMEA5778367) | biofilm metagenome | biome: Industrial cooling water; feature: Water cooling tower basin; material: Biofilm | place: United Arab Emirates | collected... | reverse complement strand
TTTCTGCGGCAGCGGGCCTGGGCGCCGACCCCGGTCCGCCCCCGGGGACGCCGCAGCGGGGGAGCCCTGGATGGGCCGCTAGGCGCTCTGGGCCGGCTGGTTCCGCAGGCGGGCGCGCAGCCGCTCCGTGGTGCGCCGGCTGCTGGCGGCCGCATGGCTCTGCACCAGCAGCCGCACCGGTTCGGGCACCGCCGCCAGCGGGCCGCGCGGGCCGCTGAAGGGCTGCTCCAGGGCGCGCAGCAGGATCGAGCGCAGCAGGAAAGCCAGGTCCTCCTCCGTGGACGGCAGCTCCGGCAGGCAGTGCCAGAACTGGCGCACGTCTTCCGTCGACAGCCCGAGCTCGGCCTGCTCGCGGCAGAAGGCGCGCGCCAGGGCCAGGGGCGACAGGATCACGAATTCGTCGAGATTGTGGATCTGAGCCAGCTTGTGGGCGTGGGCCGCGGGCTCGGTGGTGCGCGTCACCTGGGCCCGCGCGCCGCGCCGGCGGGCCAGTCCGCGCACGTGCAGGCGCAGGTCGGTCTTTTCGAAGAAATCCTCGTAGAGCGGCGCCTGGCGCGCGCAGGGGTAGTGCTCGTTGAGGATGTCGCACAAGAGCTGTTCGAAGCCGCGGCCGTCGCGGGGCGGCACCAGCTCGATGCCGGGGCCGAGCCCGCGGGCGGACAGGCGCACCTGGATCTTTTCGATGCCGCACAGGGCGTAGGCGAGTTGGTCGGCGGCGTGGTGCGCGACCGCGCTGGTCAGGGCGTCGGACACGCCCGCGTCCTCGATCAGGAAGCCGATGCCCCAGCGCCGCACCGAGAGCGCTTGGTCGAGCCGCAGGTAGACCTCGCCGCGGTGGCTGCGCACGGCCAGCCCGGGCAGCGAGCTCTGCAGCCCGCGCTCGCCGAGCTCCAATTCGCCGCGCTGCAGCGGGCCGGGCAGCGCCGCGGCGTGGGCGCGGAAATCGACCGGGCGGGCCTCGAACCGGCGCGGCAGCTCGAACAGCTCGGCCCGCGTCGCACCCAGCAGGGCGTGCACGGCGCGGCTGCGGTAGTCGGCGGGGCCCAGTCCCCCGGCGCGCAGCAGGCGCCGGTAGGCGGCGCTGATCGAGGGGTGCGATTCGGGCCAGGCGCTGGTTTCCGCCAGGGCCGCGGCCAGCTGGCCGCGGGCGAAGGCCTCCTCATTGGCCACGATCTGACGCCGCAGCCCGCGGAAGAAGTCGTCGAGCTCCCAGGTGGAGATCGCTCGACGCGGCGGCACCGGGTTCTGGGTGGAGTTCGCCAAGGCCGAGACCCATGCTAGCCCTGGGCGCCATGCCCAGGCCGCAGCGCCCGCGAGCCCGTCCCCGCCATGGATCTGCACCGCAACCCCGACCCCGGCCCGCACCAGGCCCTCGATTGGGCCGCTCGCTACCGCGCCGCGGACACGCCCTGGGATCTCGGCGGTCCCCACCCCGAGCTGACAGCCTGGCTGGCGAGCGCCCCGGCCTTGGCCGCGATGCCCGGGACATGGACCCTGGTGGGGGGGGCGGGGCGGGGTCACGACGCCCTGGCCCTGGCGCGCGCCGGCCACCGCGTGCTGGCCGTCGATCTGGTGCCGGACCTGGCCGCGAGCCTGGGACCCGCCCTGGCCCTGGCCGGGGGCCGCTTCGTGGTCGCGGACGCCCTCGGCGACGATTTCCTCGGCCGTCTGGAGCAGGAGGACTGGGCGCCGACCTCCGGCGGCTGCGGCTTCATCTTCGAGCACACCTTCCTGTGCGCGCTCGACCCGCGCCAGCGCGGGGCCTGGGCACGGCTGATGCGCCGGCTGCTGCTGCCGGGCGGGCGCCTGGCGGCCTTGGTGTTCCCCACCGATAAGCCCCTGGATCAGGGCGGGCCCCCGCACCGCCTCGAAACCGCCCACCTGGCCGCCCTGCTCGGAGCAGAGTTCCATCTCGAGCTGGACCGCCCCGTCGAGCACCCCGCGCCCGGTCGCCAGTGGGGCGAGCGCCTGGCCCTGTTCCGGCGCGAGAGCGCCTGAGGACCCCATGCAGCCGCCGCCGACCAGCGCCGCGCCGTCGAAAACCCCGCCCCCGTCCCGCGCCGGCAGCCGGCCGCGGGACGGGGTGCTGCTGATCAACCTCGGAACCCCCGATGCTCCGCGGGCCCCCGAGGTGCGGCGCTATCTGCGCGAGTTCCTCAGCGATCCGCGCGTGATCGACATTCCGGCCCTGCCGCGCTTCCTGCTGGTCAACGGGATCATCGCGCCCTTCCGAGCGCCGCGCTCGGCCGCGGCCTACCGCACCATCTGGGGCCCGCAGGGTTCGCCCCTGCTCACCAACGGGCGCGCCCTCGAGGCGGCCCTGCAGCAGCGCCTCGGCGACCGGCCCGTGGCGCTGGGCATGCGCTACGGCCAGCCCAGCCTCGCCAGCGCCCTCGAGCGCCTGCTCGAGCGGGGCGTCGAGCGCGTGCTGGCGGTGCCGCTTTATCCCCAATACGCATCGAGCTCCACGGGCTCCTCGGTCGAGCGCCTGTATCGCCTGGCCAGCGAGCGCTGGAACACGCCCTGGATCGAGGTGCTGCCGCCGTTCTTCGATGCCCCCGAGTTCCTCGATGCCGCCGCCGAATTGGCGCGGCCGGTGCTCGCGCGGCTCGAGCCCGACCACGTGCTGCTGAGCTATCACGGTTTGCCGGAGCGCCACATCAGGAAGAGCGATCCGAGCGGCTCCCACTGCCTGGCCAGCGCCGGCTGCTGCGACCAGCCCTGCGCCGCCAACCGTTGGTGCTATCGCGCCCAGTGCTTCGCCACCAGCCGCGGCCTCGCCGCGCGCCTGGGCCTGCCCGAGGAGCGCATCTCGACCGCGTTCCAATCGCGCCTGGGACGGGACCCCTGGATCCAGCCCTTCACCGACGAGCGCGTGCTCGAGCTGGCCCGCGCCGGCGTCAAGCGCCTGGCGGTGCTGTGCCCCTCCTTCGCCGCGGATTGCCTCGAAACCCTGGAGGAGATCGGCGGGCGGGCGCGGGAGGAGTTCCTGGCCCACGGGGGCGAAGCCCTCGAGCTGGTGCCCTGCGTCAACGCCTCGCCGGGCTGGGTGGCGGGCTTGGCGGCTCTGATCGAGGCGCGCTTGCAGGCTGTCTGAAGCGCGCTGCTCGGGCGCGGCGGGCCTCGGCGCACGGGGGCTGCGGCCTGGACGGCGGCTATGGCCCCGCGGCGTTGGCGCCGGGCCCACCGGTCGGCATGCTGGCGGCCCCATGGGAGACCCCGTGACCCCGGGCCCGACCGGCCCGACCCCTGAAGACCAGCCCGGGCCGCGCTTGGCCCAGGTCCTGGCCCAGGCTGCCGGGGCCCACAAGGACGCCCTGGCCTACACGGCCGGGCCGGCCGATCTCGGCCTGCCCGGCGCCTGCACCTACGGCGAGCTCGCCCGCCGCGTCGCCCGGACCGCGGCCTGGCTGAGCGCCCAGGGCCTGGGGCCCGGAGACCGCCTGGCGCTGCTGGCCGACAACGGCCCCGCCTACCTGGAGCTGACCTTTGCCGCGGCCTGGGCCGGTCTGATCCTGGTGCCGCTCAACACGCGCCTGCTCGACCGCGACCTGGCCTTCGTGCTCGCGGACAGCGGCTCCCGCGGGCTGCTCGCGGGGCCGGAACATGCGGCGCTGGGTCAGCGCGCCGCGGATCTGGCCGCTTGCCGCCTGCTGCCCTTCGAGGCGGCGTTGGCGGGTAGCGCCGGGGCCGCGCCGCCGCCGGCCAGGCCGCCGCGGGACGAGCCCTGCCAGCTCTACTTCACCAGCGGCACCACCGGGCGCCCCAAGGGGGTGATGCTGAGCCACCGCAACGTGACCAGCCATGCCCAGCTGGCGATCGCCGAGCTGGGCCTCGGTCCGGGCGACGTGTGGGCCCACGTGGCGCCCATGTTCCACCTGGCGGACGCCTGGGCCACGATCGCCCTGACCTGGGTCGGCGCGCGGCACGAATTCCTGCCGCGCTTCGAGCCCGTGGCCGCCCTGGACCTGTTCGAGCAGCGCGGGATCACGCTCAGCAACCTAGTGCCGACCATGCTGAACCTGATGGTGGCCCATCCGAGCGCCGCCGGGCGCCGTTTCCCGGCCCTGCGGCGCATCCTCTCCGGCGGCGCGCCGATCGCGCCCAAGGTCGTCGAGCGCATCGTGGCCCTGTTCGGCTGCGAGTACGTGCAGACCTACGGCATGACCGAGACCAGCCCGTACCTGACCATGAGCCTGCTCTCGGCCGACCAGCGCGCCCTGCCGGCCGCGGAGCGCCTGCGGCTGTCCGCGCGCACCGGCCGCGCCGTGCTCGGGGTCGAGCTCGAGGTGGTCGACGCGGCCGGCCTCGCGGTCGCGCGGGACGACACCGCGGTGGGGGAGATCCGCGTGCGCGGCGAGACCGTCACCCAGGGCTATTGGAAGCGCCCGGAGGCCACCGCGGCGGCCCTGCGCGGGGGCTGGCTCTACACCGGCGACCTGGCCACCTGGGATCAGCGCGGCAGCGTGCGCATCGTCGACCGCAGCAAGGACATGATCCTTTCCGGCGGCGAAAACGTGTATTCGACCGAGGTCGAAGCGGCGCTCTACGAACACCCCGCGGTGCTCGAAGCCGCCGCCTACGGCGCTCCGGACGAAATCTGGGGCGAGCGGGTCTGCGCCGCGATCGTGCTGCGCCCCGGCGCCAGCGCCAGCGCCGACGAACTCACCGACTTCTGCCGCGCGCGCCTGGCGGGCTACAAGCTGCCGCGCCAATGGCGCTTCCTCGAAGCCCTGCCCCGCACCGGCTCCGGCAAGATCGCCAAACGCCTGCTGCGCGATCCCAGCGCCGCTGAAGCCTGAAGCAGCCCCAGGCCCGGCGCTGCGCTCGCCCTGCTCCGCGAAGCGCAACCTAGCCAGGGGACCGCAGACCGGATCCGCCGGGAGGCGCGGGCGGATCCGCTGAACTCGGGGGCCCTAGCGAGGCGGACTGCTCCGGACGCCGAGGGTCGGCACGGGGCGCCTGGCGGGCCCCCGGCGCCGGGCTGCGTCACTCGAACTGGGCTTCCACGCGCAGGCGCGTCAGGCGGCTGTATCCGGGGACCTCGGAAAGCCGGGCCACCAAGAGCACCTGGCTGCCCGGGGGCAGCGGGGTAAAGCCGCTGATCTCGAAGTCGCTCCCCGAGACCGTCGCGCTGCTGCCGGGCAAGGGGCCGCTGCCTAGATGGCTCACGAGGTGCACGGACAGCAGCGACACCGACGAGCCGGTCGGCGCGAAGAAGCTGCCCGAGATGGCGCTGATCGAGGCCTCGGCGTCCAGATTGACCACTTCGCCGAGCAGCGCGGCGTTCGAGACGTCGACGATCCCCAGGCGCAGCGAGTCCAGGCTATTCGACAGCTCGAAGGCGCCGATGCGCGAGCACTCGACCACGGAGCCGGCGATACTGGCCGAGAAGGAGGGCGTCACCGAAACCGCGGCGGCGCCTGCGCCGTTCATGTTGATGCCGCTCAAGGTCAGTTCAACGGTGTTTCCAGGCGCCGTCGGGGGAATGCTTAGACCTTGCAGGTGTGCACCCGAGCCCCCCTCGACCGGCTCTGCGGAAGCGCTCTCGCCGCCCACGGAGGCCGTTCCATAGGTCGGGTTGTTGCCGGCGCTTCCCGTCTTCTTGAGGGAGACCGTCAGATCGGTGATCGTCTTGCCGGTGTTGTTTACGACCGATGCTTTGCCGACGCTGATGTTGGTGACTCCACCGCCCTGATAGGCAGTGGGGTCTACGGAGACGGTTGCGGTGCCACTGGCGGATGTTGAGTTCAGGGTCACCGGCGGAATGCCGTTGTAGGTCTGGGGCGCTGAGTTGAACGCACCGACGGCAGCGGACGGGCCGGCGACCACGGCGGGGCCGGAGGGCCTCGGAAAGTCTGCGGAGCGGCAGGCGGCGAAGAGAAGACAGGAAACGAGCCAGAGCGGTTGGGTGAGCTTCATGAGTACGAGCAAGCCGAGGACAGATGCACTTCTCCCGCGTAGACCGGTCGAGGGGACCGGTCGAGGGGACCGGTCGAGGGGACCGGTCGAGGGGACCGGTCGAAAAACCCCGATGGACTTAGGCTAGCTGAAGTCCGTGTCCGTGTGGTGTAAGCGTTTTGTAAGTGATCCGCAGCTCAGCTCGCCACCCGAGGGCCCCGGGCCAACCCGGAGCCGAATCCCCCAGGGATCTAGCCCAAATCTTGCGGTCCGCGACTGAGCCCCAGGGACCTCCGGCGGGGGGGCTGCAGCTCGGGGGCAGCGCTCGCCGAGTCACGTCCCGGTCCGTCAGGGCGTGCGCAGGAACTCGAATTCGAGGCCGCCGCTGCCGTCTTGGTGTTCGAGGCGCACGCTGAGGTCCGGGCCGCGGCGCGAGTAGATCAGGCGGGAGTGGTCCGGGTCGACCGGCTGGCCGGGGGCCGCGGGGGCGCGCTCGAACACGGCCTGCTGGGCGTCGACGGCGACCAGCCGATAGGTCTGCGGGCCTTGGTTCTCGGACTTCCACGGCACCAGGCCGGCGCTGAAGTGGCGCAGGTAGAGGAACACGCCCTCGGGCCGCGCTTCGATGCTGATCAGCTCGTGGAGCTTGGGCTCGCCGGCTTCGACTTCGATGTAGCTGCCTTGCAGCACGCTGCCGAGGATCGGGCCGTAGCTTTCGAGGCGCTGGCGCGGCACGCCGCCGCGGCCCTGGTCGTGGGCTTCCCAGCGGCCTTCGAGCCAGGCCAGGGGCGCGAGCGCGGGATGCGCGGGCGGGCGCGCGGCCAGGGTGCGCTGGGCGGGGTCGCGCGCGGGCTGCGGCGCGGCGGCGGCGCTCGAGGCGCCCGCCTGGGCGGCTTGGGTGCTGGCCAGGGAAGCCGCCGGATCGGTCAGGGCCGCGTTCGAGTTCGCGGAGCCCGAGCTGGTCTGGCCTGCCCCCGCGCTCGGTTCGGCCGCGGCTGCGCCCGTCCCGGATGCAGCGGCCGCCGCCGCGCCCGCTGCGGACGGCTTCGCCGCTGGATTGTTCGTCGCGGGATTGTTCGCCGCCGTGGCGCCGGCCGCGCCGGCCTTCGTCGCCGGCGGATCGCTGGGGGTCTGGTGGCTCTTGCCGGGCACGCTGATCTGCGGCGGGCCGCCGCCCGGGGGCGGGAAGGTCACGGCGCAGGCGCACAGAACCAGCGCGGGGGCGACGGCCAGCAGCGATCGGAGCGGGCGGGGCAGGTTCATGGCGATCCGGGGCGTTGGAACAGCAGGAATTGGAAGCGGCCGCGGCGCGACTCGAGGCCCGGCAGGCGCTCCAGGGAGCGCAGACCCCGGGCCAGGGCCAAGGCGCCGGCCCGCAGCCTGGGCGGGAAGTTGCGCGTGCGGAAGTCGAGCTCCTCGGGCTGCGGCAGGGCCTGGGTGCCGTAGCGCGCGGCCAGGCCCAGCCCGTGGCGCTCGAGCGCCGGCACCAGGGCCTCCGCATCGAGGGCCGCGAAGGGGCCGATGCTCGGGTCCGGAGACAGGACGTACTCGACGCCCTTGGGCCCGCCGCGGCGGCGGCGCAGGCGCTCGGTCCAATCGTGGAAGGAGCGCTTCGAGACCAGGCCCAGCAGCAGCCGGCCGCCGGGCTTGACCCAGCGCGCCAGGCGTTCGAGCAGCGCCGTGCGCTCGGCGGGCGCCAGCCCTTCGAGGCGGAACAGGCACGAAACCACGTCGTAGGCCTGCTCCGGGGGCGCCGTTCGGCCGGGGTAGTCGGCGCTCTCTGGCCACAGGAAGGCCTGGCCCCGCGGGCGCACCCGCGCCAGGCACCAATCGGCGACCTCGGGCGTGCGCTCGACCACGTCGAATCGATGCCGCGGGCGCAGGCTCGCCAGGCGCTCCGCCACGATGCCCGTGCAGGGCAGCACGTCCAGCCAGCGGCGGCTCGGTGCTTCGCCTTCCGGCAGGGGCTGCTCGTGGCCGGGCAGCAGCTTGGCCAGGGCGCTCTCCAGGGCGCGCACCTCCCAGGGGCGCGGCTTGTTGTGGCGCAGGCCGTTCAGCACCCGCGCGCGCTGGTAGATCGCCAGGTCCTCGGGATGCCAATCGCTGGGATCGGCCGACGAGGGGATCGCCCGTCCGCCGTAGTGGTTCCAGTGGGTCACCGCCGACAGCGGGCGGCGCTTCGGGCCCTGCTTGGGCACGAGCTTCGGATAACCGACGGCCAGCACCGCGATCACCAAGCGGTCGTAGGGCAAGCCGACCAGCTCGCGGACTTTTTCGCGATCGCCGGTCTGGGTGATCCAGAAGGTGCCCAGGCCCAGGACCTGCGCCGCCAGGGACATGTTCTGCACCAGGGCGCTGGCGGACTGGATGTTGGCCCAGGCCTCCTCGGAGAAGTCGCGGCCGTAGGAGACGATGATGTTGACCGGCGCGTTGCCCATCTGGCTCGAAAGCGCGGCCAGCTTGCGGTTGAGCTCGGGATCGTCCACGGCGACCAGATCCCACATCTGGTAGTTGCAGGAGCTCGGCGCCCAGATGCCGGCGTGCATCAGCTGCTCGATCAGCTCGCGCGGCACCGGATCCATGCGGAACTTGCGGATCGAGCGGCGCGAGTAGAGCGCGTCCCAGAAGTCCACATGGGGCGTGGGTCCCACCGGCACGCCGATGTCGAAGTCCTTGGGTCCGCGGCCCGTGGGCGGGCGGCCCGGGGGCCGCGGTTCGATACCGACGGGCTGTGCCGCGGGCCCGAGGGCGGGCTCCGGCTCTTGGCCGGCCGCGGCCTGGGCGGCGCCCTGGGGCTCCGGCTCGCGCGGGCACTGCTCTGACTCGGGGTCGGCGGGCATGGACCGCAAAAGGCTAACGCCCGCGGCGGCCGGGCTCGGCGCGGAGTCCGGACCGGGCCCGGGCCGGCCGGCGGCCGTCTGCGCCCGGCGGGGCGCGGCCCGGAGCACCCGGTCCCGCCGCATCCGGCCCCAGGCGCGCCGGGCTGGGGCCTGCCTGGGCGGGCTCAGTACGGCTTGCGCCCCGGATTGTCCTGCCAGGCTTGGAACGGTTCCGCGCCCCGCGCCGCGAGGCGCTGCACGAAGGGCACGCGGCCGGCTCCCGGCGGGGCGGCGAATTCGGTGTAGAAGGCCGCGTCGTCGAAGCCCGCCGCTGCGGCCGCATGGCGATCGGCGGCGAATTCGACGCGCGCGATGCGCGCCCACAGGATCGCCCCGCGGCACATCGGGCAGGGTTCGCAGGAGGAGTACAGCACGGCCCCGGACAGGTCGTGGCTGCCGAGGGCGCGGGCGGCGGCGCGCAGGGCGACCACCTCCGCATGGGCGGTCGGATCCCGGTCGAGCGTGACGCGGTTGTGGCCCCGGCCGAGCACGCGCCCGTCGCGCACGACCACGGCGCCGAAGGGCCCGCCGCCCTCCCGGGCGGAACGGCGGGCAAGTTCCAGGGCTTCGAGCAGCGGGTCGGGCGCGGCGTCCATCGGGCTTCATCCCACCGAATCCAGCGGCCGGCGCAAACCCGGGAGCGGTCCGGGGCGTCCCGGACTCGCGGCGCCGGGCGGCGCGGCGTAGCCTCAGCAGCTCCCTCGATCGCCATGAACCGAGCCCGCCCGACCCCGACCCGTCCGCAGCGTGCGCCGCGCCCCGGCCCGGCCCCTGTGGCCCTGCTGGCCCTGCTGGCGACCGCCTGCGCCCCCCGCGGGCAGAGCGAAGCGCCCGCGATCCAGCCCGCCGGCCAGGCCCCCGCGGCGGCCCCCAAGCCGGCCGCGCCGGCGGCGCCGGTGGCGCGCTTCGGGCTCGAGATCGTGCGCAGCTATCCCCACGATCCGCGCGCCTTCACCCAGGGGCTGTTGTTCCGCGATGGGCAGCTGTTCGAGAGCGCCGGCCAGCGCGGCGAATCGAGCCTGCGGCGCGTGGACCTCGAGAGCGGCACGGTCCTGCAAACGGTCGATTTTGCGAGCTCCCCGGCCCTGGGCCCCGACGGGCTGCGCTTCTTTGCCGAGGGGCTCGAATGCCTCGGGGACGTGCTCTACCAGCTCACCTGGCAGGAGCAGACCTGCCTGGTCTGGGATCGGCACTCCTTCGAGCTGATCGGGAGATTCTCCTATTCCGGCGAGGGCTGGGGCCTGTGCACGGACGGCCAGCGCCTGATCCTGTCCGACGGCCGCTTTCCCGAGCTGCGCTTCTTCGAGCGCAGCGGCCCGGGCCCGCTCGACTTCCGCGAGCAGCCCAAGCGCCTGCGCGTGACCTACGAGGGGCGCGATGTCGACCGCATCAACGAGCTCGAGTGGATCGATGGGCAGGTCTGGGCCAACCGCTGGCAGTCGAACGAGATCCTGCGCATCGATCCGGTCAGCGGGCGCGTGGTCGGGCTGATCGACTGCCGGCTGCTGGAGCAGCAGCTGGCGCTCGAGCCGGAGGTGCCCGTGCCGGGTTTCGGCGCCCAGAACGTGCTCAACGGCATCGCCTGGGATCCGATCGGTCGGCGCCTGTTCCTGACCGGCAAGCACTGGCCCAAGCTGTTCGAGGTCCGGGTGGTCCCGCGCTGATCGCGCCGGATGGCGCGGGCCGCGGCGCCGTGCCGCAGGCGGCGGCCGGAATCGGCCAGCGGGGCGGGCGGTGCGGCCATCGGGCCGGCCGGAGCCGGGGCCTCCCCGGGGACTGTGGCCCTTCAGAATTCATCCGATCCCGTCCCGCGGGGGCGGGCGGCGCCGTGGCGGCCCCGGGCCGCGCTCGGCCCCGAGAGCGTTAAAATTCGGTTGGCTGTGTCCGGGAACGGGAGGTTGCGAAGCCGTAATTTCGGGTAGGCGATGCCCGCCGGGGAACCTAGCTGCCGATTCCCCAGGGCGGCGGGCCTGGCTCGACCCGGCGCGGGGGATTCCTTTCAGCCCCGGCCGGGGGCCTCCCGACAATCCCAAGAATCGTTCCTCCGCGCCCGCAGGCACCCGCCTCCGAGAGCCGCCGAGCTGCCGCCCTGCCCCCCCTCCGCCGATGACCGCCGAACACGACGCCCACCCGGAGTCCCACCCGAACAGCCTGGCCTCCTACGCCCTGCCCCTCGGCATCGGCCTGGGCCTGGCCACCCTGCTGGGCGCGGTCGCCCAACAGGAAGGCAACGTGGCCAGCCTGTTCGGCATCCCCGTGGCCTACATGCTGTTCCTGGTGACCCTGCTGGGGGTGGCGGTGTTCCACGCCCACGCGCTGCAGGTCGCCCTGGCCGGTGCGGGCACGCTGGTGGCCTTCTCGCTGTGGCAGAGCGCGGAGTTCAGCTTCGTGCACCACATCCAGCACGAATGGGTGGTGCTCAGCAACCTGTTCGGCCTGCTGGTGGGCTTTGGCCTGCTGGCCAACCACTTCGAGCATTCGGGGGTGCCTGAGCGCCTGCCGCGGGTCCTGCCCGGGGGCTGGAAGGGCTGCTTCGCCCTGCTGGCGATCGTGTGGGTCATGTCGGGTTTCCTCGACAACATCGCCGCGGCCATGATCGGCGGCGGCGTGGCCGCCACCGTGTTCCGCGGCCGGGTGCACGTGGGCTACCTGGCGGGCATCGTGGCCGCCTCCAACGCCGGCGGCGCCGGCTCGGTGCTGGGCGATACGACCACCACCATGATGTGGATCGGCGGGGTCAGCCCCCTGGATGTGCTGCATGGTTATGTGGGCGCCTTCGTGGCGCTGTTGGTCAGCGGCCTGGTCGCATCGATCCTGCAGGACAGCTACCAGAAGCTCGAGGTTTCCGGCGCTGAGGCCCCGCCGCTCGACAAGGGGCGGATCTACGTCGTGGCCGGGATCCTGGGCACGGCGGTGACCGCCAACATCCTCCAGAACACCGTGTTCCACGGCATCGAGGAGCACGCGCCGGTGCTGGCGCTCTCGATCTGGGCCGCGATCTTGGTTTTGGCCTTCTATCGCAAGCCGGCGTGGAACGTGGTGCCCTCGATCGCGCGCGGCTCCCTGTTCCTGCTGAGCCTGGTGCTGTGCGCCTCGCTGTTGCCGCTCGACAAACTGCCCCAACCGAGCCCCTACTCGACCTTGGGACTCGGCTTCCTGTCCTCGATCTTCGACAACATCCCCCTGACCGCCCTGGCCCTGCGCCAGCAGGGCTACGACTGGGGGCTGCTCGCTTACGCGGTGGGCTTCGGCGGATCGATCCTGTGGTTCGGCTCCTCGGCCGGCGTGGCCCTCTCGGCCCGCTTCCCGGCGGCGCGCTCCACGGGCGACTGGCTGCGCTACGGCTGGCACGTGCCGGTGGCCTACGTGGCCGGCTTCTTCGCCATGTACCTGACCATGGGCTGGCATCCCCACCCGATTAAGGGTCAGGAGCTGCCCCAGCACGGCCAGGAGTCGGCCCCGGCCCAGGAAGTGCACGCCTCGGAAGGCGCCCAGCTCGAGCGCCCCGGGGCGATCTCCGAGCCCCTGGCGGCCGAGCTCGAGGCTCTGCGGGTGCACGAGTGATTCCCTGGCCGCGGCGCGCGGCACGGCTATGCTCACGGGCCGGTCGGCAGGCAGCCGGCCGGCCCGCGCCGTTGCCGCGCCGCCCGCGATGACCGAAGCCCGCAGTCCGGATTCCAACCCGCCGCCCGGGCAGCCCTGGCGCCTGCCGCCGATCCACCGCGATCCGGGCAGCGAGCCGAGCGCGGCCGCGGGCGCGCGCCGGCGGGCGGAGCTCGGCGCCGCGACCGGCGTCCACCTGCCGCATCTGGCCGGGGAGCCGGTGCCGGCCGAGAGCGCGCGCGGCAAGGTCGAAAACTGGATCGGATATGCCCAGGTCCCGGTGGGGCTGGCGGGCCCGCTCGGGGTGCGCGGCGAGGCCGGCGATTACGAGGTCTACGTGCCCCTGGCGACCACGGAGGGCGCGCTGGTGGCCTCCTATTCGCGCGGGATGGCCGTGCTGCGCGAGGCCGGCGGCGTCTGGGCGCGGGTCGTCGACGAGGGCCTGAGCCAGCACCCCCTGCTCGTCTACGGCAGCGCGGCGGAGGCCCTGGCGGCCCGCGAGGTGGCCCGGGAGGCCTTCGCGGAGTGCGCCGACCTGGTGGCGGGCCTGTCGCGGCACGGGCGGCTGATCGGGCTCGAGCCCAGCCCGATCGGGCGGCGCCTGCTGGTGCGGCTGCTGTTCTTCACGGGGGACGCGATCGGGATCAACATGGCGGCCCAGGCCAGCGACCGGATCCTGGAGCTGCTGGCCAAGCGCACCGGAGCGCGCGAGGCCTACGTGCATGGCCAGGACGTGGAGAAGCGCGCCAACGCCCGGGCCCTGGTGGAGGGCCGCGGGCGCCCGACGATCGCCGAGGCGCGCCTGCCGGCCGAGCTGGTGCGGCGCCGGCTGCGCACCGAGCCGGCCGCCCTGGAGGCGATCTGGAGGAGCTACCAGGTGGGCTTCAGCCAGCTCGGGACCACCAACTGGGGCATCCAGACCGCCAACGGGCTGGCGGCCCTGTTCCTGGCCTGTGGTCAGGATGTGGCCTACGTCACCGAGAGCGCCACGGGCTGGCTCGAGCTGGCGGTCGAACCGGACGGCGGCCTGTACGCGGGCCTGCACCTGCCCAACCTGATCCTCGGCACCGTGGGCGGCGGCAGCCAGCAGGGCAGCGCCGCCGAGTGCCTGTCGATCCTGGGCTGCCTGGGCGCCGGGCGGGCCCGGCGCTTCGCCGAGGTGGCCGCCGCCACCTGCCTGGCCGGGGACCTGTCGCTGATGGCGAGCTTCGTGGCCGGCGACTTCGTGGCCGCCCACGAGCGCCTCGGCCGCAACCGGCCCGGAGCGCCGCCGGGGCCCGCCCGGGGCCCGGCCTGAACCGCGCCGGGCCGGGGCGATTGACCGGCGGGCCCGGGACAGTAATCTGTTTGGCCCTCCGGGGCCTCGCGGCCCCATCCGGCCGCCGGGAACCCTCCCGGACGCCGGCAGCCTCGTCCCCGCGCCCCGCGCACGACTCCCCCGGCCCCCCAGGGTCCAACCTCCGGCCCCAGCGGGCCAGCTCCCACGGTCCAACCGGACCGGCCGCAGACACGCCTCCCATGGACGCCAAGCGCCTCGTCAAGCACCGGAACATCGGCATCATGGCCCACATCGACGCGGGCAAGACGACGGTGACCGAACGGATCCTGTTCATCACCAACAAGATCCACAAGATCGGCGAGGTGCACGACGGCGCCGCCACGATGGACTTCCTCGAGGAGGAGCAGAAGCGCGGCATCACGATCCAATCCGCCGCCACCTCGGTGGAGTGGGAAGGCCACTCGATCAACATCATCGACACCCCCGGCCACGTGGACTTCACCGCCGAGGTCGAGCGCAGCCTGCGCGTGCTCGACGGCGCCATCGCCGTGTTCGACGGCGTGCAGGGCGTCGAGGCCCAGTCGGAAACGGTCTGGCGCCAGGCCGACCGCTACCGCGTGCCGCGGATCTGCTTCATCAACAAGCTCGACCGCACCGGGGCCGACTTCGACTACTGCGTCAAGACGATCGTCGATCGCCTGGGCGCGCGCCCGGTCAAGCTGCAGTGGCCGATCGGCCGCGAGAAGAACTTCAAGGGCATCATCGACCTGGTCGACTGGAAGTACTACGAGTTCGAGGAAGACTCGAAGGGCAAGGTCTTCAAGGAAGCTCCGATCCCCGCCGAGCACCTGGAAGAGGCCAAGCTGCGCCGCAGCGAGATGTGCGAGGTCGCGGCCGAGTTCGACGAACAGCTGCTCGACCTGTTCGTGGAGGACAAGGAGCTGCCCAACGACAAGGTCAAGGCGGCCCTGCGCAAGGGCTGCGTGGCCATGGAGATCACGCCGGTGCTGTGCGGCGCGGCCCTCAAGGACAAGGGCGTGGCCTTCCTGCTGGACGGCGTGATCGACTACCTGCCGAGCCCGCTGGACCTGCCGCCGGTCGAGGGCGATGTCCCCGGGACGGACAAGCGCACCAGCCGCAAGTGCGACGAGGCCGAGCCGATGTGCGCCATGGCCTTCAAGACCATCGCCCAGCAGACCGGCGACCTGACCTTCGTGCGCGTCTACTCGGGCATCATGGACAAGGGCGTTTCGGTGCTGAATCCGCGCACCGGCAAGCGCGAGCGCATCGGGCGCCTGGTGCGCGTGCACGCCAACAAGCAGGAGCCGATCGATGCCTTCGGCGCCGGCGACATCGCCGCGGTGGTCGGCCTCAAGAACACCGTCACAGGCGACACCCTGTGCTCCGAGGACCACCCGATCGCCCTGTCGAAGATCCAGTTCCCCGACAGCGTGATCGCGATGTCGATCGAGCCCAAGAACTCGCAGGACCGCGACAAGCTGGGCGAGGTCATCGGCCGCATGATGCGCGAGGACCCGACCTTCCGGGCCCAGACCAACGAGGAGACCGGCGAGCTGGTGATCTCCGGCATGGGCGAGCTGCACCTCGAGGTGATCGTCAACCGGATCCAGAACGACCACAAGTGCGAGGTCGTGACCGGCAAGCCCAAGGTGGCCTACAAGCAGCGCCTGGGCCGCTCGGTCGAGACCGAGGCGCGTTTCGTCAAGCAGTCCGGTGGCCGCGGCAAGTTCGCCGTGGTGACCGTGCGCTTCGAGCCCACCGACGACCCGACCAAGACCTACGAGTTCGTGGACGGGGTGCGCGGCGGCAACGTGCCCAAGGAGTTCATCCCCTCGGTGGGCTTCGGCATCGAACAGGCGGTGGGCGGCGGCGGCCGGCAGGGCTTCCCCTACGTGGGGGTCAAGGCCACCCTGATCGACGGCAAGTACCACGACGTGGACTCCGACCAGCTCTCGTTCGAGCAGGCCGGCATCCTGGCGTTCCGTCAAGCGGCCGAGAACAACACCGTGCTGCTCGAGCCGATCATGAAGGTCGAGGTGCGCGTGCCCGAGGAGTACCTGGGCGGCGTGGTGGGGGACCTCAACTCCCGCCGCGGCGAGATCACCGAGGTCGACGCCCAGGGCGACCTGCGCGTCGTGCGCGGCGTGGTCCCGATCGCCGAGATGTTCGCCTACTCCTCGGCCCTGCGCGGCGCGACCCAAGGCCGGGGCTCCTACGCGATGGAGCTCCAGGAGTACCGCGACGTGCCGCGCAACATCGCCGAGAAGATCTGGAGGGGCGAGAACTGATTCTCGTTCCGGCCCGGGTCAAGGCCTGAGGCGGCCGATCGCCCCCGCGATCGGCCGCGGCAGCGCCTGCGGCTCCGCGGCCCCTCGACCAGCCCGGGCCGCTGCTCCAAGCGCCCGCGATCCCCACCGCCATACCCATGTCGTCCCGCATCGCCCGCCGCCGCTGGACCCGCGAGATCGAGCTCGAGATCGATGGCGTGCACCTGGGCCCGACCGGGGCGGTGATCGTGCATGGCTACGAGGACCCGGCGGGGGGCAAGTGGCACGATTCGGTCATCCCGGCCAAGATCGGCGCTTTCGACCGCCAGAGCGGCGAGCGCCGCTGGTTCGCGCCCTGCGAGGTGGGCTACGGGCGCGGCTTCGGAGCCGGCTTCGCAGCGGAAAACCAGCTGCTCGTGCTCGGACCGAGCGCCTCCGGCCACCGCGCGGCGCGCCTAGCGGCGGACTCCGGCGAGCTCGAAGGATTGGCTGCGGTGGGGGAGTTCGACGAGGCCCACGTCGGCTCCGCCCTGTGCGTGTGCGTCGCGCCGGGGGAAGTTTTCGCCCTGTCGACCGCGGATCTGGCTCCGGTCTGGCGACTCTCCGCGGGCGGGCGCCGCTTCCACCGCTCCGCCCGCGGCGCCAGCCAGCTGTTCGTGGCCTTTTCGGACAAAGGCTCGCGGCTCCAAGGGGTCGGTTCGATCGACCTGGAGAGCGGGCGTCGGTTCGTCCCGCTGGTCGCCGCCAACCAGCCGGCCCTGCTCGGGCTGGCGGCCCAGGGGGAGCGCCTGGCGGTGCTCGGGGAGGACCTGGAGCAGTTGCTGCCCGAGGAGCGCCGCCGCGACCTGCAGCTCGAGCGCTTGATGGCCGAGGAGGAGCACGGCGAGTACGAAGCGGCTGAGGGCATCGCTCCCGGGCGCGGGCAGGGCGGGCTGGCGGTCTACGAAGTGCGCGGCTCCGAGGCGCGCCTGGCCTGGTACCGCGACCTGCCGGCCAAGGGTGAAGACCTGGAGGCGGCCAGCTTGGCCATGGATTCAGGGAAGCTTTATCTGGCCAGCGGCGCCAATCTGGTCATCCTCGACGCCCAATCCGGGCGCGAGTTGGGCCGCGTCGTCGTGCCGGGCCTCGATGAACACGTTTCCTGGACGGTGCGGGAAGGCGCCTTCCTGCTCGCCGAAGAAAACCGACTGACCCTGTTCGAGATCCCAGATTGACCGCTTGAGCCCGGGTCGGCTCGGGCTGGGCCCGGCCCTCGCCACCGACCGGCCTCCGGGCCCGCGGGCCGCCGACGGCGCTCCCGAGGCCTGCCGCCCCCCTGGGGCTGGCGGGGCCCCCGCGGCCAGAAGGGGCCCCCCCGGGGCGGACCCGCGGGCCGCCCGGCCCTGCGCCGCGCAGAACAATTCCAGTCTCCTGCCCGTCCAGCGACCCGTGCGTCCCACCCAGCGGTGGTGCCTGCGGGACGCCTAGACCCCCGGGAAATCAACCCCTCTCCCCGTCCCCATCAGCCGCAGCGCGGATCGACCCGCGCGACCGGCTCCGGCACCGGGCTCCGCCCGTTGCCAGGCTCCCACGCCGCGAGAATCCCCGTGACCGCCCCCGCCCTGTACGAAGTCCTGGCCAAGGAGTTTTCGGCGCCCGTCGCCTCGATCGAGGCGGCCCTGGGCCTGGTGGCCAGGGGTTACGCGCCCGAGGTCATCGGCCGCTTCCACCGCGCGGAGACCGGTGCGCTCTCGGAGAGCATGGTGCGCCGCATCGCCCAGCGGGCCACGGAGCTCGGCGAGCTCGACCGCCGCCGCAAAAACGTGCTCCAGAACCTGGAAGCGGCCGGCGACATCCCGCCGCAGTGGCTCGAGCGGGCGCGCCACACCACGGAGCGGGTCGAGCTCGACGACCTGCTGCTGCCCCTGAGGCGCGCGGAGGTCGAGGTCGAGCTGGCCATTGCCCGCGGCCTGGGCGCCCTGGCGGACCGCTTCACCGAGCCGGTCAAGCGCGCCCACGCCGCCGCGGGGGAACCCAGCGCGGAAGCCGCCCAGGATCCCGCCCTCGCGGGCGCCGGCGGCGAAGGCGCTGCGCTGGCGGCGACGGTCGAGGTCGGCGCAGCGGTGAACCTGGCCACGGTCCACGAGGGTCTGGCCGGGGTGGAAAGCCTGTCCGCCCCCGAGGAGTCCCATGCGGCGGAAGCCGAGGCACAGCAGGCCGATCTCGAGGCCCTCTCCCAGGAAGCGGGAGCCTCCGAATCCCCCGCCGCGGGGACCGAGGCCGGCGAGGGCGCGGAGCCGGCTGCGGCCAACGAAGCCGCGGGCGGCAAGCGCGAGGAGCGCCACGACCAGGGCGTGGTGCTGACCGCTGAATTGGCCCGGGTGTGCGCTGAGTACGTGCTGCCCGACCGCGAGATCCACACCGAGGCCCAGGCCCTCGACGGCGCCATGCGCGTCCTGTCCGATCGTCTGGGCCGCAATCCCGGCCTGCGCGCCCAGCTGCGCAACCTGCTGCGCAAGCAGGGCCGCGTCAACGTCTCGCCGGGCAACAACGAGGAACGCCAGGGCCGCTACAAGGCCTACTTCAAGGCGCCCTTGCCGCTGCGGACCCTCTCCGGCCCCCGGCTGATCGCCCTGCGCGCCGGGCAGCGCGACCGCGCCGTGGGCCTGAGCTTCGAGCTCGAGCCCAGCGCCGCCCTGGCCCGGGTGCGCGAGCGCCTCGGGCGCCACACGGAGCCGGCCTTCGAGCCGGTGCTCAGCGAAGTCGCCAGCCGGGCCTACTTCCGGCGCCTGTTGCCGGCCCTGGGGGAGGAGCTGCGCACCGAACTCAAGCACCGCGCCGAGGAGGAGGCCGAGCGCTTCCTGGTGGGCGCCCTGCGGCAGGCCCTGCTCGCCCCCTGCCTCGGTCCCAAGGCCGCCGCGGGCGTCGACGTGGATGCCAAGGGCAACTGGACCTTGGCGGCGGTCGACGAGCAGGGGCGCCCGCTGGACAGCGAGGTGCGCATCGAAGCCAGCACCCTGGACGCCTTCGCCCTGGCCGAGGCCCTGGGCAATGCGCTGCGCGCCCACAACGTGCAGTGGATCGCGTTCGCCAACGAGAAGGGCACCCGACCCGCCCTGCTGGCGGCGCGCCGCGCGGTGGCGACCCTCAACGCCGGCGTGGCCGTCACCGTGGTCAACGCCGCCGGGCTCTCGGCCTACGCCAACGGCGAGCTGGGCCGCAGCGAGTTCGAGGGCCGCAGCATGCAGGCCCGCGCCGCGATCAGCTTGGCTCGCCGCCTGCAGGACCCGCTCTCCGAGCTGGTCAAGGTCGAGCCGCGTCTGCTGGTCGGCGGCCTCGAGCAGAGCTTGATCGGCAAGGCCGAGCTGCGCCGCCTGCTCGAGGAGACCCTGCGTTCCGTGGTGGCCCAGGTGGGCTGTTGGTTCGAGTCCGCTTCGGCTCGGCTGCTCTCGCACGTGCCCGGCCTGGACGTCGAACTGGCCGAACGCCTGGTCAGCGCGCGGGCCGAGGGCCGCATCACCGACCGCGAGAGCCTGCGCCAGAGCGGCATCCTGGACGACGTGCGCTACCACAACGCGGTCGCCTTCCTGCGCTTCTCGTCGGGGCCGGAGCCCCTCGACCGCTCCGCGATCCACCCGCACCTCTACCCCCTGGCGCGGCGCATCCTGGAAGCGACCGGCATGCCCTTCCACCAGGTCTACGGTCGCTTCGGAGCCACCAAGGGCCTGCGCCGCGTCGATTTCGAGGTCGACGAGTACACCTGGCGCGATCTGCAGCGCGAGTTCTCGCACCCCGGCCGCGATCCGCGCTCGCGCCTGCACCTGCCCCTGCTGCTCGCGGCGGACGCCAAGGCCGAGGAACTCGACAAGGAGGCCGTCTACGAAGGCATCGTCACCTCGGTCGCCAACTACGGGGCCTTCATCGACCTGGGCCTCGAGCGCGAGGCCCTGCTGCACGTCTCCGAAATCGGCGAGCGTTATGTGCGCGACGCCCGCGAGCACCTGGCCGTGGGGCAGATCCTGCGGCTCAAGCTCAGCGAGGCCAAGGGACCGCGCCTGCTGGTCACCGCCAAGGGCGTCCCCGAGCGCGAACGCCCGGGCCGGGACGAGCGCGGCTTCCAGCGCCGCGGGCCCCGTCCCCAGGAGGGCGAAGGCGGCGAAGGCCGGCCCGAGCGCGGTTCCGGCGACCAGGCTGGAGGCGAGGGCATGGCCGCCTCCGAGGGTCAGCGGGGCGGCTTCCGCGGCCGCCGCGGGGGGCCCCGGGGACCCCGTCAGGACGGCGGGCCCCAGCAGGCCTGGCCCGAGCCCAAGCGGCTCGAGCGCGTGGCCAACACGCGCCGCGACGGCATGCCGGGCAGCGACGAAGGCGGCGGACGCCGGCCGCGGCGCGGCGGGCCGGGGGGCCCCGGCGGCCCCGGAGACGGCGGTCGCGGCCCCGGCCGTGGAGGCTTCGGCGGACGCCCGCGCGGCGATCGCCGCGGTCCGGGCGAGGACGAGGACCTGCGCGCTTACCGCCAGGCCGACAAGCCCAAGGAAGCGCCGGCCAACAATCCCTTCGCCAGCTTCTTCAAGAACAAGGGCGACGCCAAGTGACGCCCGTGCCCGGCCGGCGCCGGGAGCGAGCCTGATGCGGCGCGGCCCGCCCGGAGTCGTTCCGGGCGGGCCGCGCGCTTGTGGAGGGCTTCAGCCCGCCGTCGGACGGGGCGCGCGCGCCCTGGCCGCCGACCGGCCCTGTCCCGGCAGGGCCGCCTGGGGACCGTCCAGGGGCAGCTGCGGGGCCTCCTCCGGGCTGGCCCCGGCCAGCTCCGGATGGCTCGGCTCCTCGATGCCATCCAGGAATCCCAGGCTCTGCACGCGGTGGAAGCCGGTCTGAGCCAGGGCGGCGGCATCATCGGGCTGCAGCAGGGGTGCGCTGCCGAATGCGCTGCGGCCCTGGGCCTTGGAGGCCGCGGGAGGCGCGCCCCAGCCATCCCTGTCCGCGCCGTCGGCGGGCGAGTACTCCTGTTCCCCAGCGCCCAGTTCGAGCGGATCGAAGAGCGGCTCCTCCAGCTCCGCCACGCGCGTCGGCAGGGCCGGCCCGGCCGTCTCGAGCAGGCTGGGGTCGATCTCGATGCTTTCGACGCGCGGCAGCTCTTCGAAGTGGATCGGACTGCCGGGCGACCGGTTGCCCTCGGGCCAGACCGGGCTCGGCGCTGCGCCGGATCCAGCCGGCGCCTGCAGGTCCTGCTCCAGGCTGTCGCCCAAAGCTTCGCGCTCGCGGCTGAGCCAGCGGGCCAGGGTCTCGCTGGCGGACAGCAGTTCGCTGGAGAGGTTGCGCTCGAGCTGAGCGAGGCCCGCATCCAGGCGACCTTCGAGATCCGCCAGACCCTGCTGCAGCCGGCGCTCGAGCTGGGACCAGCGCTCGTGTTCCTTGGCGTTCTCCGGCCGCGGCTTGTGCAGCTCCTGCCGCAGCCCGTCGACGAGCGCGCGCAGGTGCTCCAGACTGCCGCGCTGCGCTTCCAGCCGCCCGTCGGTGAGCGCCTGGGACTGAGCCTGCTGTTCGAGCAGGGAGCGCTCGATGCCCAGGGCGCTGACGTGCAGGTGCTGGATTTGGTCGGCCTGGCTTTCCAGCGTGCCGCGCAATTCGAGCTCGAAGCTTCCGTCCGGGACGGTCGCACGGTGGTGGCGAGCAAGCGCGGACAAGCAGCGCGACATCGCCCCCAGGACCAGGCCCGAAAGCAGCAGGTTGCCGGGGGCCAGGCCGGCCGCGCTCAGGCCGGCGCTCAGCGATCCGAGCCAGGGCAGCGGCGGCAGTAGACCCAGGCCCAGGGCCCCCTGGGTCAGGGCCAAGCCCGCGCAGGCCAGCGCGGTGGATGCACACACCCGGCCCGACCACTCGCCCGGCGGCCGAGGCGCCTCGATCCCGTCTTCCAGGGCCGCCGCCGAAAGCTCCGACTCCGAATTGCGCACCAGATTCCCCCCGTGCCGGACCGCCGGCAGCTGACCACATTCCGGGCTCGCCCCCAGTGGGCGCGCTCAGGCAGGTGGCTCTTTCGCCACCGGGCCGGCGCCGGCTTGAGCCCGGCCCCGTCGGAAAATCCGCGCGGGTCGGCCGAGGGGTGCTGGGCGCCGGGGCCGACTCCGGGGGCGGCGACGGTCCGGGCTCCCTGCGCCCGGGCCTGGCTCGGTTCTCCCCGGCCGCGGCGCCGCCGCCGGGCCGAGCGGGCTTTCGCCGCGCGGGTGCTGGCGGCGGCCGCCCCCCTTTATCCCCCGGAGAACCCCGCGCAGGCCGGGCCGCGAGCCAGCATCACGGCTGCCCGGGGGGGGCGTCCCCGGGTTGCCGGGGGGCCTGCGAGGTCGGCGGGGGCGCCCGGGATCCGCGCCGCGGCGCGCCCCGGCGCCTGTCCTCGCAGGCATCGCAGGCACCGCGGGCTGGTCCCGGGCGGCCCGGGCTGGGCCAGGGAGCACCGCGGCCTGGGGGCTTGGGGCCCTTGAGGGCCCGCCCGCTCCCGGACGTTTGCGGCGCGCCCCGGGAGGGCGGGTACCCCGGCGTTCCGGCGTCCCGGCCGCATCCCCAACCGCGGGGATGACGGAGCGGTCATCTGGGAATGCAGCGTCGCCGGTCGAGGGCTGAGGTGCCGGCGGCGTCCCGCGCCCGGCGCGGGTGTGTTGCCGCGCGGGGCAGCGGATGGTGCGGGGCCGCCAGGCCCGCGCCCGCTAACCTGCTGGCCGGCATGCCGCACTCGCGCTCGATCAAGGGCACCCCGATCTCGACGGGCCTGGCCCACGGACCCCTGCATGTGGTGCGCGGCGACGCCCCCGAGGTGCCGACCTGGGTCGTCCCGGCGAGCGACGTGCCGGCCGAGATCGGGAGATTGGCGGCGGCGCTGCAATCGGCGGGGGAGGAACTCGAGCGCCAGCGCCGTGCGGTGGCGGCCAGCAGCGGCGACAAGGACGCCGAGATCTTCGCCGTGCACCGCATGATCCTCCAGGATCCCTCGGCGCTGGGCGAGGTCGAGAAGGCCATCGCCGAGGAGCGCATCAACGCCGAGGCCGCCGTCGGGCGCCTGATCGAGCGCTTCCACCGCACCCTTACGGCCCTCGACGGGGCCAGCGTGCGCGGATTCGCGGCCGACGTCAGCGATCCCTGGCAGCGCGTGCTCGACACCCTGCTCGAGCGCGACCGGCGCGAGCTCGATTCCTCGCAGGAAAAGGTCGTGCTGGCGGCCCCCGAGCTGACCCCGCGGGTGTGCGCCTGGCTGCCGCGCGAGCGCGTCCTGGCGATCGTGTGCGAGTCGGGCGGGCGCTTCTCCCACGGCGCGGTCCTGGCGCGTTCGATGGGCCTGCCCTGCGTGGTCGGGCTGCCCGGTCTCCTGGCGCGCCTCGAGCAGGGCATGCACATCACCGTCGACGGCGATCGCGGACAGGTGCAGCTCAAGCCCTCGCCCGAAGACCTGGCCGATTTCGAGCGCCGGGTCGGCGAGCGTCAGCGGCGCCGGCGCGACGTGGAGCGCTTCGCCCCCCTGCCGGCCCGGGCCGCCTGTGGCCACCGGCTCGAGACCCAGGTCAACATCGAGAGCCTGCTGGACCTGCCGCACTTCGAGCCCGAGCACACCGATGGCGTCGGTCTGCTGCGCACCGAGTTCCTGTACATGGAGCGCAGCAGCTTCCCCTCGGAGGAAGAGCAGTACCGGCTCTACCGCCGGGTGGTCGAGCACATGCGCGGCCGGCCGGTGACGATCCGCACCCTGGACATCGGCGCCGACAAGCAGCTGCCCTACTTCCAGACGCCCAAGGAGCGCAACCCGGCCCTGGGCTGGCGCGGGCTGCGGATTTCGCTCCAATGGCCCGACCTGATCCAGGTGCAACTGCGCGCGGCGCTGCGCGCCAGCGCCCACGGACCCCTGCGCCTGCTGCTGCCGATGGTCGGTTCCCTGGAGCAGATCGACCAGATGCGGCGCATCTTCGACGGGGTGCGCGCCAGCCTGACCGAGCAGGGCTACGAATGCGCCGAGGACCTGCCGGTGGGGGCCATGATCGAGGTGCCCTCGGCGCTCCTCAGCCTGCACCAGATCATCGCCCACGTGGACTTCGTCAGCGTCGGAACCAACGACCTGGTGCAGTACCTGCTGGCGGTCGACCGCGACAACGCCTTCGTGGCCGGGCTCTACGATCCGCTCCATCCGGCCGTGCTGAGCGCCCTGCAGCGCGTGGCCGAGGTCTCGCGCCGCGCGGGCAAGGCCTGTTCGGTGTGCGGCGACATCGCCTCCGACCCAGCCTTCGCCGTGCTGCTGATGGGGCTTGGATTCGATGCGGTCTCGACCGCGCCCCACTTCGTGCCCGAGATCAAGTACGGTCTCTCGCGGGTCAGCTTGGCCCAGGCCCAGGAGCTGGTGCGCGCGGTGCTCGCCGCCGAGCGCAGCCAGGAGGTCCGGCAGCTGCTTAAGGACTGGCAGGCGGAACTCTCCACCAGCGCGGGACGCTAGCTTCGATCCGTCCCGGCCCCGGTGTTTGGGCGACCGGCACCGCTGCCGCGCGCGCCCCTTCGGCCGTGGGCCCGCCCCGCGCGGGCGCCCTGTGCGCGCAGGCGGCGAGGCCCCGAGCCCGCCGCAGCCTGCGCTGCGCAGCGGGCTGGGCCTCGAGCCCAGCGCGCCCGCTATCCCGATGCTCGCGCGGCACACGAGCGCCGATCGCCCGCGAGTCGGGCGGCCTGCGCCGTGCGCCTCCACCTGCTCCCGGGAGCGGCCCCGGGTTGCGGAATCCTTGATTCCCGTGTGCGTCCACGGTTACAGAAGCGTGGACAGGAAAACAGCGCAACCTGCCAGCGCTGCCGGGTTTCCGACCGACCAGCCCGTCCGTCGCCAGCCCGATTCCGACCCCACCGCACACGATGCAGCCGCACCGAGCATCCGCGCCGGCCACCGCTCAGCCTCTTGACGCGGCCCCTGCGAACAAGGTTCCCGATCCGGCGTCGGCCTGGGGCCGCGCTCGCCTCCGTCCGGAGAGCCGGCGATGACCGCGAGCGAACGCTCCTCCCCGGCGGGCGCCGGTCGGCCCGAGTTCGCCGGGCAACCCGCCGATCCCGCAGCGGCGGATCCGCTCGCGCCGGGCCGCGGGCCGGCTCCGGCCGGCCCGGCTCCGGCCGCCCCGGAAGAGTTCGGGGATCGCCTGCGGGACGTGAACCGAGCCTCCGCGCTGTTCGCCCCCTCCGGGTCGCCCCCCCCGCCCGCGTCGATACCCCCCCGCGTCGCCGGCCCGGGTCCTGAGCGCTCGGATCCCACCCCGGCGCCGGATTCCTCCGGTTCCGCCCCCCCCGGTCCGTTCGAGGCCGATCCCGTGCCCGCCCTGTGGGGCCAGGACCGCTTGCCGCTCAGCCGCGCCCAGGTGCTCGAGTTCCGGCGGCTGTACGGCACCCACACGGACGCTGAACTCTGCCAGCGCTTCGGCCTGCCCGCCGAGCAAATCCAAGCCTTGGCGCGGCGTTTCGCCCTGGCCAAGGACAAGGCCTTCAACCGGCGTTTGCCCGGGGCCGAGCCCACGGCGATGCCGCGCTGGACGCGCGCCGAGCTCGAGCTGTTGGTCCAGCTCTACCCCGGCACCGCCAACCTGGAGATCGCCCGGCGCCTCCAGCGCACGATCAAGTCGGTCGTCTCCAAGGCCCACCACCTGGGCCTCAAAAAGACCCAGAGCCGCCTGGCCGAGATGGGCCGCGAGAACGTGGCCCTGCGCTATGGCGAGTTCGCCCCGGGGCGCTCCGGTGAACTGTTGCCGCAGCCCAGCCGCCGCACCCGCAACCGGCCCAGCCCGCGCGTCCGCGCCCGGCGCGGGGGCGGCTGAGAGCCCCCGCGGGCGTCACTTCCCTGCGCCCGAACCCGTGCCCGCAGCGCCGGCCGCGGCTTTCTCCGCGGCCCGGGCGATCCCCGCGCGCCGCCGCAGGTAGAGCGCTTCGTCCTCGCGGCGGTAGAGTTCCGGGAACTCGTCGAAAGGCACCCACATCACGCGGGTCTCGTTCCGGTGGGGCGGATACGGGGGCCGAATATTCTTGTAGGGATAAGCATCATATTCGGGGCCGTAGTCCTGCTTGGGTTCGATCCAGTCATCACTTCGCATTTCGAAGCCCTTGCCATCCTCGAAGAACTTGACCGGGATCAGGACCTCTTCGTAGTGGCCCAGCTGCTGACGTTCGCAGCCGATTTCGAAGGCCTCGGAGGTGCACTCCCTCAGCATCTGGCTCCACAATTTGTCCAGCTCCTTGGCGCTCAGACTCTCCGGGTATTTCGCGGAGAACTCGCTGTCCGGGGTGCGCAGGCGCGGCGTCGGCCCGAGCGTTTTCCACATCCAGGGCTGGATCGGCTGGCCCTGGCTCGCATCGAGGCGCGGATACGGGGAGGGCAGGGCGGTGTCGATCGGCAGTCCCGAGTCGCTGGCCGGCGCTGGGTCGGGCTCCGCCGCGGGCGCGCCCTTGAGGATCTGCCGACCCGCATCCGCAGGCGCCTCGGGCAGGGCCGCGACCGTCGCTGGCGCGAGCGCTGCCGATCGCGGCGCCTCCTGGGCCGCTCCGCCCGGCGACCTGCCCAGCAGCAACCACATGCCCGCGGCTCCAAGCCCGATCCCGATCCCGAGCAGGGCCGCATTGGAAAAGCGCTCCAGGCCCATCGCCTCACCCTCCCTGCGGCTGACAGGAGAGACACGAGACCACGCCGGTCCAGAACTTCCCCGGCCCGTAGCCAGTAGGGCAGGGCACGATGATGCGCCCCTCGGTGGTGCACTGGATCGGCTCGTGTTCCGGTCCTGGATCCTGCGAGCTGGCCTGGACGATCTTGCCGATGGTCATGCTCCCGCACTTGACGGCGCCGCTCAGCAGCCAGTGGCAGCTCTGTTCGCAGGGTTCTGCGTCCCGGCACTCGAACTGCAGATATTCCCAAACGCAGGCTGCGGTACAACTATTCCAGTAGTGTGGAATCTTCGAGCACTCGCACTCGTTGGCCGTCGAGGTGCTGGCTGGTTCCCAGGCCTTCGCGTCGAGGCTCTGGAAGAACAGGGAGGGGACGGCCCAGGCGAGCAGGGCAAGGACGAACTTCATCGGCTTTTTGGCGAGACGCTGCTGGCTTCTGCGGTCCGGAGCTGCGAGGCCCAGGAACGCAGGGTACGCCGGAAGCCGGCTTCCCGAAATCCAAAGTACGCGGGGGGGGGACTGTCAAGGCCCCTTTTGGGGGCGATTTCCACAGCTCGCGGGGGCGCTGTGGTCTCGCTATCGAGGGCTCCCGCGGAGGTTACGTCCATCGAGGACCGGCGCTGGGCGGCTTCGGGATCGGCCCCAAGGTGTCTGGCAGTTTGGTACCGCGGCTCGGGCGCAGCCCGAGTCGATTCTTCTCAACCTGTCAACGCAGCAGATCGGCGTGCAGGCTGACGGCGCCGGATTTTTCTTCGACGCGGCCGCGGGCGTAGAAGGGGCCGCGCTGGGTCAGGCGTTGGCCGTGGCGCGCGTAGGCGTCGGCGAAGAGCACGACCTCGGCCAGGCCGGATTCGTCCTCGAAGGTCAAAAAGCGCATCCAGCGGCCATCCTTGGTCTGGACGCGGCGCGAGGCCGCCAGCCAGCCGAGCACGACGGCCCGCTGGCCGACGTGGCGGTCCAGTTCCGCGCAGGGGAGGCGCTCCCGCTCCAGGGCCGCCAGCTCGCGCGGCGGCAGGTCGCTGCGCGGGAACAGGCGCGTGGGGTGCAGGCGCAGGGTCAGGCCCAGGAGCTCGAGCTCCTCCAGGGCCTGCTCGTCCGCGCTGGCGTCGGGCAGGCGCGGCAGGGCCAGGGCCGGCGTGGGCGGGTCGGCGAACAGGCGCCGGCTGGCGCCGGGCGCCAGCGGGCTGTGCCCCAATCCGAGGCCGCTCTGTCCCCAGCCGCCGGTGCTGCCGCCGCCGCCAGCGCCGCTCGTGCCGCTGTTGCTGTTGTTGTTGTTGCTGTTGCTGTTGCTGTTGCTGGCGCTGCTGCCGCCAACGCTGGCGCTGCTGCTGAAGCTGCCGTTGCCGCCGCCGTTGCTGCGGGACCCGCCGCCGCCATTCGCCGGCCCAACGCGGGCGGCGAGCGCGCGCTCGGCCGCGGCGCTGTCCGTCGCGCTGCCTGCCGCGCGCGAAGGCGGCCCCTCGGCGACCAAAAACGCCTCCCGCGGCGCGGGCGGCGGCAGCGGCAGCAGCCCCGCTCGGCTGCGGGGAGTGGCCTGGCAAGCGGCCAGCAGAGCGCCGTCGAGGCGTGCTTCGCGGGCCAGGTCCGCCGGCAGCCGGCGCGGTTTGGAATGCAGCAGGTGCAGGCGCCAGAGCAGCTCGGGGCGCGTGCGGTCGAAGGCATCGAGGGCCCCGACGCGGATCAGATGCTCGGCCTCGTCGCGCTCGGGGCCGACGCGCTCCAAAAAATCCGGCAGGGACAGGAAAGCGCCGCCGCGCATGCGCGCGCCCAGCAGGCGCTCGAGGGTGCGCTCGCACAGCCCCTTGACCTGCAGCAATCCGAGCCGCAGCCCATCGCGGCCGTCGGCCAGGCGCTCGAGGGAGAAGTCCGCCTCGCTGCGGTTGATGTCGGGGCCCAGGATCGCGACGCCCAAGCGGCGCGCTTCTTCGACGTACACGCGCGGCTCGTAGTAGCCGGTGTGGCTGGCCAGGAAAGCGGCCAGGTAGGGGCCGGGGAAATGGGTCTTGAGGAACACCGTGCGCCAGGCGAGCTGGCCGTAGGTGACCGCGTGGGCCTTGCAGAAGCTGAAGGACACGAAATTGGCGATCTGCTCCCAGGTGGCCCGGGCCGCGGCCGGGTCGACCCCGCGGGCGGCGCAGCCGGCCAGGAAACGCTGCTGGAGCTCGCGCGGGGCGGTGGCGCGGTCCTTGATGCCGCGGCGCAGCTCATCGGCCTGGGCCAGGTCGAGGCCCGCCAGGCACACGGCCACCTGCATCACGTCCTCCTGGTAGAGCATCACCCCGTGGGTCTCGGCCAGCACCTCGTCCAGGCGCGGGTGCGGGGCCTGCGCGGGCTCGAGGCCGCGCGCCCGGGCGATGAAGCTGTCCTTCATGCCGCAGCCCGCCGGCCCGGGGCGGATCAGCGCCACCGCCTGGATCACCTGGTCCATGCAGCGCGCGCCGATCTGCTGCAGCAGGTGGCGCATGCCCGGGGACTCGACCTGGAAGCAGGCCAGGGTGCGGCCGCGGGCCAGGGCCGCGGCCGTGCGCGGCTCGTCCTCGGGCTGGGCGCGCAGGTCGAGCGCCAGCCCGCGCTCGCGCAAGATCGCCAGGCAATCGTCGATCACGGTCAGCGCGCGGTTGCCGAGCAGGTCCATCTTGACCAGCCCGATGGCTTCCACGGCGTCCTTGTCGAACTGGGTCACGACCACGCCCTTTTGGGCCCGCTGGCAGGGCACCAGGTCGGTGATCGCCGCGGGCGCCACGACCACGCCGCCCGGGTGCAGGCCGAAGTGCCGCGGCAGGCCCACCAGGGCCGCGGCGCCGTCGAGCACGCGCCGCCAGAGCGGATCATCGAAGGGGAAGTCGCGGCACTCCGGGGTCGAGGCGAGGGCGTTCGCCAAGGGGTTCGGGGCCAGGGCGGCATCGTCCCGGAAGCGCTCGGCCCGGTAGGAAGCCGACGGGCTGGCGTAGGGCAAGCGCTTGCTCCAGCGCCGCACCTCGACCGGCGGGATGCCCAGCACCAGCGCCATCTCGCGGAACGCGGCGCGCAGGCCGAAGGTGTTCAGCGTCGCGATCATCGCCGTGCGCGTGGCACCGAAGGCGCCGTAGACCTCGGCCAGCACCTCGTCGCGCCGCCGCCAGCAGAAGTCCAGGTCGATGTCGGGGCGGTCGCGGCGGCGCGGGTTCAGGAAGCGCTCGAAGGGCAGGCGATAGCGCAGCGGATCGGCGTCGGTCAGGCCCAGGCAGTAGGCCACCAGGCTGTCGGCGGCCGAGCCGCGCCCGACGCAGGGGATGCCGCGCGCGCGGGCCACCTCGGCGATGCGATCGACCAGCAGGAAATAGGCGGCGAAGCCCAGGTCCTCGATGGCGGACAGTTCGCGCTGCAGCCGCTCGACGACCTCTTGGGTCAGCGGGCGGAAGCGCCGCCGCGCGCCGTCGAAGGCGCGCTCCACCAGGGCCGAGTAGGGCGTGGCCCCGGCTTCGAGTTCGACCGCGGGGAAGTGCACGCCGCCGAGCGGCGGCGTGAAGCGGCAGCGCTCGGCGATCCACAGGCTGCGCTGTAGGGGGTCGCCGCCGAGGGGCTCGCCGCGCAGCGGGCCGGGGCTGTCCTCGAGGCCGTCCAGGGCGCGCGCCAGGGCCGCGGGTTCGAGCAGGTGGAACGGTTCGGCCGCCAGCCAAGCGGAGGGCAGGTCGCACTCGAGGGCGGCGTGTTTGATCGCCACGCGCGCGCGGTGGTGGCGCGCGCTGGCCGCGTCCGCCGCGTAGACGGCGGGCGCCGCCACGCTGGCCAGGCCCAGGGCCAGGGCGACGGCGTTGAGCTCCGCGGGCGGGCAGGGCCGCGCCGGGGGCGGCGTGCGCGGCAGCTCGAGGCGCTCGCCCGCGCCGGCGGGGGCCGCTTCGCTGAGC